>OIYP01001404.1_pt1 | contig 11800 bp, 7 predicted proteins | sample 1588261 | NCBI WGS metagenome assembly OIYP01 (sample SAMN03283293) | human gut metagenome | biome: human-associated habitat; material: feces | host: Homo sapiens | place: Peru | collected 2012
TGTGGATAAAGAAACAAGCAAGCCTTTTTGCGTTATTGAGTATTATGGACTAGGCGGCAAACACGGAAAAGATGATGAAGAGGTCGCGGGTGTTTCTAAATATAAAGCCAAACGCGAGGAGTGCATTAAACGCTTGGAACGCGTAGATTTAGACTTGGCCCGTTTGGCGGATACGGTTGCGCTGATTGATGAACAAATTAAAAAATTGGACAGCGAAGCCAAAAAGGCCCGCCTGTACCAAAAATATCGCGAGGAATTAAAGGAAAGCGAAATTGCAATTTCCGTCTGTTCTATTAAAGAGTCCGATGGTTTAATTGCCAAGCACTCCGGCGAATTAGCCCCGGTGGTTAAAAAATTGGAAGATTTGGAAGCCCGTATTTCCGCACAGGAAGGGGCTGCCGCTGCGCTTGATTTGAATCTCACGCACAAGCAAAAAGAAGCCGCCGAATTTAACGAAAAAATTTCTGCCAGCAAATACCAAGTCGGTTTGTTGGAAGGCGCTATTAAAAATTGCGACAACCTGACTAACGAATTAACCGCACAAGTAGCCGCTTCGGGCGCGGAAGCCCAACGTGGGCAAAACCGCTTGCAGGAATTGGTTCCTGCGCTTGCCCAACTCAAAGAGCAGTTGGCGGCTGTTTCGGCAGAATTAACTCCCTTGCAGACCCATTACAACGAACAAACGGCCCAGGCGCAAAAAATGGAAAATGATTTGCGTGCGGCGGAAGCGCAGTTGCAGCGTTCGTCCGGCGAATTGATGTCGCTCGTACAAAAACAAATGGAGGCCGAAAACCGGATTTCTTTGGAAGAGTCCTCTATGCAGCGCGAAAATGAAGATTTAATTTCGGCCGAAAAAACGAGCCAAGCCCAACAGGCAGGCTTGGCGGGGATCCAAAAAAGTTTGCAGGAAATTTCTGCCCGCGTTCAAACCAAACAAACAGAAGCCAACCAAGCGCGCGAAGCCATTGTAAGCGGAGAGGAAAACGTACGGAAATTACAGGGGCTACGCTCCTCTTTAAATGAAAAACTTTCTGTCGTAAAATCCGCGCGTGCCGCTCTTTCCGCCAAATTGGAGATGATTCAAACCCAGGGCAAAAATGACCCGTACTGGGTGGGAGCCAAAGCGGTGGCCGAAAGTGGCCTTTCCGGAGTTAAGGGGACATTAAGAAAAGCCTTAAAATACCCCGCCGCGTTAGGTGTAGCGGTGGAGGAAGCCTTCGGCAAGTATTTAGATGCCGTTCTGTGCGAGAACGTGCAAACGGTGGAACAGTCTTTATCCCTTTTAAAACAGCACGGTAAGGCCCGCGCTAAATTTATTGTTTTAAACCAAGTGCCTGCCACCCCCGAAAAACCGGCCGAAAATGCACTTAAAAACCAATTAAAATACCAGCCGGAACTGGAAAATTTAATCAACTTTATTATCGGCGGTTATTCGTACGGGGACGGAACCGTAAAAGGCGGATTTTTTATCGGCGGCGGTGCGGAAGGAATTCGTGCGCCGGAAGCCTATTGGGGCGAAGAAGAAACCGTCCGTGGCGAAATGGCGGCCAAGGCGGCGGAGGAGGATTCCGTCTCCAAGGAAATTATTGCCAATTATGAAATGCTGTCCAAGGCGGAAGAAAATTTAAAAAATTTGCGCATCAAATCGCAGGAAGCCGTTTTGGCTTTAAACTCCGTACAGAACGAGCGTGCCAACAAAGAGCGCGAACTGCGCGCTACGCAAGATGCGTTAAACCGCGCCGCCCAGCGCAAGCAGGAAATTACGTTGCGCGTGGACAACCGCAAGCGGAGCGTGGAAACCCTTAAACAAAATCTGGCAGATTTAAAACGCCGCCACGCAGAAGCCGTTACCCGTGGAGAGGAATTAAAAAAATCTCAAATTACGCTGCGCGAAAATGCCGAAAAATTAAAGAGCGAAATTAACGCATTAAGCGCGAAACTCTACGAAGTAAAAATCAAAAAAAATAACGTGGAATTGGATTTAAAATCCACGGAATATGAATTTAACAGTTTGACCGCTAGTGAGGGTCAACGCAACCAAAAAATCGCGTCGGCCAATTTGCGCCTGAAAAGTTTAGCCGAAGAAAAACTTTCCACACAGGCCAAACTGTCCACCGAACGGGACACCTTGGCCAAGTTGGAAATTGACGAACATAAAATGCGCGCCGATTTGGAAACGCTTAAAAAAGATTACAGCGATAAATTGGCCGCTTTAAATGCGTGCAAAAAAGAATCGTCCGACCTGACAATAAAAAGAAACGATTTGGAAAACGCCCTTTCCAATGCGCGCCGCCAGCGGACCACGGTGGTAAATAATTTGTTTGAAAGTTGGAATATTACGCCCGAGGAAGCACAACTGAATTACGGCGATAAAACGGTGGATTACGAGCGCGTAAAAATGATGAGAAAGCGCATTGAAAATATGGGCGCTGTCAATATGACCGCACCAGAAGAATATGATGCTCTTACGGAAAGAAATACTTTCCTGCGTACACAAATAGCGGACTTGGAAAGCGCAAAAAAAGATTTAAAGTCCGCCATTAATAAAATTAACCAAACCACGCGCGAAAACTTTAAATATACGTTTGAACAAGTGCGTATGCACTTTAAAAATATTTACCAAACACTATTTCGTGGCGGTGAGTGCGATTTGGTCCTTACCCAGCCGGATAATCTGCTGGAAACCGGTATTGAAATTTATGCCCAACCTCCGGGTAAAAAATTGCTCAATATAACCTCTATGTCCGGAGGGGAAAAAACCCTTACCGCTATGTCCTTGCTGTTTGCGTTCTTTACGCACAATCCGTCTCCGTTCTGTATTATGGACGAAGCCGACGCCGCCTTGGACGAGGCCAATGTGGAGCGTTATGTAAACTTGATTAAAGAGTTTGCCAAAACCACACAGTTTATCGTGGTAACGCACAACAAACGTACAATGGAATCGGCCCGTATGCTTTATGGTATCACGATGGAAGAAAGCGGGGTGTCAAAGGTAATGTCCGTCAATTTGGCTGAGCGCAACCCCGAAGTCGACCAAAAAAAGGAAGCCATTGAGGCCTTGGCGGAGGCATAATGAAAATAGGGGTGTTTTCGGACGTACACAGTAATTTGGAAGCATTAAATGCCTGTCTGGCCCGCTATGAACAAGAGGGCGTAGATCATTTTATTTACTGCGGGGATATTATCGGTTACGGACCGGACCCCGAGGAGTGCGTAAAGAAAATATCCTCTTTAAATTTACTTGCCTGCGTGTTGGGCAACCACGATGCTGTTTTTGTGCAGCCCGAATTAGAGATGTTGTTTAACTACGATGCCAAAATTGCGCTGGATGAAAATAAAAAACATTTAAGCGAAAAATCCATCCGCTATTTAACCGCGTTGCCTACCGTGGCCCGCGGGGAAGGTTTTACTGCTGTGCACGGTACGCCCAACGAACCGATAAAGGAATATTTTTCCAGTTGCGCGCAATTCCGCGCCTCCTATGACAAGTGGCAGGGAAAAATCTGCTTTGTGGGGCACTCCCACCTTCCCTTTTATATTCGCGGTACGCAAAACTCGTGTGTTATTTATTTATGTAAGCGCGAAGATGCCACGGTTCATTTGTCTGACAAAATGCGCTATGTGTTAAATCCGGGTTCTGTGGGCAAACCGCGCGACTTAAATCCGCACGCTTCTTTCAGCATTTGGGATACCGAAAAAAACACTTTCCGTTTTATCCGCCAGCCGTATGATTTTGCCCCTACGCAGAAAAAAATGCAGGAGCGGAAGTTTCCTGCATTTTTAATAAACAGTTTGGCGCACGGCCTGTAATTACCGCTTTATTTTTGTTTTGGCGTATTGGAACAGCGCATTTGCCGCCGCCCCGGCGGTAATGCACAGTGCAAATTCAAACGGCGCACGGAAGCGTGCATATGCCCCGAAAAACACCGAGCCGATCCCCCAAAAGTACAAGCAATATACGAGCAGGAAAAATGTTTCCGTGCGGCGCGTTTTCCACAGCAGCAAAAAACCGGCCGACCCGCATAATACCAGTAGAAAAACTTCTCCTGCCGTTAATAAAAACAGTAGTTTGTGGGGGATAGTTTTAAGCCAATTCCCGTGCAAGGCTGTTGTGTGATTGAGCATTTGCCCGTCTAATTCTTCTTCGGGAATTGCTCCGCCGGTCAGCAGGCGCGAACAGTGAATAAAATTAGCCCCAAAAAGTGTTTTGACAGCCCATAAAGGCGCGCGGGAAAGTTTATAGAAAAACGATTCTTGTATAAGCGGCTTTGCCATAGCCTTATATAACCGTACTTGTTCGGTTGGGGGGAGAGAATTAAAACCGGGCGGGAGTGCATTTTCCAGTAATTGGTGTGCTTGCGGAACAGACAAATTATATTTGTGAGCCAAATAATCTTCGTTCCACATATACAGATTATACGCGCCCACGGACGTAAAGCCGCCAAAGCCGGTTTGAGCAGAATTTCTCACTTGCCACGCGCCGACAAGTATTAATAAGGGGGCAAAGAAAAACGCGGCAATTTTCCACGCAGGAAAGCGTACCAATTTGGCGGCTGAAAAACATACCAAAATAATAGTGCTTGCAAACATAAAATAGTATGCGGCCGGGCGCACATAAACGGCACTTGATAAAAAAAGTGCGGCTAAAAAAAGTTTATGCCTGGCGGGTTTCAGCAAAAAATTTACCGTAAAACAAACAAACCAAGATAGCAAAAAGGCACATAAAATTTCCGTCAGCACCGCAAACGATAGGGAAAAATACAACACACTCGCCGCACAAAAAAGAACCGCCGCCCGGGCTGAGTGCTTGCCGTTTAATTTTTCTGCCGTCATATACACGGGGATAAGCAGGGCCAGCGACAAAAGGTTTTGCACTAACACTACGGCCCACGTCATATTGTGGAAAAGTGTTTGGACAACAGCCAAAAAGAAGGGGTATCCCGGTGTGCGCAACAGCATCGGCGCGGCGGTTACCGCTTCCCACATTTGTCCGTATTCCAGCCACGTTTGCGCCGGATATACATAAGTCAGCGAATCGGGAAAGGCGAAAATTTTCTCCCCCAGCGGGTGAAAATAAAATACCCCGGCCAATGCCGCCCCTTTTACAAGGGCCAGCGCAGTAAAAACATACCAAAAAACTTTATCTTTATAAAAACGCATATGCTTATTGTATGAAAAAGAAACCTCTCCCGCAAAACTGCGCTTTCTTAAAATGGTAAAATATAAATAACGATACAGCGCGTCCCGCAATCTATGGCCCGCTCCGCGCTGTGTGGGAGGCTATTATGAGTATTTTTGAAGCGTTAATGATGTTAGGTTTCGGTCTTGCGTGGCCGTTTAATATTTCGCGCTCCTTGCGCACGAAAACAGCCGCCGGCAAAAGTTTCCTGTTTATGGGAACGATTGAATTTGCCTATGTGTGCGGGATGATTCATAAAATTTTGCACAATTTTGACTGGGTCTTTTGGCTCTATGTGCTTAACTTTGTAATGGTACTGGTGGACTTTTGCTTAATGGTGCGTTACACCAAATTGGACGTTTTCCGCAAGCGCCACGCGGATTTGAAGGCCAAACGCCACCGCGAACGGCTGCAAAAAGCCAAACAAAATTAATTTTACTCCCCGCTTTTTGCGGGGAGTTTTTTATTTGTGCAAAAGGCGGCGCCTCGGTGCGTTTCTTTCCGGCGGCGGGATGGTTCTATAAACCCCGTTTTTCTAAACGTTTTTTCTGCGGGCGAAAACTCACCTAAAAAGATATAATAAAAGAAATTCAACCTTCTCCGTAGTAAAGCGAGGTTTTATGATTAGATTTAACTGCGATTACAGTGAAGGCGCCCACCCGCGTATTTTGGAAAAGTTGGCGCAAACCAATTTAGAGCAAGCGCCCGGCTATGGGCAAGATACTTATTGCCGCCAAGCGGCTGATTTAATTAAATCTCTGTGTCAAACGCCCCAGGCCGAGGTGCATTTTTTAGCAGGAGGAACGCAAACTAACCTGACGGTTATTGCGGCTTGCCTGCGTCCGTACCAAACGGTTATTTCCGCTGATTCCGGGCATATTAACGTGCACGAAACGGGCGCGATTGAAGCCACGGGCCACCGTATTTTGACGGTGCCGGAGCAGAACGGAAAATTAACGGCGGAGCAAATTGCCCGCTGTTGCAAGGAACATTGGTTGGACGATAATCCGGAATTTGCTCCGCAGCCCAAACTCGTCTATATTTCCTTTCCTACGGAATACGGTACGCTGTATTCCAAAGAGGAACTTTCTTCTATCCGCCGCGTGTGCGACGAGAGCAATCTCTTTTTGTTTGCGGACGGCGCGCGTTTGGGCTATGGTTTGGAAGCCCCCGGAAACGACGTTACGCTTGCGGACTTAGCCGCTTGCTGTGATGTGTTTTATATCGGCGGTACGAAAATCGGCGCGTTATTAGGGGAAGCGGTGGTAATTGTAAACCCCAAACTCCAAAAGGATTTCCGCTATTTTATGAAGCAAAAAGGCGCGATGCTTGCCAAAGGGCGTATTTTGGGCATTCAATTTTTAGCCTTATTTGAGGACGGCCTGTATTTTAAACTTTCCAAACACGCTGACGAAATGGCGCAGATTATCCGCCAAGCGTGTGCGGAATGCGGATTTGAGTTTTTGTACGACTCTCCCACTAACCAACAATTTCCTATTATGCCAGATGACCTTATCAAGCAGTTAGAGGAGTTGTATGCGTTTTCGCACACCAAGCGTTTAGACCACCGCCGCAGTGCGATACGCATTTGCACCAGTTGGGCTACCCGCCGGGAGGATGTGGAGCAACTGGTAGCCGATATCCACAAATATGCAGGGAAATAATATGTTACACATTGGGTGCCATTTGTCGTCTTCCAAGGGTTTTAAGGCAATGGGCGAAACCGCATTGTCTATCGGGGCGGATACGTTTCAATTCTTTACGCGCAACCCGCGCGGAAGTCAGGCCAAGCCGATAGACCCGCAAGATGCCACAGCCTTATGCAAATTGCTTGCGGAAAAGCATTTTGCACCCGTTATTGCGCACGCCCCTTATACGCTTAACCCCGCTTCCGCCGACCCCAAAACGCGTGAATTTGCCCGCCAGACCTTGGCAGACGATTTGCAGCGTATGGAATATGTGCCGGGAAACCTGTATAATCTTCACCCGGGCAGCCACGTCGGGCAAGGCGCAGAAAAAGGCATTGAACTGATTGTAGAAACGCTAAACGAAATTTTAACGCCTAATCTGCATACTACGGTGCTTTTGGAAACTATGTCCGGCAAGGGGAGCGAAATCGGGCGGACTTTTGACGAGTTAAAAAAGATTTTGGACGGTGTAAAACTCAATCATCTGCTGGGGGTATGTATGGATACCTGCCACATACACGATGCCGGCTATTCCCTGGTGCATTTAGACGATACTTTGGCGGAATTTGATAAGCAAATAGGCCTGCCCTTGTTAAAGGCTGTTCACTTAAACGATAGTTTGAACCCGCAGGGGGCGCATAAGGACCGCCACGCCTGTATCGGTCAAGGCACTATCGGCCTGGATACTTTGGCGGGTGTAATTAACCACCCGGCCTTAAAGCATTTGCCGTTTTGTTTGGAAACCCCCAACGATTTGGCGGGCTATGAAAAGGAAATTAAACTTTTGCGCGGGCTATATAAGGAATAACTACTTGGTTTTAACCACCAGCATTAGGCTGTACCCGCCCACCCAAAACGCGGCCCAACTTCTGGGCAGTAAATAGTGTGCCAGCAACCGTATGCACATACCGATACGGCTTTTTAGGCCGGTCAGTTGCGGCGGTCGCTCTACATATTTATTGGTATAGTGATAATGCAAAATCTGCCAACCGCGCTTTTTTAAAAGCCTTTTTAAATACCTTGCTGTAAAAAAATGGATATGCCCCACGGTTTGATTTTCTTCTTCTAAAATTTCAGGCTTGATGAGCGTCCGGAACGATAAATCCAACGGAATATGCAAAATAAGCACCGGGGCTTTTTGGGCCAGTTTCTCCAAAAAACGCTCCATATCCGGAATGTGCTCCACTACATCTATGGCTAGAGCCGTATCAAACGAGCCTTTGGCCCACGCTTCGCAAAAGAAATTTACATTGGCAGGCGCGTGTTGTTTGGCAATGCTGATGGCCTGTGGGGAAATATCACACCCGGTAAAGAGCATATCCGGGCGGTGGTGCGCCCAATGGTTAATGAGTGCACCCGCTCCACACCCCGCATCCAGTACTGTGTGGGGGGATAAGCGGGCCTTTTTTACGGCCTGTAAAACGTGCGCCAGTTTCCACGTTGCATCTTGCGTGTGCCAACCGGGGTTTTGCAGGAGATATTTTCCGTCTGTATAGCGGGACATATCCTTATTATACCTTTTACCTATTATATAAGGGGCTTCTTTTACAAAAAAACCTTTCCTTTTGGCCTAAATTCTGTATAATAGGGATATATTGCTTTTTTATAATACAAATTGGAGGATAAATGAGAAAGTTTCTCGTTGCAGTTTTCTTTGTGTTGTTTGCTCCCCTGTTTGTGCAGGCAGCCCAAAATATTCAAATCAACTGGGACGGACAAGACCACTCTCGTGAAATTGTCGGAAATAACCCGGATAAGCCGTTGGCTATTGTCGGGGCCGGCTCTTTAAATGCGGGAGCAATTAACGGGGCGTCCCTTACCGTAAATGGCGCAAATATTAGTATTAGTGATTCTTCTATCGCCAATGAGATTTACCACTCGGTTACGCATAGTGATAAAAACGACTTTGAAATTCCTGTCTCGTCGGACGACACTCGCAAAGGTGCCTATGTGGCGGGTGGTGCGGCTTATAATAACAATGTTACTAACAACTCTGTGAGTATAACGGGCAATAACCTGACGGGCAGAGACGTAATGGGTGGTGTGGCCTTAATTCGTCAGGCGGGGGACCGCTTTGGTGCGGCGTCTGCCAACAACAACTCCGTTTCTATTAGTGGCGGAGCGGTCAATTCTTATACCTTTACGCCTACCGGAGCAACTTCCACAGTATTGGGTGGAAACGTGTACGGCGGTTATACCAAATTTTCTAAGGGCTCGGCTAATAACAATACGGTTTCTATTACAAACGGCGCGACCGTACAGGGGGACGTTATCGGCGGGTTTACCGATGAACGTCTGACCGAAGAAGATGTGAAAACGGACAACGTAATTGACACCAAAGCCAACGGCAACTATGTACTCGTAAAAGATGCTACGGTGGACGGTATGGTGGCAGGTGCCAGAGGAGCGGCTACGGCCGAAAACAATACGGTTGTTATTGATCATTCTACCGTGGATTCCGTAGTAGGGGCTGACAAGGGCCGCGGAGTGGCGGATAGTGCTGCTTCCGTCGTAAATGTGGACAACAATACCGTTATTGTCAGGAATAACAGTACCGTAACCAATATGGCTGCGGCAGTAACCAATTTTTCCGTAAACGCTAAGGGCAATACCTTGACGTTGGATAACTCCACCGTGAATATGGCTTCTATTTATGCGGTAAAAATGGGCTTAGCGACAGATGTTGATAAAAATCCTGTGAGCGCTACTGTTGGTTCAAACACCTTAAACCTGAACAATATGAGCGCCACTTTTACCGAATTGGGCGGTTCTGTAAACTTGGCCGGCACAGCCAACGGCAACGTAGTAAATGTAACCAATTCCACCTTGACGTTAAGCAACCCCGGTAAATTTTTTGGCGACACGCTAGACTTAAACACTTTATCCGCCAATCAACTTTTGTCTACGGATATTCCCACGGACAAAGGTGCTATCTTTGGTGGTGCGAGTATGACCTATTCCCGCACAGTAAATTCTACTCCTGAAAAAGACGCACCAAAAGAGGAAAAAGTTTCTATCGGTGGGACCAACAGCGACAATAACACCGTTTCTCTTGCGGGTGGCGATTCTGTAAAAGACGTAAAAGCCAATGTGTTTGGTGGTTTCTCGGCTTATATTAATGAAGTAAATTACCAAACGAAAGACGATTCCGGCGTTATTACCACGGTTAAGAAAGAGGGTTTAGTTACTAAGACCACCTCTTCCGCCCCGGATGCCGAAGAAGGGACGGACGAAGCGGAAAAAATTGACGATGTGTATTCCGCATCCAACAACACGGTTATTTTGGATAACGTCAAATTCAACGGTAAAGTATATGGCGGGTATGTATATGGTGCCGAACTGAAAGAACAAAATATGCTTACCAAAAATAATACCGTTATTTTGCGTAACAAAGTGGAACTGGACCCGACCGCAGTTATCTACGGTGGCAATAACGGCCTTTACGAATTTTCCACCAACCAGTTGGTCTTTGACCGCACGATTGGTACATTTACCAACAAAGACCAGTTCCAAAACTTTAACGACTGGTGGACTATCAACGCGGACTTTAAGACCGACCTGCATTTTGATTTCGATATCAATGCCAATATGACGCTTGATAAATCCACGATGAAGGAAGATTCCAAGACGGTTGTAACCACCGTTACCTCTACGGACCTGACTGGGGTTCGCGAAGGTGATATCGTGTATGATTTGGTGAATAGTGGTGTTGTATTAACCCAAAAGAAAGTGGGCGTGTATTCCTATGATTTGACCCCTACCAGAGGCACCGGGAATGAAATTCTCTGGACGCTTACCAGCACGAAGGATAAAGCCAATGCCGAAGTGTACGGGCAGTTGCCGCTCGTCGGTTTGGCCTTAATCAGCGAAGGCCCGGAAATGCTCACCCAAACCTTAAACGATTTGTGGAAGAGCGATACCGAGCAGAACACCTTTATTAACGGCGGTTACCACCACACCCGCTACGAAACGGGCAGCGGTTTTGACTTGGATTCCGGCCTTACCCAAGCGGGCGCCTGGAAGAAATTTACGAACGATTGGGCCTTGGGTATTTTTGCTAAATATGCGGGCGGTTCTTATAAAACCTTCCCCATTAAAGTTACCGGAGATGCCAATGTGTTCGGCGGCGGGCTGATGACCTCCTTGCGTTACAGCGAAACGGGCCGCTTGGAAGCCACGGTGGAAGCCGGCTATGTGGATGCCAAGTTTGAATCTTCCGAACTTTTATCCACCTTTAAGACCAAAGGAATGTATTACGGTGCCAGCGCAGGCTTTGTGGAAAACCCGTTGGAAGATTTAAGCCTGTATGCCAACTTCAACTGGAAGCGCAAAGCCTCCGACGACATCACCGACGACTTGGACCAGAAAATCAAGTTTGATACCTTGCAGAGTATGGCACTGCGCTTCGGCGGCGATTATGCCTTTAACTTTGTGGATTGGAAGGGTGTAATTCCTTCTATTGGGGCGAGTGCGATTTACGAAATGGACGGCAAATCTACCGTTACGGTGGAAGATGTTAAGAGCAGTGAAGCCTCTATGAAAGGTATGAGCGGCCGCGGACAGATTTCGTTGGCCTACCACAACCAGGACACTTTCTTGCCCTTGCACTCTGTGCTGACTGTTTACGGTCAAGTGGGCAAACGAGAAGGTTTTGGCGGTGAAGTGAACATTTCGTTTGAGTTCTAAACAAAAATCAAACGTAAATTTTGGTAAAGGCCCTTCGGGGCCTTTACTGTTTTAAAAAAAGTTGCACACAAAGATAAAAATTGTTATAATAAATATGTAGTCATTAAGGGCCTGTAGCTCAGCTGGGAGAGCGCCTGCATGGCATGCAGGAGGTCGCAAGTTCGATTCTTGTCGAGAACACCATAAGTTAAATTTACTTAGGATTATTTTCCTAAGTTTTTTATAATTTTAATTGTAAATAAAAAAG
>OIYP01001405.1_pt1 | contig 11792 bp, 6 predicted proteins | sample 1588261 | NCBI WGS metagenome assembly OIYP01 (sample SAMN03283293) | human gut metagenome | biome: human-associated habitat; material: feces | host: Homo sapiens | place: Peru | collected 2012
AGGCGGTCAGAACGTGAACAAGGTAGAATCCGGCGTGCGCCTGCGCTACAACTGGAAGAATCCCAATTCGGGAGAGGTCGAGGAGATACTTATCGAGTGTACCGAGACGCGCGACCAGCCCAAGAACAAGGAACGGGCACTCGCCAGGTTGCGCACATTCATCTACGACCGGGAGCACCAGAAATATGTGGACGACATCGCCTCACGTCGCAAGACACTTGTTTCGACTGGCGACCGCTCTGCCAAAATCCGCACATACAACTATCCCCAGGGACGCATCACCGATCACCGCATCAATTACACCATATACAATCTGGCCGCATTCATGGATGGCGACATCCAGGACTGCATCGACCACCTCATCGTCGCCGAAAATGCCGAACGCTTGCGCGAAGCCGAGCTAGGCTGATCGTTCCATCGTATGCAAAATACATTCTGAGCCCTTGCCGGGCCAATGCAAAATATCTATTTTTGCAGATAAATTCTATCAATATGAGAACTCACAATCCTTTCAAGGGCCTAGGTGTAGCACTGGTCACGCCGTTTACGCCCGATGGTGATGTAGACTATACAGCCCTTCGAACACTGGTCGAACAACAGATCGAGGGGGGACTGGATTTTCTGTGTATTCTGGGAACAACGGCTGAGACACCTTGCCTGACGCCTACAGAGAAGCAGCGGATCATAGATTTCATCGTCACGATAACCGACAAGCGCCTGCCATTGCTGCTTGGTGCCGGTGGCAACTGTACAGCCACTGTTGTCGACTACCTACAGACAGCCGATCTGACCGGCATAGACGGCGTGCTTATCGTTGCGCCATTTTATAACAAGCCGACCCAGGAGGGGCTATACTGTCATTTTCAGACGGTGGCTGCCGCAACGCAGCTGCCAGTCGTTCTCTACAACGTCCCTGGGCGCACTGGTGTCAACTTGCAGGCTTCGACCACATTGCGCATTGCGTCCTCATGTCCGAACGTGGTGGCAATCAAGGAGGCTTCAGGCAAGCTGGATCAAATCGAAGAAATCGTGGCCGGCGCTCCAGAAGGCTTTGAAGTGCTCAGCGGCGATGACGCCATCACGTTTGAGTTGCTCAGTATCGGCGCCGTAGGCGTCATCTCGGTCATCGGCAATGCCTATCCCGAGCTATTTGGAGAAATGGTACACGACTGTTTGGTCGGCAACTACACAGCGGCCCTGCCATTGCACCGCCGGCTCGGCCCCTTGTTCAAACTGCTGGGCGCTGACGGAAATCCCGCTGGCATTAAGTCGCTCCTGTCCATCCAAGGCAAAATAGAAAACCGGCTGAGGCTGCCCTTGGTTCCCGCCTCTCAGGCTACGTCTGAGGGATTGGCGAACTGGATCGACCAGCACAGCGACATCCTTTCATAGCCCTCCCGGCAAGACGCAACGTGCAGCGCTGTATGACAGGTGGTTATTTTTTCGTACCTTTGCTGTCGGAAGCGTCTGCTCCAAGAAAACCAGACTCCAAGAATCAAAATATAAAACCATAGCACTGTGTCAGAGACAAAGTACATCTTCGTGACAGGAGGCGTCGCCTCCTCCCTGGGCAAGGGCATCATTGCAGCTTCTATAGGCAAACTTCTGCAAGCCCGCGGCTATAACATCACCATTCAAAAATTCGATCCCTATATCAATGTAGACCCAGGCACACTCAACCCATATGAGCACGGAGAGTGCTATGTGACCGACGATGGCCAGGAGACCGATCTGGATCTTGGGCATTACGAGCGCTTCACGGGCATACACACCACGCGCAACAACAACGTGACTACAGGGCGCATTTACCAAAGTGTCATCGAGAAGGAGCGTCGCGGCGACTATCTGGGAAAGACGATTCAAGTCATCCCCCACATCACCGACGAGATAAAGCGCGACATGCTCTATCTCGGCAAGCGTGGCGGCTATGATTTCGTCATTACGGAAATCGGTGGCACTGTGGGCGACATCGAGAGCTTGCCCTTTCTGGAGGCCATCCGCCAGCTGAAGTGGGAACTGGGGCACAACGCCGTGTGTGTCCACCTGACGTATGTCCCCTATCTGGCCGCAGCCGGTGAGCTGAAGACCAAGCCGACACAGCATTCAGTGAAGGAGCTGCAGAGCCTGGGCATACAGCCCGATGTTCTTGTTCTTCGGACTGAACATGAGCTGAGCGCGTCCTTGCGCAAGAAAGTCGCCAATTTCTGCAATGTGTCCCCGGATGCCGTGGTGCAGAGTCTGGACATGCCGACTATCTACGAAGTGCCACTGCGCATGCAGGAGCAAGGGCTGGACGCGACCATTCTTCGCAAACTCGACTTGCCTGTCGGGGAGACCCCGGGCCTTGGCCCTTGGCGCTCATTTCTCGAACGTCGCCACCAGGCCACAGAGGAGGTGCATATAGGGCTCGTGGGCAAGTATGACCTGCAAGATGCCTATAAGAGCATTCTGGAAGCGCTCTCACAGGCCGGCACCTACAACAACCGGAAGGTAAGGACTCACTTCATCAACAGCGAGAAGCTGACCGCAGAGAATGTGGATGAACAACTGTCGCCCATGGCCGGTCTGGTCATCTGTCCGGGATTCGGCCAGCGCGGTATGGACGGGAAACTATTGGCGGCACGTTATGGCCGGGAACATGATGTTCCGACGTTTGGCATCTGTCTCGGCATGCAGATGATGGTCATCGAGTTCGCCCGTGATGTGCTGGGCTATGCAGATGCCAACAGCTCGGAAATGGATCCCAAGACACCGCACAACGTGATTGACATCATGGAAGACCAGAAGAATATCACGAATATGGGCGGAACTATGCGACTTGGCGGATATGAGTGTACGCTGGAAGCCGGAAGCCGTGTTCGCGAGATTTACGGTACAGATGTCATCCGCGAGCGTCACCGTCACCGTTATGAGTTCAACAACGACTATCGCAGCGAGTTTGAAGACGCAGGAATGAAGTGCGTGGGCACCAACCCTGAATGTGAGTTGGTGGAGATCGTTGAGATTCCTACACTGCGGTGGTATATCGGCACACAGTTCCATCCGGAATATTCGAGTACAGTGCTCAAGCCGCATCCCCTGTTCCTCGATTTCGTCAAAGCTGCTATGACCCCTAAGACACAAGCATAGCCTTGGAGCACCATTCACTGGAAATCAATATGACAAGAGACAGTCTCGCTGATAGCGGGACTATCTCTGTTGTTTAGTACCAAACCATCTCACAAGCAAAATATACAACGATCGCTCATGGATAAAAACACCATCATCGGGCTGGTGCTCATTGTGGTTGTCCTGATTGGCTTCAGCTATTTCAACAGCAGCAATCAGCCACCCCGACAGCAGGCCATCCAGTCGCCAAAGCCGGAACAGACGTCGCCGCAAAAGTCGACGGCGGCCCGCGTCCAGTCAGACACAACCCTGCTGTTCGCCAACCATGCTGTGGCAGACACCGCCGGGCCTAAATCCGTCACGCTCAAGAACGATAATCTCACAGTCGTCATTGACAAAAAAGGAGGCACCATCTCGGATGTTTACCTCAACAACTATAAGAGTTATGACGATTTTCACAATGGGCGCAACAAGCCCCTTCACCTGTTCGACGGCAAGAATGCAAGTCTAAACTTTAGCCTGAAGACTACGGCGGGTATTATCAATACGCGTGATTACTACTTCAAGTCTGTCAGCCAGCAGGATTCTACCGCTGTCACCATGAGGCTGGTCGCGGCTGACAGCGCTGTGCTCGACATCACGTACCAACTGACCAAGGGTGACAACTATATGCTCAACATAGCCGTCAAGGGTACCGGGCTGGCCAAGCACATTGCCTCGACGGATAAGAAGTTGATCATCAATTGGCAGCAAAAGATTCGCCAGTTTGAGAAAGGCTATGATTTCGAAAACCAGTATTCCACCATCACCTACAAACTGTCGACCGGCGATACGGAGAAACTGAAAGAGCATGGAGACGACGCACAGAAGGCGGAGTGGGCCACAGACTGGGTGGCTTTCAAGAACCAATATTTCAGTTCCGTGCTGATTGCCCCCGTTTCCGAATTTACCGATGTGGACATGAAGAGCCACCAGATAACGCCCGAGATGGAGAAGGGGTTCTTGAAGGATTATGCGGCAGACATGGCCATTAATTTTGACTTGACAGGCAAGCAGCCGACGCAGCTGCAATTCTATTTCGGCCCTAATAGTTTCAATCTGCTCAAGTCCATGGACAAGAACAAGTTGGGGCAGAAAGACTATGACCTTGAAGATCTGGTCTATCTCGGCTGGCCGATAGTGAAATGGATCAACCGTTTCTTTACTATCTATGTGTTTGATTTCCTGACCAAACTGGGTCTGCCCATGGGCATTGTGCTTCTGCTCATCACACTCTTGCTCCGCGTCATTGTCTACCTGCCGACCAAAAAGAGCTTCATGAGCAGCGCCAAGATGCGGGTGCTTCGTCCGAAACTCGACGAGCTGAACAAGAAATATCCCAACAAGGAAGATGCGATGAAGAAGCAGCAGGAGATGATGACCATCTATTCCCAATATGGAGTCAGCCCCATGGGCGGCTGCCTGCCTATGCTGATACAGTTCCCTATCTGGGTGGCGATGTTCAACTTTGTGCCCAATGCCATCGAGCTTCGCCAGCAAGGCTTCCTCTGGGCCGACGATCTTTCGACCTATGACAGCATCTGGGACTTTGGCACTAACGTCTGGGGCATTGGGGATCACTTGAGCCTGTTCTGTATCCTCTTCTGCGTGACCAATCTCATTTATAGCTATATGTCCGTACGCCAGCAGCGCGAGTCAATGGTCGGAGAGCAGGCACAGCAGATGAAAATGATGCAATGGATGATGTATGCCATGCCTTTCTTTTTCTTCTTCATGTTCAACAAGTACTCGGCCGGGCTCAACTATTACTACTTTATATCGTTGCTTGCCAGTGCCCTGACGATGTGGTATCTGCGCCGCCGCACTGACGACGCCAAGCTGTTGGCTAAACTGGAAGCCAATTACCAGGCCAACAAGAACAACCCCAACAAGAAGCCCAAGGGCCTTGCGGCCCGGCTTGAGGCCCTCAATAAGCAAGCTGCCCAGATGGAATCGCAGCGCAACAAGAGAAAGCAATAACACTCATCCGCGTTTCAATGAATAAAAGATTAGCATTCTCAATGGCTGCTCTATTGACATTGGCGATAAACAGCTTGTCTGCTCAGACTCCAGATGCGGCAACCGTCACACATTCAGAGATTGATTATTCAGCCGGCCGGCTGACACCGGAACTGCTGTGGAGTATGGGCCGTATTGGCGATGTTTGCCTTTCGCCAGACGGCAAGGCCATTGTCTACGCCGTTTCGTACTATGACATCAAGACAAACAAAAGCCGCTCTAGCCTTTATGTCACTGATGCTAAGACAAAACAGTCTCCCCGCTTGGTTGCAACTGATGGCAGTTCGCCCGCATATATAGATAATGGCAGAAGCATAGCCTTCCTCTCATCGTCTTCCGGAGTCTCACAGGTATGGGCTGTCGGACTTGACGGTACAAACTTGCGACGCCTCTCCAATGCTGAAAAGGACATTGAGGGTTTCCTTTTTTCACCCGATGAGAGCCGGGTCATGCTCATACAGAGCGTGCCCAGCAACACGTCCATACAAAAGCCCGAGGCCGACCTGCCACTGGCTACTGGAATGGTGATAGATGACCTGATGTATAAGCATTGGGACCAATATGTCACAAGCGTGCCTCATCCATTTATCGCCAGTTTCGACGGTAAGGCCATCGCTACAGAAGTGACAGACGTGCTGGAGGGCGAGCCATTTGAATGTCCGATGCTGCCTTTTGGCGGCATAGAGCAACTGGCCTGGAGTCCGGACTCAAAAACACTGGCCTATACCTGCCGTAAGAAAGTGGGCAAGGCTTACGCCATCAGCACAGACAGCGACATTTATCTTTACGACATCAGTAAGAAGACAACGCGCAATCTGTGCAAGCCCGAAGGCTACAGTGCCCCCCAGGTGAACGCCACACGCTCACTCGAAGAGCAAGCCGTCAATGCCCAGAACGCAGACCTGAACCTCGGCTATGATCAGAATCCGCAATTCTCACCCGATGGCCGCTATATCGCTTGGACCAGTATGGCGCGTGATGGCTACGAGAGTGACAGAACACGCCTTTGCGTCTTCGACCTGGGCACAGGAGAGAAGAGGTATGTGACAGAGCACTTTGAAAGCGGTGTCAACGAATTTGTGTGGGCTCCGAACAGCAAGGAGCTTTACTTCACAGGTGTCTGGCATGGCAAGACACAGATATACCGTACTACGGCCAAGGGTGATGCCACACAGAAGCAACTGACGGATGAGATTTGCGACTATAGCCTGTCAGCGATAGCTCCTGATGGCAAGACGCTCATTGCCAAGCGGCATAGCATGAGCCATGCAGACGAGGTTTTTGCCTTGCGGCTGAAGGGTGACAAGGCGACCGAGTCACAACTGACGGCTGTGAACCAGGCTTTTTATGACAAGCTGGCATGGGGCGATGTGAAAGAACGCTGGGTGAAAACCGTCGATGGCAAGAAGGAACTTTGCTGGGTGATCTACCCGCCTCATTTCGACCCGAATAAGAAATATCCGGCATTGCTATATTGTGAAGGCGGGCCGCAATCACCGGTCAGCCAGTTTTGGAGTTTCCGCTGGAATTTCCAGATGATGGCCGCCAATGACTACATCGTCATAGCCCCCAACCGCAGGGGACTGCCGGGATTCGGCATGGAGTGGCTTGAAGAAATCTCTGGTGACTATACTGGCCTATGCATGCAGGACTATCTGGCGGCCATCGACGATTTGGCTAAGGAACCCTATGTCGACAGCAACCGCCTTGGAGCGGTCGGGGCCAGTTTCGGCGGCTTCAGTGTCTATTGGTTGGCCGGGCACCACAATAAGCGGTTCAAATGTTTTATAGCGCATGACGGCATCTTCAACACACAGCAGCAATACGTCGAGACTGAAGAGATGTGGTTCCCCAATTGGGATCTGAAGGCCGCACCATGGGAAAAGACAGCCGGTGGCAAGCTACAGAAGGCTTATGCAGATTCCCCTCACCTCAGTGTCGACAAGTGGGACACTCCCATATTGTGCATTCATGGCCAGAAAGATTTCCGTATAGAGTACACCCAGGCTGAGAGTGCCTTTGCGGCGGCCAGAATGCGTGGCATAGATGCCCAGTTGCTTCTTTTCCCGGATGAGAACCACTGGGTGCTGAAGCCGCAGAACGGCATTCTGTGGCAACGCACTTTCTTCCGCTGGCTAGACAAGTATCTGAAATAGTAATCCAAATATTCTCATTGGGCTATCGTCCTCCTCTTGAAAAATGCAGAGGAATGATAGCCCTTTAATTTTTCCCGTTTCAATAACCATGAAAGAAGTATTACAACAGAAATTCCACGACAAGGCCTGGGCACGCTGGACCGCTCTTGTTATCGTCTCGTTCGTCATGATGTGCGGTTACTTTGTGACCGATGTCATGTCTCCGCTTGAGGACATGCTGGTCAAGTCTGGTTGGACCAGCAGCGAGTATGGCATATTCTCCGGAGCCTATGGCTATATCAATGTGTTCCTGCTCATGCTGTTCTTCGGTGGGCTCATTCTCGACAAGATGGGAATCCGTTTCACCGGTATCATGTCGACGGCGTTGATGCTGGGAGGTGTCATTGTCAAGTATTACGCTCTCAGCACCCCCTTTGACCCCGACCATTACATCTTCGGCATCCATTCCCAGGTATTCTATGCCTCTCTTGGCTTCTCAATCTTCGGTATGGGGTGTGAGATTGCAGGTATCACCGTGTCCAAGATCATTGTCAAGTGGTTTACGGGGCGCTCAATGGCCCTCGCACTTGGCTTGCAGGTTGCGATGGCCCGTATCGGTACGGCTTTGGCGTTGAGCCAAAGCCCGAAGATCGCTGAGCACTTCGGCAGCCCGTCAGCTTCGGTGTTGGTCGGAGTGGCAGCACTGCTGGTCGGCTTCATCTTCTACTTGGTCTTCTGCGTCATGGACGCCAAGGACGACCGCTCCGGCGAGCAGTGCAAGCTTGAAGCCGAAGAGGGATTCCATTTCAGTGACTTGAAAATCATATTCTGTAGCCGCGGATTCTGGCTTATCACGATTCTCTGCTTGCTCTTTTACAGCGGCGTCTTCCCCTTCCTCAAGTTTGCCACAAAACTCATGATTTATAAATACGGCGTAGCTCCGGAACTTGCCGGCTACATCCCCTCCGTACTGCCGTTCGGCACGATACTGCTGACGCCCGTTTTTGGCACACTCTATGACCGTGTAGGCCGTGGCGCCACACTGATGATCATTGGGTCTGCACTGCTGCTGCTTGTACACGTACTGTTTACCCTGCCCATTCTCAACTATGGTTGGTTCGCAGTGCTTGTGATGATCATCCTAGGCGTGGCCTTCTCTCTCGTGCCCAGTGCGATGTGGCCTAGCGTACCAAAAATCATTCCGATGAAGCAGCTAGGTTCGGCCTATGCCATCATTTTCTATATCCAGAACATCGGACTGTCACTTGTGCCTGTGCTCATCGGCTATGTGATCGACAAATATGCTCAGCACAGACTTCCCAATGGCAGTATCAGCTATGATTATACCATACCTATGGCCATCTTTGCTTGTTTTGGCTTTGCAGCCATCATCTTCGCTTTCTGGCTTTTGGCAGAAGACCGCAGAAAACACTATGGGCTAGAACAGCCAAATATCAAGAGCTAGTCCCCTTTAGACCCCTGTTACAGTGAGGGCCACAGCGACAAAACTGGTAGTCGCTGTGGCCCTCAGCCTTTTCATAATTGTCATAGGTCAATAGGCCTGCTCATGAACGCCATGGACAGCGCGCCCACTCGGGTCGTTGAGGTTCCTGAAGGCCTCATCCCAAGCCAAGGCCTCTGCCGATGAGCAGGCAACACTCGGTACACTGGGTACAGTCTTCGCCGCACTGTCACTGGGGAAGTACTCCTCGAAAATGGAACGATAGTAATATTCCTCCTTGTTCATCGGTGGGTTGATGGGAAAGCGCTCAGCGGCGTGTGCCATCTGCTCGTCACTGACAGCTGCGGCAGTGACAGCTTTGAGCGTATCGATCCAGCTGTAACCGACACCGTCGCTGAACTGCTCCTTTTGGCGCCATGCCACATCGTCGGGAAGCATGTCGGCAAATGCCTCGCGGACAATGCGCTTCTCTATCGTCGTGCCGGGGCACATCTTGTCTGCGGGATTGACGCGCATGGCCACGTCGAGAAACTCCTTGTCGAGAAACGGCACGCGGCCCTCTACGCCCCAAGCGCTGAGAGACTTGTTGGCACGCAGGCAGTCATAGAGATAGAGTTTCGACAGTTTTCGCACGGTCTCTTCATGGAAAGCGCGTGCTGACGGGGCTTTGTGGAAGTAGAGATAACCGCCAAACACCTCGTCTGCGCCTTCGCCAGAAAGCACCATCTTGATACCCATCGACTTGATGACGCGGGCCAGCAGATACATCGGCGTTGAGGCACGCACGGTGGTGACGTCGTAGGTCTCGATGAAATAGATGACATCGCGCACAGCGTCGAGGCCCTCCTGTATGGTGTAATTGATCTCATGATGCACTGTGCCTATGTGTTCAGCCACCTCACGGGCCTTGACAAGGTCGGGCGCTCCCTTGAGTCCTACGGCAAAGGAGTGGAGCTGCGGCCACCATGCTGCCTGCTGGCTGTCGGTCTCTACGCGTTTTGCCGCATACTTCTTGGCCACGGCCGAAATGACAGAGCTGTCAAGCCCGCCCGAAAGCAGCACACCGTAGGGCACATCGCTCATCAGCTGGCGGCGCACTGCGGCTTCAAGCGCTTCACGCACATCTGTGGAGGTGAGGCGACTGTCTTTTACCCGCTCATAGTCCGTCCAGTCACGTTTGTACCAACGTACCATTTTCCCCTCACTGCCCACATAATAGTGCCCAGGCAAGAATACTTCGTACTCGTCGCAGAAGCCTTCTAGAGCCTTCAGCTCACTGGCGCAGTAGATACGGCCCTCTTTGTCATGTCCGATGTAAAGGGGAATGACGCCGATGGGATCGCGAGCGATGATGAAGTCGTTTTTCTCCTCGTCGTAGAGGGCAAACGCGAAAATGCCATTGAGGCGTTCCAGAAAATTTGTGCCGTACTTGCGGTAAAGCGCTAGGATGACCTCACAGTCTGAACCGGTTTGGAAGTCGTATTCGCCACTGAGCGATTCGCGAATGTCGCGGTGGTTGTAGATTTCGCCGTTGACGGCCAGTATCTGCTTGCGATCTGGCGAGAATAGCGGTTGGCCGCCGCTCTCTGGATCGACGATGGACAGGCGTTCATGGCAGAGAATGGCCGTCTGGCCGCAGTAGATGCCACTCCAGTCTGGACCGCGATGACGGATTTTCTTGCTCATGGCGAGGGCTTTGTCACGCAACTGGGGCGACTGATGCTTGATATTGAAAATGGCTGTGATTCCACACATATGTTAGGTGATGTTTGATTATTACTGATTGGATGGTTGTATTGACTGTGTATTTACTTGGTGCAAAGTTATGAATTATTTTTCTGACAGAATAAAATCGCAAGCCCAATTTTTCTGACAAATTGAAATATTATGGGCTAGAACCTCTATCTGCAAAGAAAGGTACGCCCCATTGTCCGTCGCTTCATGTTGCTCTGCTTGCCCCCGAGCTTGGGATATGTAATAATTTTTAGGCGACAGGCTTGGCTGAAAAGCAAAAGTTTGTACCTTTGTCCACCAGTCAGACAGACACATCTCAATCGTTTCATCACAATGCCCACCACACCGTTAGCTACCTATCGTTTGGCTCTTGCAGCAGTGCTGCTGTTTCTGTTGTCGGCTTGCAATGGCCGGCAGGGACAGTCTGAACATGATTTTGAGACAGCGCTCGGGCAGCTCGATGACTGTGTGGATTCAGCTGCTGTCTACCGCGCGGCACACCAACGGCAATTGAGCCTTTTGCAATGTCGCTTGGAGGATGCACATACGGCTGTCGACAGCCTTCAGGCCATCGAAGCCCTTGCCGGCGCTTATGCCTTTTACCAGTCAGATACAGCCTTGGACTATGCCGCTGCAGGCATTGCCATCACCCAGCGAATCGACAACCGCCCAGCTGCCGTCAGGCTGGCTGTCCGACAAGCCCTTGTGCTCGGCATGGCCGGCCTGCCATGGGCCGGCCATGAGGCGCTCGCCGCCATTGATGGCACCCATTGCTCTGCGGATGATCGTCTCCTTGTGCTGCGTGCCTACATCGATGTGTCAGACTATTATTATAGCTATTTTCTCCCTAAGGATGTGGCAGCGAGCGAGATTGCCCGCCTGGCCCCCTATCGGGACTCACTGCTTGCGCACGAAGCAAGCGTAGAGCAGCAACTTCTGCGTCTGTCTCCCACAAACCGCAGCATGGAGCAGGTGTTGGCAGAACTCAAGCAAGCCCTCGCCCGAAGCCGGACAGAAGGCGAGCGCGGCACATATGCCATCATCATCTCCAACAAGTGCCAGCAAATGAATGACCAGGCACAGCGTGACTATTATTGGGCGCTCTCGGCCATCCATTTCGTCAGGGCTGCCCGCATGGACAATGAAGGACTGATTCGCTTGGCACAGCTTCTTGTGTCCAAGGGGGAGTGGCGTCGTGCCGAGCGCTATGCCCGCTTGGCCGCTTGGCAGGCTGATTTCTATAAGTCGCGTTCACGCCAGCTCGAGCTCTACAGTGTCCTACAGGCGATTTCAGC
>OIYP01001408.1_pt1 | contig 11773 bp, 9 predicted proteins | sample 1588261 | NCBI WGS metagenome assembly OIYP01 (sample SAMN03283293) | human gut metagenome | biome: human-associated habitat; material: feces | host: Homo sapiens | place: Peru | collected 2012
CTGGATAAAAGCTATGCGCCGAAGGTTATCTTCGTCGTAGCCTCCTCCGTAACTGCCGTCATCGGCACCGACATCAAGGGCGTGTGCCGTTATATGCAAAACGAGGTTAAGGCTAAGCTTGTGGCCTTCGAGCAGGGCGGCTTCCGTGGTGATTACAGCGTCGGCCTGGCGGAAACCTACAAGCTGTTGGTGCGCAATCTGCCAAAGAAGGACGTAGCGCATGAGGCAGGCGTGTACAACATCATTGGTGCTTCTGCGTGGCGCTACCGCATGGCAAGCGACATCTGGGAGGTGAAGAGCCTGCTGGGCGAAGCGCTGGGACTGCGCTGCAACGCCTGCCTTTGCTGCGACACCAGCGTAGACGAGCTGCAGGCTATGGGCAAGGCACAGGTAAATATTGTGCTGGGCAACGAAGGCCTTGCCGCTGCCAAATATCTTGAAGAAAAGTTCGGCACGCCATATGTTTATGCCGTTCCCTACGGCTACAGCGGCACCGTAAGCTTTTTGGAGCAGGTAGGCGCAGCGGTTGGTAAGGCTCCTGAGCCCATGGTGCTGATGCGCATCAAAATGAAGGAAAAGGGCATGTCCATGCTCAGCATGTTTGCCATGATGGGCGGCAGTAAGCCAAGGCAGGCAGCTGTTAAGGGCGATTATGACCTGGTGCGTGGTGTGGGCGCTTTTCTGGAACAGGCAGGCATTACCGTGATGCACAAAATGTGCGCACACAGCCTGAAGGCCATCACTGGGCCTGCGGCAGACGTAGAAGCCTACGCCGAGGAGGGCGAATGGCTGCAGGAAATCCGTGAGCTGCGCAACACGCTGCTTTTCGCAGACGATGTGGCACTTTCGCAGGCGGATGACAGCAATATGAAGGTGCTCGTCAGCGCACCGTTTATGAACGGCGTAGTGGCAACACATCTGCCGTTTATGGGCGAAAAGGGTGCAGATTTCCTGCTGGAGCAGATTCAGGGTTATTATCAGCAATAAGCAGACTGCGTCAAGAAAAAGTCAACGCCTTTTCATAAAAGCTTCTTGCGTTACCTATTGCTAACCAATGTAAAACGTGCTACAATAAGCATGTGGTTAGCAATATCTAACTGAAAGGAGAAAGCTCATGAAGCTGTTTGGATTTACATCATTCGACGAGCTGCTGGCATATAACTGTGCGCCTGTATTGGCAGGTATTAAGCCGGCGAATCTGCTCTCGCTGATGCCTGATGATGGTGAAGAAATAGACGCGCTGCTTGTGCAGTACAACGCTCAGTTCGCTGAGCAGGGAATAGTCTTCCGCCGTCTGTGCGCGTGTACTAAGCGTGTGCTCGTTTTGGTCTATAATGAGGAGCAACTGGCGCAGGCACTGAGTAATCCCGGCTATCAGGCGTATCTTATTGCAGCAGGCTATGAAGCCGGAGCTTCTGCAGAAGCTTACCTGCATAGGCTTGAGCAGCGGCTGAATACGCAGAAGACCTTTCCACATGAAATCGGTGTCTTCCTCGGCTATCCGCTCGAGGATATTCTGGGCTTTGTGCTCAACAAGGGAACGGACTGCAAGTACAGCGGCTATTGGAAGGTTTATGGCGATGTGCCCAAGGCACGCAGCATCTTTGCGGCCTATGAGCATTTTCGTGATATTATATTGCAAAAGCTGGCGGCAGGCATGTCGCTCAAGGTAGCTGTGGCTACATTATAAGGAGGCAATTGAACTATGAAACAAATTCCTGTAATTTTTTGGACCGGTACCGGTAACACACAAATGATGGCTGACGCTGTTGCAGAAGCAATTAACGCTGCCGGTGCTGAGGCTGTTGTAAAAAATGTCAGCGAAATCACTGCTGACGAGGCTGCAGGCTATGATGCTCTGGCATTGGGCTGCCCGGCAATGGGCGCAGAGGTGCTGGAGGAATGCGAATTCGAGCCATTCTTCACCGAGCTTGAAGGCAAGCTGGCAGGCAAAAAGGTAGCGCTCTTCGGCTCCTATGGCTGGGGCGGAACCTATATGCAGGATTGGGAAGCACGCGTTAAGGACGCGGGTGCGACACTTGTGGCTGACGGCGTACTGGCGCTGGGTGCTCCCGATGACGAAGCCGTGGCTAAGCTGGCGGAAGCAGGCAAGCTGCTTGCCGAATAAGGCTTAAGCAACACCAAAAACTGCCTTTCGATTTTAGGAAAGGCAGTTTTTTAGTGAAGCGCTTGTGTTATAGCAATTGGCAAATAGCTCGCTTTATGATATTATTTAAGAACACATCCTATTGACTTTATACCTGCTATATAGTGTAGACTGTATCATCATAAAAGAAAGTATATAACGTCGCGGCAGCGTTTTACACCAGGCACATCGGCAAAAGCTGCTGCCCGCGCTTTAGAATATATATATAAATAGAGGATAGGAAAGCTTTATGTTCAAAACATTTCTCAGCTATTATAAACCATATAAGGGCATTTTGCTCTTTCTTGTGATAGGCTCGCTGCTGCGCGCACTGCTCGAGCTGTTCTTTCCCTATGTAGTGAAGCTGATGCTGGAACAGCAGCTGCCGCTTAAGAATCTGCCGCTGCTCCTTGAATGGTCGGCGGCACTGCTTGCCATGTATCTGGTAAACTTCGGCATGCATTTCAGCATCATCTACTGGGCGCAGTCCATGAGCTATTCCATGGAACGCGACATGCGCCGCGATTTGTTCAGCCATCTGCAAAAGCTGTCCTTCGGCTTTTACGATAAAAACAAAAGCGGCCAGCTGCTTTCGCGCCTCACAAGCGATTTGAGCGAAATTAACGGCTTCGCAGGCAATGCGCCGATTGATCTTATCGTCTGCGGGCTGACGATGGTCGGCACAATGGTTATTTTAATCTATATGAATCCTATGCTGGGCAGCCTTATTGCCTTCCTGCTTCTGGTGAAGGCAGTGCATACCGTTTTCGTCAACCTGCGCATGAAAAAGGCCTTCTTTGCCAATCGTGTGGCAATGGGCGAGGTAACGGGCAAGGCTGCGGAAAGCATTAACGGCGTGCGTCTGATCAAGGCCTTCGCCGGTGAGCGCAGCGATATGGCGCAGTTTATGGAAAAGGCGGATGCCTATCTGAAAGTATGCAAAAAATCCTTCAAAATAACATCCTATTTCGTCGGCAGTATGATTTTCTTCAGCAACTTTATCAATGTGGCGATATTAGTAGTGGGCGGCCTGCTGATAAATCAGGGGCTGATGAGCTTCGGCGAGCTGGTGGCCTTCTTCCTCTACGTGGGCCTGTTTATGAAACCGCTGATGCAGCTTTTAGGCTTCATTCAGGTATATCAGCGCGGTATGGCAGGCTTCAAGCGTTTTTATGAGCTGCTGCAGGAAAAGCCCGAGATTACCGATGCACCGGATGCTAAAATCTGCCCGCCCTGCAAGGGTAATATTACCTTTGATAACGTCAGCTTTGCCTATGCGGACGGCAGACCTGTTATCCGCAACCTTTCGCTGAGCGTGGCAGCAGGTGAAACCGTGGCCTTTGTGGGCGCTACGGGAGCAGGCAAAACAACGATTGCCAGCCTTTTACTGCGCTTTTACGAGCCGCAGAGCGGCAGAATTCTGCTGGACGGCTGCGATATCCGTGAATTTACGCAGGAGTCGCTGCGCAGGCAAATCGGTCTGGTGCAGCAGGATGTTTTTCTCTTCGGCGACAGCGTGCGCTACAATATAGCCTACGCCAAACCGGATGCGACAGCGGACGAGGTGCAGGCGGCAGCGAAGGCTGCGGCGGCGGATGAGTTTATCCGAAAGCTGCCTGCGGGATATGATACCGAGGTGGGGGAGCGCGGCGTGAAGCTGAGCGGCGGCCAGAAGCAGCGTTTGGCGATTGCGCGTGTCTTCCTCAAAAATCCTCCGGTAGTAGTGCTGGATGAGGCTACAAGCGCGCTCGACAATATTACGGAGCAGCAGATACAAAAGGAGCTCGACGAGCTGGCGGTAGGACGCACCACGCTGATTATTGCGCACCGTCTTTCCACCATCCGTCATGCGGACAAGATTGTGGTACTTGACGAGGGCGCTGTTGCGGAATGCGGCAGCCATGAGGAGCTGCTGGCGCGCAAAGGGCGTTATTATGATTTGTATCAGAAGGAGTAAATAAGAAGCTTGCGGATGCAAAGATAATACAATAAAATGGTGCACGATGTTAAAGCGTGCGTTGGGAATACAGAAAACCCATGTCTTGCCGATTTCGGCGGGACATGGGTTTTAGTGCTTTGTGTTTAATTTTTTATTTTTGTATTCGGCTCGCTTTACGTGCTTAAGACTCTTCCTTTAGCTTCTCCACATCAGCGAGAGATAAATTTGTAAGCTCAGCGATAACCTCGAGAGAATAGCATCCCTTAGCCAACATGCGCTTAGCAGTAGCGAGTTTTTCCTCAGCAAGGCCTATTTCTTTACCCTCAGCAATGCCTATTTCCTTGCCTTTGGCAATACCCACAGCTTCGCCTTCACGCCTTTCATCTAATAAACGTGCTTCCATAAGCATAAATTCTCGCCTCACTTTCGTATCAAGTTTCAGATAGCTGATTTCATCGTCAATCTGCTTGGTGAAATCAGTAGTTACAATGTGGTTGTTTACATAATCATAAAAGCTCTTGATGTCCTTGGAGATATCGCCATGCGTACCTTTTGTGTTTAAAATCATGGTTGTCGCTTCATCGGGAAGCTCCAACTCCCGATTTTCCAGACAACATTTTTTAAAGGTATAGACATAATTACCCTGTTCAAAGAAATCAAAAACGCAGATAAAAATGATAAATGTCGGTGGCAGCAGGTCATAAGGCTGTCCCTTTTGCAGCAAATCAATATCAAGCAGCGCCTGATAATACCTCGAACGCTTGGGCAGGACGTAGGTGTCCGTATCGGGATTTTTATTGTTTTTCACCTGCATCTCCAGATTATAATGCGTGTTTTTGTCGTCCGCTACGATGATATCAAGGCGGATGCCGCGGCTGGTGTACTCAGGCTCAAGCGTCTTTTCTGCCTCCAGATAGTTGATATCCGCAATTTCTATCTGCAGCAGCTCCTCCAGCAGATGCTTGCAGATGCGCTTGCGCGACATAACCTTCTTGAAGATGAAGTCGCTTTGGATTGTCAGGTTTGCAAATTTTGTTGCCAGGTCTTGCATGGTTTTTCTCCTTTCATTTTAACACATGTGAATAAAAAAATACATAAGCAGTTGCAAAGCGCCTAAAAAACAAAAAAGAGCAGTACCCTGACGATAAAAAATCGTCAGTTTGTACTACTCTTAGAATGTACCAGATAAAAATAAATGGCCTTGCTTAAGCTTCTGCAGAAAAGATGCATCTGCAGGATATACTGCTTATTTAATTGTCCGCAGGTAAATGAGCCGGAGGCGTAAGCTTACTTGCGGTTTTGAAGAACTTAGTTTAAGTTTACTTGAAATAAGGGGGATGTCAAGGGAAGAGTGGCGGTAAACATTATACTTACTATAATCAGCTTATAATACGGGTACTTCTATTTTAGAAATGAAGTTGTCATGCGAATCGGTTGACCAATAATTTCTTAATGTTTTGATATAAATAATGTTATTTGTTTTTAAATTCAGTGCTTTGCAAAAATTAGTTAAAAGTGGTTTGGCCGTATTAACTGCATCGGCAAAATTGGTGTTTACGCAGATTTGCAGATACAGGCCGTAAGGCTTTATGTAATTGTGCCTGTTTATATTAGTCTTGCAGAAAACCTTATATGATTTGGGCGAAAAATCGTTGACAGATTCATTAAAGATAAAACCGCTGATACTATATTCTTTAAGCCCGTTTTGGTCGACAGCCGAATTCAGCAGGGTGGCAGCAGCTAAAAAACGCTCCTTTTGCGGTAAAGAAAGCAGAATATCCTCGCTTACCAAAAAATATTCCTCTTCTCTATAGGACAAGGTAATTTCGTTCAGCTTGCAATCATTGTAGACATTTATGGTATTTATTTTAGATTTTATGTTATCGCATAATTTACTAGTCAGTTCTATTTGTTTTGTCAATTTATGTAATTGTTTGTTGAGCAGAGAAAGAGTATCGTCAGGAGTGCGGTGCTCCAAAAAATTCTTTATATCGTTAAGGTGGAAGCCCATTGTTTTCAAATCCAAAATAATTCCCAAGATGAAAAACTGCTTCAGCGAGTACATGCGATAACCGTTCGAATCTACATAATCAGGCTTAAACAAATCCTTTTTATCGTAGAAAATCAGCGTCTGTTTTGATATGTTATATAATTGCGCCAAGTCACTTGCGTAAAAGAAGTTGCGCTTATCTATCATTTAAAAATCTCTCCTATTGACATTATAGTTACTATATGGAGTATACTGTATTATCATAACATAAACAACATAATAATGCTAGAGTATAAGCATTAGATAAGTGTATGAGTGTTTGATGAAGTTGTTAGGAGGTATTGTATTTTTATGTTGAAACTGAACCGAAAAAAGTTGCCGCTTTATTCATGATTTTGGGAATTTTGCCTCAAAGCGTAAGCTTTGCAGCAGAAAAGCTGGATCAATATAATTTGGACGAAATTGTTGTAACAGCTTCTCAGGAGAAAATTAAGCAGGAGCTGAATACTCCCGCTACTACTGAAATTTTCACTGCGGAAGATATTAAAAACTACAACGGCAGCAACGTACAGGAAGTACTGGAATATGCAGCGGGCGCAATTGCCGCTCAACCTACCGGTGTTGGCTCTACCTTTGGTATGAGAGGTTTGACCGGCGCAAGCCGTAACCCGACTATCCTTGTTGACGGCGTTCCTTTAAATATGCAGGGCTTCGGTAACCTGGACGCTATTCCCGTTAATGCTGTTGAAAGAATCGAAATAATCCGCGGTACCGGCGCAGTTCTTTACGGCACCGATACCTTGACCGGTGTTATCAATATTGTTACCAAGCAGACTCCGCAAATTTCCGCAAGTGCAGGCTACGGCAGCAGAGGCAAGCGTCTGGCTACCTTGAATGTAAGCGAAGATAAATTCGGTATGGCATATACTCATGACAGAATTGCGGAACGTAACTGGTACACTGCGAAGAAAACCTCTAAAGGCATGTGGATGGAAAAACACAGTGCTATGTTAAAGTATAAGCCAAATGATAATTTATCTATGAGATATATGCTTACCGATAACCAGAACGATTACGATAAGTTTACTGCCCTCAAAAAGACAGGCTCCAACGAAACCAATATCGTTTTCCATGATCTTAATGTAGCATACAACAACAAAGGCTTGGATGTTACCGTATTCGGTCAGAAGCGTAAATACAAAAACAATGCTTATAACGCAGCTTACGAGCTTATGCCTAAAAAATCCCTGCGCAGAACCAGCTGGAACTATGGCGTAGATGCTAAGTATAATTTTGATATCGGCAAGTTCAACATTACTGCCGGTGCGGAAGTGGCTTTGGAAGCAGATTCTCACGGTAACGTTAAAGGCACATCCTTCGACCTGGATATGATTAAACGTCACAGAAAGGCTGTATATATTCAGGCAGTTGACAACATGACCGACAAAACTACCTTATCCTTCGGCGGCCGTGAAGTAATGTATGACGATATGAAGAATGAATTCCTGCCGTCCTTACAATTACTGCACAAGCTTAACAATAAGGATACCGTATTCCTGAACGTCAACAAATCCTTCCGTATGCCTACCATCGGTGACCAATATTCCGACAACGATTCTATGATTTTCAATGATAACCTTGGTCCCGAAACCGGCTGGAACTATGAAATCGGCTGGAAGAAGCTTTTGTCTCCCCGCGAATTCTTAAAGGTTTCTTTGTATCATCTGGATATCAGCAACAGAATCTTTACCCAGAAAATTGACGATGACCACAGCATGGTTGTCAATGCCAACAAGTTTAAAAACACCGGCTTAGAGGTTTCCTATGAAGGTGTTTTGAGCGACCACTGGAGCTTCAAGACCTCTGTTGCATATTCCGATCCTAAGCAGATTGATAAACCGGGTGCCGATTTCAGAAACTGCGATGATAAGCTGCTGATTAACAGCGTTTTAGGCTATAAAAACGGCAAGCTGGCAACCAATCTGTTGCACCAATATGCTGCTATGCGTTATCTGTCTTACGCACCGTATTCCGGCAATGGCATCAAGCAATATCTGAGCTTTAATGCTACTTATCAGTTCGATAAAGAAAACAGCGTGAAATTTGCTGTCAACAACATTCTGAACAGGACCGAAGAGATGGCTGCTTCCAGAGGCTGCCTGCTGCCGTACCGTGACTGGTTCATTACTTATGAAAGAACATTTTAATTAAATGCTTTGAAGGTGAATAATGAAAAAGCTTTTTCTGGTAATAATGGCATTAGCCTTGTTATTAGTCACCGGTTGCGCCAAGGATTCCTTGTCCTCGCAGGAGCAGGGTAGCGGTTATACCGTTGTTGATGCCAGAGGCAAGAAGATAACCTTTGCATCGGCACCTAAAAGAATAGTTTGCTTAAATTACAGCGCTACAGATATTTTGACGGACCTTATACCGACAGAACGGATAATTGCTACGGATATGTGGGCAAGGGAAGAGGATTTGTCGAACTGCTACGAAAAGCTGAAGGGCATACCTGTATGCGAAAATAATCCTGAGCAGATTATGAAATTCAAACCGGATATTGTTATTCTGACTGACGGCAGAGCTAACGAGCTGGCGGACACTCTTGACAGTGTCGGCATCAAGACCTGTGTCTTGCGTCAGCCCAAGACTATACAGGAAATTCCGGATTACATTAAAATTGTGGGTGAGGTAGCAGATACTAAGGCTGCTGCCGACAGCCTGGCAGAAAAGGTTGCTGCATATATCAAGGCTTCTGCCGGTGGACAGAAAATCGAAAGTGTTCTGCTGATTCATCCTAACGGCGGTATCGGTCAAAAGGGATCAATGCCTGCTAGCATCTGCGAAGCATGTAATATTGAAAATCTGGCTGCAAAATACGATTTCCCGCAGTCATCTTATCTCAGCAAGGAACAGATTATTGCTATGAATCCCCAAAGACTGATTGTATTGGACTGGTCTTTTGGCGGACAGCACAAAAATGCCGAGATACGCAAGGAAGAAATTTTGAATGATCCCAGCTATCAGACTGTTTCAGCCGTGCAAACCGGCAAGGTTGTTATTGTGCCGATGAAATATATGCATTGCTCCAGTCAGTATGTGATGAAAAATTTGGAAGAATTAAAACGTATTATGCGCACTACCCTATAATAAAAAAACAAGCAGTGAACTACGAAAAATAGTTCCTGCTTGTTTTTTAGAATATGTAAATATATGGTACGGGGAAGGTTTATGTTCAAAACATTTCCCGGCTATTACAAAGCATAAAAGGAGAAGGATATGAGAAAAATTGCAATCTACGGTAAGGGCGGTATCGGTAAATCCACCACAACCTCCAATTTATCGGCAGCATTGGCCTTAAAGGGCTACAAAGTTATGCAGGTAGGCTGTGACCCCAAAAGTGACAGCACCAAAAACCTTATGGAGGGCAAACGCATTCCGACAGTATTGGAGCAATTAAAGGAAAAGGGAGAGTCCTTGAAGCTGGAAGATATTGTTTTTGAAGGCTTCGGCGGCGTACTGTGCGTAGAGGCCGGCGGACCTACTCCGGGCATCGGCTGCGCAGGCCGCGGTATTATTTCTGCCTTTGAAAAACTGGCAGAGCTGGAGGCCTTTGAAACCTATAAGCCTGACATCGTTATCTATGACGTATTGGGTGACGTAGTCTGCGGCGGCTTTGCTATGCCTATTCGCGGCGGCTACGCACGCGAGGTATTCATTGTATCCTCCGGCGAAATAATGGCACTGTATGCAGCAAATAATATTGCTCAGGCAATTAAAAACTTCGGTCGTCGCGGTTACGCACGCCTGAAGGGCATCATTCTCAACGCCAAAAATATTGAAAATGAGCAAGAGCTTGTGGCCAAGGCTGCGGAGGAAATCGGTACCGAGGTTGTGCAGTACGTTCCGCGCAGCGGCGATATTCAGATTGCCGAAAATCAGGGCGGTACTGTCAGTGAATTTGTCAAGGATTCTCCGATGGTACAGGTATATAATGAGCTGGCCGAGCGTGTTTTGAAGCTCAGCGAGGATGAAGAGGAATAGGAGAAAAAGATGGATTTACAAGAAAAGGCAAGGCGCAAGCTGCAGGAAAAACTGAGCGGGCCGCCGCAGGCTGTTGGTATGGATGGCAACGAGCTTTTAGGACGTCTGAACCGTTTAAGCAAGGTGCAGACAATCAAGGATGTGCCCCAGCTCACGACAGCGCTGTTCCCTGGCACCCACTGTCCGCTGATGGGTGCTGCTATGATTGCCGGCGGCATCAAGGACTGCCTGCTGGTTATCGTAGGTACGGACGAATGCAGCTATTACACTAAAAGTCTGACTCTCAGCGACCGCTACGGCGGTATTAACGGACGCTGTGTTTCTGTAGTGTTGAACAGCCACGATGTGACCTTCGGCAGTGCCGAAAGTATGCACAAGGCGTTCAAAGAGATTGTAGCGGAGTATAGGCCTAAATGCGTAATGTTTGTGACTACTTGCGTTATTGAGGTTATCGGGGATGATTATGATGCCATTGCCGAGGAGCTGACAAAGCAGTACAGCATTCCGGTAATGGCGGTGCATACAGAGCACTTTAAATGCGAGGACCATTTCCCCGGCTTCGAACGCGCCATTACTGCCTGCCAAAGCATTATGCAGCCGCAGGAAGGTGATGGCAGTGTCAACGTTTTGGGACAGCGCTTCGGAGATTTTGCAGATACGGAGCTTTATGCGCTGCTGCAAAAGTCCGGCGTGAAAATCGGCGTACAGCTGCCAAGCGGCTGCACAAGTGATGATATTCGTCATGCTCCGGCAGCAAAGGTCAATATTGTTGTCAATGATATTGCTCTGCCGTTGGCGCAGGCTATGCAGGAGCAGTATAACATTCCTTATGTTTACTTCAACCGCTTTGCCGCACCGGAAAAGATTCTGCAGGCCTATCAGCATCTGTTTGCTTATCTGGCGCTGCCGCTGCCTGCGGAAGTCAGTGCGAAATTCGACGAATGCAAGGCGTTGGAACAGGAAACAATGCCTGTTGTGCAGGGGGTGCCGTATATTTTCGGCAATACGCAGTACGACTGCTTTGAGCTTAACAGCTATCTGTGCCGTTTAGGCCTTGTGCCGCAGCTGATTCAGAGCAACAAGCTGCGCCAAGAGCATTTTGAGGATATCAAAGGCATTCTGGCGACTACCGACCCGTATGTCTGCAAGGCGGCTAATATAGCACCGCTGCAATATGTTTATGATGTACTGCATCCGTGGATTTACATAGGACATGAATTTGGTGAACGTTTGCGCCGCAAGGGAATTGCGCAGCTGCACAGCGACCCGGCAGGAAAAATGCTGGGCTTTGAATGCAACACCTTCCTGCTGAAAATTTTGCAGCAGACTGTGGCTGATGCCAAAGTATTCAGAAAGGAGGCAGGCCTGTGAGCTTAGTTAGATTTTTACCGACACCGTCGGACAGAATGGGAATTATCTGGAGCCTTCTGGCCGTTCAGGGAGCTATTGTACTGGAATACGGCCCTGCTGGTACTACGCATTACAGCATGGGCTTATACGGCGGCTTGGGCCTGCGCTTTCAAAACCGCCTCTTCACCACGCATATGAGCGAGGATGATGTTGTTATGGGTGACGTAACACGTCTGGAGGAAGCAATTATCGAACTGGATAAAAGCTATGCGCCGAAGGTTATCTTCGTTGTTGCCTCCTCCGT
>OIYP01001409.1_pt1 | contig 11765 bp, 11 predicted proteins | sample 1588261 | NCBI WGS metagenome assembly OIYP01 (sample SAMN03283293) | human gut metagenome | biome: human-associated habitat; material: feces | host: Homo sapiens | place: Peru | collected 2012
TGGCTGTTGTGGCCATGTTTATCTATGTTTGCGGTTGGAATGCTGATGTGGGGCGTCCAAGGGGCTATCTATAACGTCGTTTCCGAAGATGTTTTGTATGACGAGGTTTGCGCCCGCAGCGATACCTTGTCATATGAAAGCGTGCTCAGCCGGCGCAAGAATATCGATGCAATTGGTGCGGCATTGTCGTCCGCGGGGTCGCTGTTGATGTTCTTTGGGTACGAATGGGTGACGGCATTGTCAGTGTTGGCAATAGTTGGCGGTATGATATCTGTTATGCGCATGCATTTGGTTCAGGAATATCGTGGCATTAACGATAATGCGGGGGCGATTTCTAAATCGGTTAAAAGTGCGGTTCAGGTTATGTGTACATCGCCATCGGTTATCGTGATGTTGGTTATTACGGTTCTGGTGACTAATTTTTCATATCTGGACGATTATCTGTCGCTGATTGGTTTTGGCATTGGTATACCAGTTCAGTTTATCGGCGTTGTGCCGTTCTTTATCATGCTGTGTCAGGTCGTGGGACAATCCTATGCGCATAAATTTACGTGGGTACGCCCGATGTGGTTATATGTGATGATATTGGTTGTGGGTGTGTTGTTCGGTATATTTGCCATGAATTACAGTTTATATGGTTTGATTGCGCTGGGGGTGGCGTATGCGATATGCGCATGTCTGAAAATATTGCTGTTTTCACGGTTTCAAAATATGTTGCCGGCACGCAACAGAATGGAAATCTTGTCGTTTTACAGCATTGCGGACCAGACGTCTTATTTGTTTATGAGTTTGATTATCGGTTTGGGTGCAACACTGGGTAGTTGGCGGTACAGTATCGCAATTATGTCTGGGCTGTTGATAATACTGGGTGTGTGTGCATTGTTGTTTGGACATCGTCGCGCGTCTAGTTATTGCAATCGTTGCACGATTTGCGATGATGTGCCCAGCACAACAATTCGGCCGTGTGGGTGCGAAATTATATGATGGCAATTCATTCCTGATGCTAGATTTGTCGCATACAAGTATGCTGGGGTGTATGAGTATGCGTGTGCGTGATTTTATATTGAAAAGTATTCCGTATTTGCTGTCAATTGCGGGCGGAATTTTGTTGTTTGTATTGACCCAAGATAATATTGCAGATAAAGATGTTTCCGATTTGGTGACAAATATCGCAGCGTCGTTGTTGTCGATACCGCTGGTGTTTTTGCTGTATGATTATTCTAATTCGCGGATTTCTAATAAACTCAGTGCCACGTTGATGGAAAATATGACGGACAAAATCAACGTTCTGGTGTTGAATATAATTATGCTGTTGCGGCGTTCAATTGGGGTGCGTGGGCGCGCAACACTGGAATCTTTGAACCGCATGGACGGGTTGACGGCCAAGAGTATTGCGCAAAAAATCAAACTGACGCGGCCAACTATAAAAACGCTGCGGGCGTATCATATTGAATTGGAAAGTTTGCTGTACAGTGCGGTGCAATCAAACCTGTTATCGTTAAATCAGGTTCAGACATTGTCTGGGCTGGGGCGGGAATTGTTGCATCTGGTCAATGAAACACATTTTCGCAACAGTCGGACAGCGATTGCGCGTCATGTGGAAAACATAGTCACACACACGACAGATTGGCTGGACTCAGATGCAGGGCGCGCCATAGATTTTGAACACTTGTTGGCCGCGGCGCAAACGCGAAAAACAAAAAATAAATAATTTTATTATTTTTCTTGATTTTTATTTCATATTGTGTCAGAATTTGCCCCGAACCTTGAACGGAGAACGTAAGTTTCGTGTTCAGGTTCCGTTTTGGGGACATAGCTCAGTTGGTAGAGCAAATGACTTTTAATCATTGGGTCCAGGGTTCGAGTCCCTGTGTCCCCACCAAAAATTCAAACGCCGCTTGTCGGCGTTTTAATTTTTGCCGGACACGGGACGAAGAACCCGAAGAAGGGGTTCGACAATGAGTAAACGCGCACGTCAATTTGACGGGCGCGTTGTCACGAATGCCCCGCAGTCCCATGCAGCGCGTGGGCGAGGGAACCGCAATCATATTTTATGTTATCGTTGTTTTTGTGCGCACAACTGGTTATTCAAATTATTGAATTTCATTGTGGTATATTGTTTCAGAATGTCTGGATTTTCTTTCGCAACGCGCATTATTTCGTGTGGGTATGCGGCGATGCCGCTGCCGTTAATGCACGGCGTCAGGGTTCTGAAATTTTTCTCTTGGAAAACATCGTTATTAAAATACAGGTGCATTGAATCATACATCAGTCGCATACTGGTGGTGTCGCCCTGCATTTGCAGCATCATTGGTATAATTGGCATTCGGGCGATTTGTGGGCCGAATATGTGTGACATTGCCACTTTTTGCGATTTTCCCGTCACGGCATTGTTCACGCGACGCGTAAATTCTGCTGTGTCCATGGTTGGTTCAACCCCATATTGTTGGGCGTAAATCATAACTGTTTTTGGGTCATACAAATCGTCCAATACAGGCGCGCTGCGGTTCAGTTTTTGCAGCGTTTGGGTGTAATTCGCGTATACCTGTTTGCCATTTGGTACATTGTCTGATAACAATACATAGTACTGAAACGTATTAAATAAATCGACATAGCACCACAGTTCATTACGCTGGGAAAACAAAATCATATTGTGAAATGGTGTTGGGGCGGGCGTGCCTTCTATGAATGCGTCAATCGGATTCAGTGGGCAAAACGGCACAACAGGGTAATTGTACTGTATACTGTTCACGGTATTACCCGCACGGTCAACCACCAGCCCAGATGCCAGATATTTGAAATCCACGTTTTGTGACATTGCATAGTTAAACGCAATCTTGGCCATGCCAGTTTGAAACGCGGTATTTTGCAGGTCAAAATTATACGACACAATCTGTGGTGCAGTTGGTAATTTTGATATGTCACAACGTAATTCGCGACTTAAATCAGGGCACGATACAACCTTGCCATTTTTGATATTTGCGGCATATTCCCGACCATTATATGAAACAGTGCCAGTGCATGGTGGCATTGATTTAGTATTGTTGGTCTTGGAAAAATTGTCTATGCGACTGATAATCGGATTAAATGTCTTGGTAAACGGCGCATCAATGTATTTGCTGATATAATTGTTGCATTCGGGACAACAAATATCCTCGGATTCCAGTAATCCACCCAGCGCGTTTTGTATAACGTGCTCGCTGCTGCGGGTGGTGATTTCTTTGTTACAGTAAATACAATATTGTCTGTGTTCCATACCGAATATTGTAATACAAAGTTTCGTTTTGTCAAGATGGTAAAGGTTTTTATCTTGCTGTTTTTTGTGCTACAATTTGGTAAAAGGGAACGCATATGCCGGAGTTTATAAATTTAACGCCTGAAAATATCGCGGACGAACACCTGTGCTGTATTTTACGGCGGTAAATTCCAGACCGTAAATTTGTTGACAGCGGACGCGTTGGCGCGCATACTGGGAAAATAATACCCAAGGGGGATGTAAGAAATGAGAAAACTGGCAATTTTGTGTTCTGTGGGCGTGTTGGCGTCATGTGGTGCGATTGGTGTCGGCAGTAATCATGAAACCAATATTTATAACAATTCTGATGAAATGATAACGGTGTCCGCGGACAGTGGAATCTATAAAATCAAACCAGAACAAAGTATGAAAATATATTCGGCAAATGAAATGACAATCGCCAGCAAGAATACAGATTGTCCGTCACCAACCGTGTCGCGTAATCTGAATACGGGCGCGGTCGTGTTGGACGTATTTCCCGGCTTCCTATTGGGAATAATACCGGTATTTATTGATGCGGTGACCAATAATTTATACAGAATGCCAGAATCCTATTCGTATTCATGCATGTAACCCCCGCCCGTAAATTGCACCGTGTGTCGTGTAATAAATAAACGTTGCTTGCATTTTATCTGACCCCCCGATTTGCGTCAATTACATCAAAAAAATCAAAGAATTGCAACTTGACATAAATTCGCAAATGTACTAGCCTGGGCTCGGCATAATTTCAGGAATAGTATCATGCGTCAATTGCCAAAAAAAGTTTCACGATTTTTTATCCAAGAATTCTGGCCATGCGCCGGTTGGTGGGCAATTGCATACGCGGTGTTGTCCATTTTGGATACGGTCGGGTTCAGTTTGATGGCACCATTTTTCTTGAAATATGTGGTCGCAAAATTACAGGCGTCGGATATATCGGCCGCATTTCATATCATTGTTCCGGTTGCCATCGTTTGGTTTGTGGTGCGTGGCATTTCGGTTTTGATTGCCGTATTGCGCTGGGCGGTGTTGGACAATCGCATTCGGTATCGCGCGTACAATAAAATTTCGTCGGATTTATACCATTATGTTTTTAAACAAGATATTTCGTATTTTTCTAACTCTATGCCCGGGAAAATTGGCAGTCAAATAAACCAAATATCCGACTCGTTTGGTGAAACGATTGGTCTGGTTCTGGGGGAAATGTTGGCGACACTGTGCGCATTTGCAATTGCGGCGGTGGCATTGACCAATTTGGGCTGGCAATATGTCGCGCTGATTTCGGCATGCATAGTATTTCGAATTGGGTGGGGAATGGCAACATACAAAATGGTTGTTCGTGGTGCAACCCGCCGGGCCAAAAAAACCAATACATTGCAGGGACACCTGTTGGACGCGTTGTCTAATTTCCCGGTTGTGAAATTATTTGCGCGGGCCGATTGGGAACAACAGGCGGTAATGCCGGCACGCAACGATTTTGAACGCGCGGCGCGCAATTCGCATTTTATGTCGCGCATTTTCTGGGTGCCGGGGAATTTTGTGGTTGATGCCATTGGGTTTGGGGTGCTAATATTACTGTGCGGATATATGTATTCAATTGGTGCGTCGTCATTGGCCGATGTGTCATTCGTTTTGGCAATATTTAACAGTCTCAGCAGTATGTCGCTTGGGTTCATTATGCTGTTCAAAAGTTTCATTCGTATGTGGGGAAATGCGGTCGGTTCGTATGCCGTTTTGGTCCAGCCCATAAAAATTACCGATGCGCCAAACGCACCAAAATTAAATGTGACGGCGGGTAATATTGAAATTAAAAATCTGACATTCCGGTATGGAAAGAAAAATGTCCTGCGCAATGTGTCGTTGAATATTAAATCGGGTGAACGAATTGGACTGGTCGGGTTCAGTGGCGCCGGCAAAACCACATTGGTGAATTTAATTATGCGCCTGTATGATGTCACCAGAGGCCACATTCTGATTGATGGCCAAGATATTCGCACCGTCACCCAGGATTCATTACATGAAAACATTTCATTCATTCCCCAGGAACCAACTATGTTTAACCGCAGCCTGCGCGAAAACATTGAATACGGCAAAATTGGCGCAACGATGGATGAAATTCGTGGCGCGGTGCATTTGGCGTCGGCCGATGCATTTATAAAAAATACACAGGATGGGTATGAAACAATTGTTGGGGACCGCGGAATTAAATTGTCGGGTGGGCAACGCCAACGTGTGGCAATTGCGCGTGCATTTTTGAAAAATGCCCCAATCTTGATTCTGGACGAGGCCACCGCCGCACTGGACAGTGAAACCGAGGCCGCTATTCAAAAAAGTTTCGATAAACTGACGCGTGGTCGCACCACCATAGTTATCGCGCATCGGTTGTCAACATTGCACAATATGGACCGAATTGTCGTTTTGCATCATGGCCAGGTGGCCGAGGTCGGCACCCACATCCAATTACTGCGCCGCGTTGACGGAATTTATAAGCATTTGTGGGAAATGCAATCGGGCGGATTTGTCCCTGAAAAATAGCACCGATATACGCCTGAAAGACATATTTGCACAAATTAGGCGTTGAATTTTTGGTTGTGTGGGGTATATTGCATTACATGCAAAAATATATTGATGCGCATTGTCATTATGTTCCCCGCGGCGATATTACGCCAGTGGCTGGTTTTATGTATAATTCGGCACGTCCGTCGGATTGGCGGCACGCGATTGCTGCATTGGGCGTGCGTGGTGGCGCGGGTGCGATTGGCGTTCACCCGTGGTATGTTGATGAAATAATGCCCGATTGGGCGGCCCAGATGATATGCCTGTTGCGTGATAATCCAAATTTAATGATTGGCGAAATTGGTCTGGACAGGTCGCGTGGCAATTTAGACAGACAAATGCCCGTGTTCCTGCGTCAGTTGGAAATGGCGCGCGAACTGGGGCGTGTGGCACATATTCACTGCGTGCGCGCATGGGATGTAATGCTGAATGTTTTTGCAACGCATAAAATGCCACCAATATTGGTAATTCACGGTGGTGTCCCCAGTGCCGACGTTGTGCGTGCTGTGATGCAACACGCGAATGCGTACTTTTCATATGGTGCGGTGCGCAGTGATAAAATCGCAGCAACAATTTTGGCAACACCAATCGACCGAATTTTGGTTGAATCAGATGCGGCGTCGCCAGCCGTTGCGCGTACACTTTTACCACGGACAGTTGGCGAAATTGCTGAATTATCTGGGCATTCTGCAACAGAAATGGCGGAAACAATTTATAATAACTCGTACGGAATAATTACAAATGGCGGACAGATTACACAGAATTAGATTCTTGCTGGGGGATGCGGCGATTGAAAAATTGCGTGCGTCGCACGTGATGGTTGTTGGTTGTGGTGCGGTTGGTTCTTTTGCTATCGAGGCCTTGGCCCGCAGCGGAATTGGTCATATTACAGTGGTGGATTTTGATACGGTTGAAGAATCAAATATAAACCGCCAACTGTTTGCATTGACGTCAACCATCGGCATGCCAAAGGTTGATGTTGCTGCCGCGCGTATTCGTGATATCAATCCTGATATAATCGTCACGCCATGCAAAATGTTTTTTGATGCGCAAAATGCGCCCGAAGTGCATCCTGATTTTGTAATTGATGCGATTGATTCTGTGGATTCCAAGATTGCGCTGTATAATTGGTGTAATGCGCGCAAAGTTCCATTTATTTCCAGTATGGGGGCAGCGCGCAAGACCGACCCGTCGCAAATCAGGGTGGGGCGGTTGTCCAAAACATCGGTGTGTCCATTGGCGGCAAAAATTCGCCGATTGGCACGCGATGCGCATATTCCTGATTTTCCTGTTGTGTATTCGACCGAGCCCGCCAACCCAAACGTTGCCGCTGGTCGTGTATTCGGTTCAATTATTACAATCACCGGTGCATTTGGCCTGAATTGTGCAAATTATGCCATAAAAAGCATAGTGGAACGCGCGTAAAACGCGGCAATTTGTACAGGTGTGTATTCAAAAATACGCGGATTTTCGCGGCTAAGAACGTTTTCCTAAGTGTAACAAACGATTTGCACATAACGGGCGAAACATTTATAATTACCGTGTCTTATCACAGACAAAAATAACCTGCACAAAGGAGAAAAAAGATGAGAGGACTGTTAAATTATGTCTTGAAACCGTTGACCTTTATCGGCGCTCTGAATTGGGGGCTGATTGGTATTTTCGGTTTTGATTTGGTTGCGTGGATTTTCGGACCAGCCACCATCGCCAGCAGTATTATATACAGCATCATAGGTGTTGCGGCGTTGATTTGGTTGATTTGGATTTTTATTGACCAACCCGTACATAATGAACGCTGATTGCGGTTCACAGTTTTCATGTCATTTTCGCCCCCAAACGGGGCGTTTTTATTGAATGGAATATTATAAGTATTGCTAGATAGATAACTATTTTTCTTTCATATGCGTCAGTGCATTTGCGACAATCGTTTTTTCTGATTTTTTTAGTTTCCATGTATCCAATGCGCGTTGAAATAATTCTGGTTTTTGTTCTTCAAATTCGTCGGGCATCATATCACCTTTGATAGAATTGCAAATCTGGTGCGCCGGAAACAAGTTGTCGCGAAAATCAGTGCCACCGTGCATTCTGGGAATATAATGGTCAATTGACATTTTTTGATTTTTTAATATCGGTTGTCCGCAAATACTGCAATACACATCGTCGCACAGCAAAAATTCAAATTTCAACGTAATGGTTATTTTGTGCGTTTCTGTGCGTTCCATGCGTGACCCCAAGAAATATCTATGCATACAATAGCGTTTTTTTATGACAAATGTCAATGGGTTTTGTGGCAACACAGTGCATGTATTTGTATTGACAAACTGTGTTTTTGTGCTATTTTATTATTTGGTAATGGGGGCATAAATGCAAATAGGTAAAGTCCATATTCACAACATCTATTCAATCCAAGACGCGGAATTTACTCTGTCTGATTTTAATATGTTGGTCGGTAAAAACGGCGCAGGGAAAAGCAATATCATAAACATCTTGCGTGGATTTTTACAGGGCGGGGCGCACTGCGGACTGCGTGCCCCTGGTATGGCGTTTGACGGTAATTTATCCACAGAACCATTGTGGATAGAAGTGGAATTTAATCTGACACCCGCAGAATTTGCGGCATTGCCCGCCGAACAACAGGCAATTCCAAACAAACTGCGTATTCGTAAAAACATCAGAAACACCCAGGCCGCATGTGCCGAAATTTTGGGTGAAAACGGGGTTGCTGGTGTGCCGATGGATTGTGGAACATATGTTTATACTAAAACAGGAATGAAACGCATCAATGATAAATTGCCATTTGATGTCGTATTTATCGAACCTACAAACTATGATGCGTCATTTGTTGCTGACACTCATGACGATTGTGAAAAAAACAAACAATTATTTCCTGCTGACAATGCATTGTCGCGTGTACGCGATGTTATTGGCGAAACAGAATTGCGTGACACCGGTGTTATGAACCAGTTAAACGACCTGACCGGCAGTGGAATTGGGCAGTCGTGGGTTAAACAGAGCAGTGGTATGCGTCGCGCGCAACAGATACAATATGGTATCGGTACACATCGCGCACCAAATCGTTTGACGGTGATGTTGTGCGATGAACCCGAAAACTCTCTGCACCCCAGTTATTTGTCGGCCGTGTCTGAATCACTGCGCAATTTTTCCCAGCAAGAAAATTGTCAGGTTTTGCTGTCAACGCACAGCCCACAACTGGTGGCAGAAAACGCGACCGATTTAACCAATATTATGCGCGTCGATAAATCTGGCGGCTCTACACGTGTGCATCAATATCATAATCTGGCCCAAGACCCAATTTATAATCTGACGTTTTTGAATAATCTGGACAGGGCGAAAATGTTCTTTGCCGATCGCGTTATTTTGACCGAGGGCGAAACCGAATCTGCATTTTTTAACTATATGATAAAAGACAAAATGTTTGCGGCGACGCCGGCAGCAGAAAACGTTGCTTTGGTAAATTGTCAGGGTAAATTTTATATTCAATATTATTCTAAAATCTTGACCCAATACGGGATTCCGCATACCACGCTGTGGGATTTAGATCGTGGCAAATACCCGCAACACAACGAAGATATTTTGAAATGTTTTAACGATTATCTGTCTGTCGGATATTGTTTTTATGAAAATATAGAGGCGTTCAGCGGCACAACCAAAGTGCCAAATTTACCTGCACAAATCAACTTTATTCAGAAATATGACGATGGGACAATTGATGCACAGCGGCGTACGGAATTGGCAACGTTATTCAATAACTTGGTGCGCGCGCCCGCCACGCCCGAACCTGTGGTCGCTGATCCAAATTTCAAAACGGTTCAGGCATTTCAACACGTCCCCACTATCACCGCCCAACCCGTGGCTTTGGGCCTTTACAAAGTAATGTATAAACAGAAAACAAAATAAAAATCTAAAAACCGATAGGTTGCTTTCAAATATTGTAAAAATGTTTGGTGAAAATTCCACAAATGTGGGTACGGGTGGCAAGCTGTGGTTGAAACCCGAATATAACCATATATCACAATAAACTCCTTTGGTTTGTTGTTCTATATGCCGTAGATTTCGTTTGATTCAAGTAAATAATGTCTAAATAAAAATGCCGTTTTTTACGGATAAAGCTCTTGAAAATAAAGGTTTCTTTACCTAAATAATGAATATAAAAAACAAAACAAAAGAGAATAAATATGGCAGAATATAAAAAAATGACAGATTGTGACATAATAGACCCCAAAGCCCCATGGAAAAACGACAAACTAAAACGACAAAAAGTTGCAGATGATTTCACGGCAATTTTAAATGGTATAAATAATCAACCGTTTGTAATTTCAATTGATTCCGCATATGGTACAGGAAAGACGTTTTTTATAAAACGTTGGGTTGAAGATTTGAAAAACGCTGGAATAACGACATGTTATTATAATGCTTGGAATACGGATTATCAAATAGATCCGCTCGTACCATTTGTAAATTCAATAATAAAACAGTTCCCTAAAGATATAAGCGATAAGCTACAGGAAAACTTCGAAAATTTGATAGGTGTTTTGAAAACTGCGAGTAATTTCGCAATAAAATGTTTTAATGGGCAAGATAAAACAATAGATGAAGCCGCAGCATTAGCACAGCAAGCTTTTGAATATTTTCAAGAAACAGGTAGAGATTTTATTAAAAACAATGATCAGACTATTGGTATTATTGAGGCCTTTAAAGCAAAACTAGCTGACGAAGCACAAAAAAGGAAAATAGTAATTTGTGTGGATGAACTGGAACGTTGTAGACCAACTTATGCAGTGGGATTATTGGAAATAATAAAGCATTTGTTCAGCGTGCCTAATGTGATTTTTGTTTTATCAACGGATAGACAGCAGTTAAAACATACAATTGCAAAATTATATGGTGCGAATATGGATGGCGAAGGTTATTTACGCAGATTTGTTGATTTGGAATTGCATCTGCCGTTACCAGATAGAAGTGTATTTTGTTCATATTTGCAATCTGCATATGCAATACAGAATGAAAAACTAGGCGCAGAACATGTTGAAGGTTGGAATTATTTTAAGAATAATTTTACTTTATGGGCTGATATATATAAATTATCATTGCGCGAGATGGAACAAATTTGGATTGAAGTATCATATCTAGCAAATGTTATTCCTGAAAATAATTTAAAGTTAATGCCCGTATTAGCATGGCTTTTAATTGTAAAATCAAAAGATACGGATCTGTTTTATAAATTTAGAAATTGTGATCTCCAATCTATAAAAAAATATTTGCAGACAAAAGTACCAACTGATATCCAAAGCAACAATATGTGCTACGAAGATTTTATCATTTATTTAGAAATATGTACAACGCTTCCAGAAAATTTAAATAAGCTAAGTAGTGCCCCTGATAGTGAAAACAATGTGTTGGCAAATCGTTGGACAGGCATAAAATTTACATATCACTTATTTGATGATAAACCATTGTGTGAATACATGTGCAACATATTATCTTATGTATCGCCAATTCCAATTGCTAAACCTTAGCGAATTGCGGCTCTATAAATACCGCTCACAATTACTGGTTAATCGTCCATAAAGACAATACCGAACCATTTGCGTAAAAGGTTAAGGTGGGCTTTGTGGTTGGCAACAGTCTGCACAAACTTGTACTGAATGCGGCGAAGTAGCCATGTTTGACGGCAAGTTAAATTGCCAGCTGGGTTGCGACGTATTGCGGTCTCAAGCTCACGCAAAGACCTGCAAGTGACAAAGTATAACATCACAAAGTCTGTGTGATGGTTGGGCAAAATCTCGTCAAAATGCGTATATTTCATAGACAATCCCTTTAAGGTTGTCGTATTTGGCCGTATTTATTGCCGAAAGTCCAGTTGTTTGTTCAAACATGTTGTTTTTGTTTCGTTTTTTGCTATTTTTGTTACAAA
>OIYP01001411.1_pt1 | contig 11746 bp, 10 predicted proteins | sample 1588261 | NCBI WGS metagenome assembly OIYP01 (sample SAMN03283293) | human gut metagenome | biome: human-associated habitat; material: feces | host: Homo sapiens | place: Peru | collected 2012
CACCAATGCTGTGGGCGATGCCTTCCACCGCATCCGGGACGGTTACGAGACTGCCATGGTCTGCGGCGGTGCCGAAAGCTGCATCAGCCCGCTGGGCATCGGCGGCTTTACCAGCATGAAGGCGCTTTCCACCGCCACCGACCCGGATGCTGCCAGCCTGCCCTTTGATGCCCGCCGCGGCGGCTTTGTGATGGGCGAGGGCAGCGGTGTGCTGCTGCTGGAAGAGCTCGAAGCCGCCAAAGCGCGCGGTGCCAAAATTTATGCCGAGGTCGTGGGCTATGGTGCCAACTGCGATGCCTACCACTTTACCGCCCCGGCACCGGGCGGCGCAGGCGGTGCAGCCTGCATGCAGCTGGCGCTGGCCGACGGCGGTGTGGCACCTGAACAGATCGGCTACATCAACGCCCACGGAACATCCACCCATCTGAATGACAGCTGCGAGACAGCGGCCATCAAGGCGGTGTTCGGTGCCCACGCGTACAAACTGGCCGTATCTTCTACCAAGTCGATGACCGGCCATTTGCTGGGCGGTGCCGGCGGGGTAGAGGGCGTATTTACCGCGCTGGCTCTGCACGATGCCTTTTTGCCTGCTACTGTAAATTTGCAGGAGCCTGACCCGGAGCTGGACCTTGACTATATTCCGAATCAGGGCCGCGCCGTGCAGGTGGATTACGCGATGAGCGACAGCCTGGGCTTTGGCGGTCACAACGCCTGCGTGGTGTTTAAACGCTGGGAGGACTGAGGGATGAACGTTACACCCAACGAGCCGCCACGCACCCTGACGGCGGCAGAGATCGAAAAGATCCTGCCGCACCGTTACCCGTTTGCGTTGGTGGATAAGATCCTGGACTATACCCCCGGCCAGTGGGCGCGGGGCGTCAAGTGCGTGACACGCACAGAGCCGTTTTTTCAGGGGCACTTTCCGGGCCATCCTGTCATGCCCGGGGTGCTGATTTTAGAAGCACTTGCCCAAACCGGCGCTGTAGCTGCGTTGAGCCTGCCGGAAAACCGCGGCAAACTCGCCCTGTTTGGTGGGGTGAAAAACGCCCGCTTCCGCCGCCAGGTCGTACCCGGTGATGTGCTGATTTTGGAGTGTGAACTAATAGAGCAGCATGGCCCGGTCGGCATCGGCAAGGCCACCGCCTGGGTGGACGGTGCGCGCGCGGCCAACGCCGAGCTGACATTTGTCATCGCGGATGCCTGAGGGCTGGTTTTGCACGGCGGATTGTGCTATAATAGAGCCATTAACCTACAGGGGGATTCTCGCCATGCTGGACCAGACATTCGGGCAGGTATACACAAAATTCAAGCTGCATTTCTATAAGCAGATTTTCAGCCGCTTTGAGGACCGCGAAGCTACGCTGACAACGGTAGAATCCTTCTGCATGGAGGTCATCATGGCGCTGGGCGAGCCTACCATCGCGCAGTTCAGCCACATGATGAACCTTTCCACCCCCAACGCAGCCTACAAGATCAATTCGCTGGTCAAAAAGGGCTATGTGGAGCGTATCCAGTCCACCACCGACAAGCGGGAATACCGTCTGCGTCCGACGAAAAAGTACATTGATTACTATAACATCAGCTATTCCTACCTGCACCTGGTCATGGAGCGCGCCAAACAGCGCTTTGCCCCCGCTGACCTGGCCAAACTGGAAGAAATGCTGCAGGTAGTTTCCGACGAGCTGATGCCGGAAATTGAATTGCCGAAATAAAATATACATCCCATACAATAAATATCCCCCGGCGAAGCCGGGGGTTTTTCATAGACGGGCGAAGCCCTATGCTACTAGCGCACGCGTCACGTCGCGTTGGTACGGTCTGACACTCGCGTAAGGACTGTTACTTGCCGCCTGTAAACAGGCGTCTTAGAAGTTCGGCATCGTCATTTGTTCGCCCGCCTTGTCTTCGTCGAGCTGGTGCTTTATGTATTCTTCGATTTTCTTTGCATTTTTTCCTGCCGTATCTACATAATACCCTCTGCACCAAAACTCTCGGTTGCGGTATTTGTACTTCAGCTCCGGGTACTTCTCGTATATCATTAAACTGCTCTTGCCTTTTAAGTATCCCATGAAACTTGATACGGAATATTTCGGTGGAATTTCTACAAGTATGTGGATGTGGTCGGGGCATACTTCTGCCTCGATAATATTCACCTTCTTCCATTCACACAGCTTTCTCAGAATCTCTCCTATTTCTTTCCGCTTCTGTCCGTAAAATACTTTTCTCCGATATTTCGGTGCAAATACGATGTGGTATTTGCAATTCCAGCTCGTATGCGATAAACTATTTACGTCATTCATTTTAATGACCTCCCATTGCTTTATTTTTTGTGCAGTTGCCAGACCGCACTTCTATTATAAAGCAATGGGAGTTTTTCTGTCTTCATTATCGACAAAAGTCTTCCACCGAACCACTCGCCTAGCGAGTGGTTTTCGGAATACAAAAAGCGAACCGCCTCACACGAAGCGGTTCGCTTTTTCACTGTATGTAAAAAATTAAGCATTACCAAAACTCAAAAGCAGAATAACCTTTCAATATAACACCCCCTTGATTATGCAAAACTATTCGCAGAACGCAACAATATTTTGTTGAAATATTATCGGTATAGCGAATATACAAGGCGGAAAAATTGCTTTATAATAACCTTGCAAAACCCAAGGAATGTAAAAGAAAGGAACAAATGCCAATGAATAAAAATACAGCGACAGAAGGATTTGATTTCTCACAGTACATTGTGTTGCAGCCGCGCCAGGGACGCGCCGACAGCAGACGAATCTACATTAGGCAGGATAATGAGCTGCACCTTAACGGGAAATTCATGAACTCCATCGACCTGGAAAAAACACATTACGTCAAGGTACTTCTGCACCCGAAAGAAAATAAGATCGCATTGCAGCTACTGGCAGAGAAAACGCTTGGCGCTGCCTACCTGGCGACAAATGGCCGCATCAGACTGCAAGATATAGTGGGCCAGCTGAAAGGCCGCGGCATAAAGGTTCCTGCATGCTTTGAAGTGGAGAAACATTCGCAGAAAGATATTTGGGAGACCACCTACGACCCGGCCTATCGTTTCCCGGAATATGGGCCGACAGAGAAACGCGGGCAAAAGCCACGGAAGAATATGGGAAAGGAGATGCTGCCCGAAAATGAGTAAATTGACAGAGACAGATATCCTTATTGCCTACGACCCGTATTTAACGGACCTTGTGCACCGCTATGCGCCGCGCATTCCGTTTTCGGATGCGTTTGCAGAAGCGCAGCAAGAACTGCTGCTCTGCATCCGCTGCTATCGTGCGGCATATCACGGGAAATTTTGGAGCGACTATGCCCGCCCTAAAATTTGTGATTGCCTTAAGGCCTTGCAAAAAGCGCAAAACGGCCGGCAGCACCGGGAACGAGTCCACCTGGATGCCCAGTTGAAAGAAGACTCGACGGAAACTTTCGGAAAACTGCTGCTGGTAGAACAGGCGAAGGTCACGCGCGTGGAACTGTTTGAGCTTATATCCCATGCGCCAAAAACGGCACGGGAAATCGGATGGATGATCGTTCAAAAATACACGCAGCCGGAAATTGAAGAAGCGCTGCATGTGTCAGACGGGGAGTATCGGCACGCGCTTGGCCAGCTCGGCGCGGCCTGGGAAGAGTACAATAAGGACACTTTATAAACCGTGCATTGTGCGGAAAAGTAGAAAAAGGCGGGTACAGCGATGTTGTACCCGCTTTTCATGTGGAAGAGGTATTCATAAATCAACTTTCGTACGAATCCCGATTGTGCTATAATGAGAAAAACAAGCAGTGCGAGGTGCCCCATGCGTTCGATGAAGCCCGACAAGGACATTTACGTCCGTAAAATTTGCATCCACGCCGGGAAGCGTAAAATCCTGGCTCTGGTGCTGTCCCCCAAAGATACGCCCGAGCAGGCGACGGGTGTTTTGTGGCTGCACGGCGGCGGGTACATTGCAGGCATGAAAGAAATGGTGCATATGTCGCGCGCGGTCGATTTGGTCAAGCGGTTCGGCGCGGTCGTGGTTTCGCCGGGGTATCGTCTGGCACCGTTTGCGCCCTATCCCGCAGCACTGGACGACTGCTACGCGGCGCTTCTGTATATGAAAGCAAACGCCCCGGCGCTTGGCATCCGGGACGACCAGCTGATGGTCGGCGGTGAGAGCGCGGGCGGCGGGCTGCGCGCTGCCGTCTGCATCAAAGCGCGGGACACAGGCGCGGTCAGAGTGGCATTCCAGATGCCGCTGTATCCGATGTTGGACGACCGCAACACAGAAAGCTCCCGCAACAACCACGGCCGCGTATGGAACACTCGCAAAAATCACTTTGCGTGGGCCTGCTACCTGTTGGGGCAGAACAGAAAGAACCTGCCGCCCTATGCAGTCCCGGCTAGGCTGACGGATTTTACAGGCCTGCCGCCCGCCTACACGTTCGTGGGCGACGGGGAGCCGTTTTATGCAGAAACGGTCCGCTACATTGAACAGCTCAAAGCGGCAGGTGTTCCGGCGAGCATGGATGTCTACCACTCCAACATGCACGCTTTTGACATGATGCAGCCGGACGACTCGCTGAGTCAGGAAGCGGCCGGGCGCTTTAACGCGCAGTTTGCCTACGCGCAAGCACACTATTTTGCGCCGCAAGAGGAAAATTAAGACAGAAGATGGGAAAGTATGCGAGGTTTGGGAACGATCATCAATGCGCTGGCTATCGTGGCTGGCGGTGTGCTGGGGATTGCGTGCAAACGCTTTTTAAAGGAAAGTTATCAGGATACCATTATTAAAGCCACCGGCTTTACGGTGGTATTTTTGGGCGCGGCGGGCACGCTCTCCAAAATGCTGACGGTAGGGGCGGATGGCAGGCTCAGCGTCGGCGGCTCGATGGTCATGATTTTGTCATTGGCCCTGGGGGCGCTGCTGGGCGAGTTGATCGACCTGGATGCCCGGTTCGAGCGTTTTGGTGAGTGGCTCAAACACAAGACCGGCAGCGACGGCGACAACCAGTTTGTAAACAGCTTTGTCTCTGCGTCGCTGACGGTCAGCATTGGGGCAATGGCCGTCATCGGCTCCATTCAGGATGGCATCTACAGCAATCATTCCACGCTGGTTGCCAAGGCAATTCTGGATTTTATCATCGTGCTGATCATGGCATCGTCCATGGGTAAGGGCTGCGTGTTTTCGTTCATCCCGGTGGCCGTGTTGCAGGGCGGCATGACAGCGCTGGCGGTGGTGTTGTCCGCCTTTATGACAGATGCATTGACAGATGCATTGCTTGATAACATCTCACTGGTAGGCAACATCCTGATCTTCTGCGTCGGCATCAACCTGGTTTGGCCCCGCACCACCAAAGTGGCCAATCTGCTGCCCGCGCTGCTGGCGGCCATTGCCCTGACGGGGATTGTGTAAGCCGCCGTCCCTTAATAAAAAACTAAAGCCCACCCAACCTTTCCGAAAAAATCAAGGGGAAAAGTTGGATGGGCTTTTTATTATACCTTTATAGAAAAAATCAAATCATTCCAGATTCAGCGTCGGCAAAATTTTCAAAAAATCCTGATAGTTTTTCGCTGCCGAAATCAACTGGATATTTTTCGGCTTGGCAAACATCAGGGTCAGCAGGCCGTACAGGGCGTTCATGTCGGCTCGCAGTTCGGGCTGCATCACGATTAATACGATCAAATTGGCGCGGGAATCGCCCCACGCAATGGGCGTATCATTATAAATAATATACACACTGTTGCGCAAAACGCGGCGGCTGCAATAATGGGGGACAGCCAACATTTCATAAAAGACCGAAGCATCCATCGCTTCCCGCGCCGTGATCTCCGCTTCCGGGTCGGCTTCTACGACCTGATCTTCAAGCAGTTTGCGGCACAAAAAGTGCAGCGTGTCGGCCTCGCTGGTCAAGGTGGTATTCATAAAAAAGGTCTCGGGCCGCATGTAGCTGTTGATAAAAGCGTTCAGCTGCTTGCGGCGCTTTGCCGCCTTGATCTGCTGGATCTCCTGCCGGATGAGCCGATAATCCTCCGATTTCGGCATGGGCGAGATAAACACCGTATGCGAACTGCTTTTGATGGGAATGACCGAGATCGTCAAATCGCTGGCGGGCAGCGTGTCCAGGTCGGTGGTTTCTATCACATGGTCGATGGTAAGCGTGTTGCCCAGGCGCCCCGCCAGATCCTGCTTTATGTTGTCCGCCAGTCCGCCGAAATCCGGGCAGACCAGCGTGGCAGACAGGCGGCTTTCAAACGCAATGCGGTGGTACATATAATCAGCCATAAACAGCGCCAGAAACCCGACTTCCTGTGCCGGGTCGGCCAGCGGGATAGCCTGCGTAAACGTCAGCATCATCTGCACGGCGGTATCCATCAAGAGGGGATGAACATTACGCATTGTGCGCAGCAGGGTGCAGGGGGTGGCAAGATGCATCTGCTGGCGCACCTGCATCCGCGCAAAATAGTGCGCCAGATGAACGGGGAAGTCCTCCTGCGTAAAGTCGATGGCCAGCCGCTGCCCAGCCAGTTCGATGCACTGCCGGGTAGCGGCAAGGTTATCCTCATAAAACGCATCGCCGGAAGGATACGCCGTCGAAAGGCAGTCGGCCTTGCAGTACAGCAGCACGGCAAGATAAAACACTTCCTCCGCCGTGTAGCTAAGTGCGCAATGGGCCCCGACCCGCGCGGCAATCTCCGCCGCAGCGGCACAGTCGGCACTGCCGACAAGGAACGGATACTGCGCCCGCAGATCCTCAACCAGATTGCCGCGGTGAATCTGTTCCGCCTGGTTCAGCATCAGCAAAAGCAGTTCGTAGCGCTGGTAGCCGTTTAGGTGCAGGCTATACTTCGGCAGTACGTCCAAAAGTGTCTGGTGGATGAACCGCACATCCAGATAGGCAAAGCCTGTTACCAGATAATCCAGCGTCAGGTGGTCGACACGTGCCACCTTTTTTACGCAAAAGTTGATGAGCCTGCGCCGCCCGGTCTCGGGGCCGGTCAGCAGCAGCACGTCATGGTGGCGGTGCATGGTCAAGCCAAACTGCCGCACAAGCCGCCGCAGCCGGTTCAGGTCTTTATCCAGCGTGCGGTCGCTGACCATCAGCTCTTGCAGCAGATCGTCAACGGGAATCTTCTCATACCAAAGAAAGTGCCGTAACGCATAGACCGCACAATCCGTCGGTGTGATGGGGGTGATCTCGGCCGGTTGGTGCGCCGCATACGCCATGGCGGACCCCGGCACCCAGCGATACCCCCGTACCGAGGATTCGATCATCATATCGGGCTGCTGCTGCAACTCCCGTATATAGTTGCGGATAGTCCGGGTGGTCGTGTGCAGGTAAGAGGCCAACTCTTCGGCCGAGTGCCAGCCGTCTGTGACCATCAGGTAGGATGTAAGCTGTTTGATACGCGCGGCTTTCATGGTGGGCCCCCTTTCCGTTACCTCCAGTATAGCATACTGCGCAGAAAAATGCAGCTGTTTTTTCCTACAAATAGGAAAAAACGATGGCTATCCATTGCCGCTGGCTTTTGCTATACTAAAGCCAACATAAGCGGTGCGCACGCTGGAGCAAATGTTAAAAAAGGAGGATATCATGAGTAAAAACGCAGATACAGCGCAGGCAATCCTTACCCGTGTAGGCGGCAAGGAAAATGTCGTGAACGCTTACCACTGCATGACCCGTCTCCGCCTGACGTTGAAGGACAACAGCAAGGTGGAGCAAGAGGCATTGAAAAAACTCCCCGGCGTTATGGGCCTGTACGACAATAACGGTGAAATTCAGGTCATTCTCGGCCCGGCGGTCGACAACATCTACGAGGAATTTGTCAAAATTTCCGATGTCCATCACGAGGATGCTATCCCCGAAAACGAGGACCCGGAACTGACCGAAAAGCCCAAAATCACCCCCAAGAGCATCCTGAAAGGTATTCTGAACGCCTTCTCCGCATCCATCTCCCCGCTGATCCCGCTGTTTGTGGTTATTGGCATGGCAAACGTGGTGGCGGCTATTATCGGCCCCACGCTCTTGAATCTTGTATCAGATACCGACCCGCTGTACACAAACTTCTACTATATCGGGCAGGCGATCCTCTACTTCCTGCCCATCCTGTTGGCGATGACTTCGTCGAAGTTCTTCGGCACGAACCGTTTTATCTCGGTAGCGCTCGCCTGTATCATGCTGTACCCGGATATGCTTACAGCCATTGCAGGGGAGACCGGCTACACGGTTTACGGCATTGCGGCGCCCAACGTTACCTACAGCGGCCAGATCATTCCGATCCTGCTCGTCGTCTGGGTACAGAGCTACGTTGAAAAATTCCTGAACAAGTTCGTCCCCAATGCATTGAAAGTGCTGCTGGTCCCGTTTGGCACGGTGGCCATCATGCTGCCGCTGGAAATGTGCTTCCTCGGCCCTCTCGGCTTCAACATCGGCGCATTGCTCTGCGGTGCGGTCCTGGGGCTGTATCAGGTTGCCGGTCCGGTTGAAACCACGATCGTCTGTGCGGTGGTTCCGTTCCTGACGGCGTTCGGCGTTGGCCGCCCCATCTTCTTTGCCTGCCTGACTACGCTTATGACAACGGGCGTTGAGTTCGCCTACATGCCGATTGCAATGGTCATCAACAACTTTATTGTAATGGGCTGCTGCACCGGCTACCTCATCAAAACCAAGTCCAAAGAGCAAAAGCAGTATGCCATCACCAGTCTGGTCGCCAACGCGCTGGGCGGTGTTTCGGAGCCGACCCTCTTCGGCATCATCCTGCCCAACCCCAAAACCTTCCTGCCTATCATCATTGGCGGTGCGGTATCCGGCCTGTACCTCGGCATCATGAAAGTCGGCTACTACTCTTTCGGTCCCTCGAACGTGCTGAGCGTGATCGGCTTCGTCAGTGCCGAAAATTCCGCTAACTTTATCAACGGCTGTATCGCCGCCGCCCTGGCCTTTGTGGTAACGCTGGTTGCCATGCTTGTCCTGTACAAAGATAAGGACGAGGTCCCCAAGGGCAAATAACTTGCTTAAAAATAAATAAAGATAAAGGAGAACACGAAGTATGAACAAGAACTCTATGATCCTGGCCAACATCGGTTCCGGCTCGTCCTACCTGCCGGACATTGCCGAAATGCTCATTGAGCGCCGCGACACTCTCAAAGTTGCCGAGTGGCGCCTGATGGACATTGATGAATACCGCCTGAACTGCACCGGCAAATACGTGCAGAAGATGTTTGTCGAAGCCGGTATGCCCACCAAGATCACCCTGACGCTCGATCTGGACGAGGCCGTCAAGGATGCTGATTTCGTCATCACTACCATCCGCCCCGGCATGTCGGACGGCCGCAACATGGACGAGACCATCCCGTTCAAGCACGGCCTGATCGGCCAGGAGACCACCGCCCCCGGCGGCATGATCATGGGCTTCAAGACCATTCCCGCCATGCTCAAGATCGCCAAGGCCATCGAGAACCACGCCAAAAAGAGCTGCTACCTCATCAACCTGGCCAACCCCTCCGGCATGATCGGCGAAGCGCTGGAGCGGCATTCCAACATCCACTATGCCTGCCTGTGCAACGGCCCCACGGTCATCCGCACGGCTATGAAAGCCATCTACGGCCAGGAGGACCCCAACGATGTCTTTGTTGAGGTCATCGGCCTGAACCACCTGATCTGGTGCAAGGTCTTTGTAAAGGGTGCCGATGTCACCGACGAAGCCTTTGAAAAGTTGCTCGAGTGGTCTGCCGAGCATATCCCCGCGCTGCGCCGCGAATTTGTCGAACCCGCACTGGAAAAATTCATCGGTTACATCCCCATGGGCCCGTATCTGGAGTTTTATTACGACTACGATACCAACTATAACGACCTGCAGAATTACTCTGGCAACCACTGGGAGATGATGGTCAACCATGTCCGCAAGCACGTCGGCGATGTGCTGGATGACCTGCAAGCCCCCGAACACGCCACCCGTGCTGAGTGTGTGAAGATCATCGAGAAGCGCACCTTTGAGCTGTATGAGAAGCTCGACCCGCGCGCCTACCAGCTAGCTTGCAACACTCGCGGCGGCAAGGGCTACGGCGAGGCCGGCGTCACACTGATGAACGCTCTGTGGAACAATACCAACGAGGTGTTCAGCCCCGATGTTGCCAGCATGGGCTGCATTCAGGAATTTGACCCGCACTGCGTTTGCACCACCACTTCTCTGGTCAACGCTTCTGGTATCCACCCGATGTGCTTCCCCAAACTTCCTGGCCACATGATGAGCAAGATCTATGCAGCCAAAGAGTACGAGAAGCTCGCAGTCGAAGCTGCTGTTACCGGCAGCTACCACGCCGCACTTGAAGCGCTGGTCGCCAATCCGCTGGTCAACAGCTACTATAAGGCAAAAGACACTCTGAACGAACTGCTCGTCGCCGAGAAAGAATGGTTACCCAACTTTGCCGACGCTATCGCCGCGCTGGAAAAGGGCGAAGAGCCGAACAACTGATTTGCCATTTCGCATTCCTCTGCCGAAGCCTTTCCGCGCTAGGAAAGGGCTTCGGCCTTTTGTGATATCAGCGGCTATTGCCCCGGCGCAAAGCTGGAGCTGCTGCCGTATCACCGCTACGGCGAGGGCAAATACGCCGAGCTGGGCCTGCCCAGACCATCGGCGGACTTTGCCGCACCGACCAAAGCGCAGCTTGCCCGCTGGGAAGCACTGGCCGCACAGCAGTACGGGATCGAGGTCGTTTCCTACAAATAGGGTTCGTTTATTAAGAATCCACTGTCCGCAATGCAAAAAACATTGTTTTCGTAAGCAAAGCACATGGAATGGCAAAGCTTTCGTAGGAATTGCCAAAAAAGACTTGCACTTTTTGCACAGTCTGCTATAATGACACCATCATCACAGAACACGAACGGGACAAAGGGGTCGCGTACTTGCAAAAGTATCGCGTCCCCTTTTTCCGTTTAAGCACAAAGGCGTGCAGCACCGTTGCAGGTGCCGTGCGCCTTTTGTTTTGGATGATAGAGGGTTCCTTGTAAAGTATGCAAAAAAGGAAAGAGAGGGTCACACCATGAAAAAGCGTAATCGAGTTCTTGCACTTACTATGGCAGCTGCCATGTCGGCCAGCCTGTTTGCAGGCTGCGGTTCCAGCACCCAGCAGGGCGGGGCGGCTGCTTCCAGTGAGGCCCCGGCCAGCAGCACCGCCGCAGCGGATGGCGAGGAAGATAACATCATTCGTGTGGGTGTTGTCTGCGCTATGACGGGCGGCTCCGCTATTTACGGCGAGGGCGCACAGAACGCCGTTGATATGGCTGTGGAGGAGATCAACGCCGGGGACTCCGGCTATAAGATCGAAATCGTCAACGGCGGCAAGGTCGCAGACGATGCCAAGGACGCCAAGCAGGCGATGAACGCCTACAACAAGGTCATGGCAGATTCGCCCGAGGCCATCGTCGGCAGCTTCTTTTCCTCGGTCACGCTGCCCATGGCAGAGCAGGCCTCCAAGGATAGCATGCTGCTGCTGGCGACCGGCGCAACCAACGCCGATGTTACCTTAAAGGGCGACACCATCTTCCGCAACTGCTTCATCGACCCGTATCAGGGCAAGATGGCAGCGCTTTTCGCCAAGGACAAAGGCTTTACCAAGGCCGCAGTCATCTACGCCAAGGACGATGACTACTCCAACGGCCTGAAGGATGCATTTATTGAAAACTGCGAGGCCAACGGCATCGAGGTCGCCTACACCGGCGAGTGCATGTCCACCGATACCGACTTCTCCTCGCA
>OIYP01001413.1_pt1 | contig 11702 bp, 11 predicted proteins | sample 1588261 | NCBI WGS metagenome assembly OIYP01 (sample SAMN03283293) | human gut metagenome | biome: human-associated habitat; material: feces | host: Homo sapiens | place: Peru | collected 2012
GTTTTAATTCTTCTCAGTTCCACCTTCTTGCCCTTCGGACAAGAAGTATCCCTCGTTCAAAGAGCTCGGTCAATTCCGATTTGTATAACACTAGTCTAACACATGTTGATAAAAAATACTATATACAAACTAACGTCTGTGATTTTTGATAAAATTTATGCTATAATCATACATCGATTAAAAAATCTTAAAATTTTTTGTAACAAAACAATCCTTTCTACGTCTAATCTATGAACAAAGGAGGTGACAGTTCTGGATTATGAGAAATTGTACAATTCCTATTACTTGCAAGTATACTCATATGTAATGACAATTGTAAAAAATCAACATCAGGCTGAGGAAATTACCCAGAATACTTTTTATAAGGCCATGACCGCAAAGAAGGCATATGCCGGCAAATCAAGCGAACAGACCTGGCTTTGCAGCATAGCAAGAAATCTGGCAATGGACGAATGCCGAAAAAGCACAAAATTTACAGAGCTTGACGAAGAGCAGCTCGAACAACCCGATAATATGGTAAAAAGCCTAGAAAATAAAGATACAGCTCTTCAGATTCATCTTATACTGCACGAGCTTGATGAACCCTACAAGGAGGTCTTTCAGCTTCGAATATTTGGTGAATTGCCATTCTCCCAAATAGGCATGATATTTGGAAAAACAGAGAACTGGGCACGGGTAACTTACCATAGAGCCAGACTGAAAATCAAAGAAAGGATGGATAGAAATGAATAATCCAATTACACAATCAACCGATGAAACCTGCAATATAGTTCAGGATTTACTCCCACTATACTATGACGATGTATGCAGTCCCTCAAGCAAAAGGCTTGTCGAAAAGCACCTTAAGACTTGTGAAAAATGTCAAAATACATACAATGAGCTAAAAAACGATTCTATTGATTCAATGATAAAAAAAGAGGCCGACAGTGTATTAAAGCAGCATGAGAAAAAGGAAAAAACTGCTGCCTACAAGGCCGGAGTCATAATAGCCGGATTACTGCTTATCCCAATACTCATCACATTCATAGTGTGCCTGTCAAATGGCGGTGGTTTAAATACCTTTGCAGTTGTAACAGCATCTATGCTTCTTGTAGCTGCAATGACAGTTGTTCCACTTATGGCACAGCAGAAAAAACTGACCAAATGCATAATCTGCGGTGTTTTTGCTCTGCTTTTGATATTCTTTTTTGTTGACAGAATGTATAGTTCAAATGAATTTATGCTTTGGTCTGTTCCAACTATATTTGGATTATCAATTGTTCTTTTTCCGTTTGTCATCAGAGGAATTGAGCTTCCACCTGCTTTGTCAGACAAAAAAGCTCTTATCACTATGCTGTGGGATACCTTATGGCTTTTCCTCACAATCATTGAGGTGTGTGGTCATACAAACGATGTTGCCGGAATGAAGGCCGGCTGTATTATAGCATTTGTCTTTGTACTTGCAGCCTGGTTCATATTCTTTGATGCACGATATTTAAACGCAAACGGATTTATAAAATCCGCAATTATAGTTTTGATAGCTTCGGTTTGGACAGCTTTTGCCGATGACGTATGCGAGTTTTTAATTTTTGGCACCAGACAAATCACTATAAAGTCCGTGAATTTTTCCGACTGGACTTCCAATATCTGCGTGAATGCCAATGTTTACGCTATTGTGCTTGTGTCCGGTGTTATTATTGCCTCTATACTTTTTGTAGCAGGCGGTATCAGAGCATTGGCTAATAAAAAATAAATCAAATTTTTCTTTAACATATTATTAAAAACCCCTCCCACAGACTTCAATCTGTGGGAGGGGTTTTATTTTTCATTATTCGATAAATGAATGCTTACTGATTAGCAAACACCCTGTGCAAGCATAGCGTCAACTACTTTCTCAAAGCCTGCGATATTTGCACCTGCAACATAGTCAGTCTTTCCACCAACTGTTGCATCGTATCTCTTAGCAGCATCGCTGATGTTAGCGTAGATTGTCTCCATGATGCCCTTGAGCTTTCCGTCAACCTCTTCGAATGTCCATGAAAGTCTCTCAGAGTTCTGGCTCATCTCAAGTGCTGATGTAGCAACACCACCTGCATTGGCAGCTTTACCACCTACGAAGAGTACTCCGTTCTCCTGAAGGTATTTTGTAGCCTCAAGAGTTGTAGGCATGTTAGCACCCTCTGTAACAGATGTAACACCGTTTGCTACGAGCATCTTTGCATCGTCAAGATCTAACTCGTTCTGTGTAGCACATGGAAGAGCAAGATCTACCTTGTACTGCCATACACCGTGCTCACCGTTCTGCTTTGCATGATACTCAGCGCTTGACTTAGCTGCAGCGTACTCTGTAAGACGGGCACGCTTAACTTCCTTAACTTCCTTAAGAAGAGCAACATCAATTCCGTTTGGATCATAAATCCAGCCGGTAGAATCAGAACATGTTACAACCTTGACACCGAGCTGCTGTGCCTTCTCGATTGCGTAGATAGCAACGTTACCAGATCCGGAAACTGCTGCTGTCTTTCCCTCAAGGCTCATACCATGATCTTTCCATAATGCGTTAGTAAGATATAACAGACCATATCCGGTAGCCTGTGTACGTGCAAGAGATCCACCATAGGTAAGACCCTTACCAGTCAGCACACCTTCGTATGATCCACGAATTCTCTTATACTGTCCAAATAAGAAGCCGATCTCTCTTGCACCTGTTCCGATATCTCCGGCCGGTACGTCAACGTCTGCTCCGATATATTTGCAAAGTTCTGTCATGAAGCTCTGGCAGAATGCCATGATCTCTCTGTCAGATTTACCCTTAGGATCGAAATCAGAACCACCTTTACCACCACCGATTGGAAGTGTTGTAAGAGAATTCTTAAATACCTGCTCGAAACCTAAGAACTTGATAATACCCAGGTTTACAGAAGGATGAAGTCTTAAACCTCCCTTGTATGGTCCAATGGAATTATTGAACTGTACACGGAAACCTCTGTTGACCTGTACCTGACCATTGTCATCTACCCATGGTACTCTGAACATGATCTGACGATCCGGCTCTGTGATTCTCTCGAGGATAGCGTTCTTTCTGTAAAGCTCCTCATTTGCCTCGATTACAGGTCTTAAAGAATCAAGTACCTCTGTTACTGCCTGTAAGAATTCAGGCTGGTCAGCGTTTTTCTTCTGTACTACTGCGAGTACTTCATCAACATAGCTCATTTTTATATCTCCTTTACAAAATTATATTTCAAATCAACAAGTTTATTTTATATAAATCTGTTGCTATAATCAAGTAATTTTTGAAAGTTTTATATAAAAAAAATTCATTTTATTTATTATCTTCATTTATATTATCCCAGTTTTGGTACTGATTCTCCTCATCATCGGAATATACCACCTTGAAATAATCCGAGAGTTTTGCAAGTGAAGTTATAAGAACTTTCATTTCGTCATCCGAAAGATCGTCCTTTATATGCTCTATCATATGACGATGAAACTGCTCATGATGATAGTATGCACTCTTTCCCTTGTCGGTGAGTGAGAGCTTTACCACACGCTTATCCTCCTCACTGCGGATACGGTTCACGTATCCCTTGCGGGTGAGACCATCTATTGCCTTTGTCAGTGTGCCCAGTGTGATAGACATAAGCTTGGCTACGGTGCCGGAGCGCTTTGGCTCATCGACTCCTATTGCCTCTATTATATGCATATCGTTGATAGAAATATCAGAAAATTCGTCTGTTATCAGACATCTGCCCTCTATCTCTGTCAAATCCTTGAACAGACACACCAATAATTCATTTAAAGCTTCATCTGCCGTCATAAATACCTCTTTCTATTGCCACTCTATGGCGCAGGCTCCCCATGTAAGCCCTGCTCCAAAGCCTGATAAAATTATTTTTCCCTCATTCTTTATCATACCATCTTTGCGGACTTTATCAAGCAAAATCGGCACACTTGCCGCAGAAATATTTCCACACTGCTGTAAATTGGTCGGGAATTTGTCCATAGGCTGCTTAAGTCTCTTTGCAACCGACTCGATAATACGGATATTGGCCTGATGCAGCACATAGACATCAACATCATCTACACTCCAGCCGATTTCATCAAGCAGCTCATTTATAGCCTTTGGCACTGTCTTTACCGCAAACTTGTATACAGCAGGACCGTCCATGGTGACATAGCCGCCGAGTGCAGACTGCTTTCCATTGTCGGTAAACGGATTGACTACAGGACGGTTGTCTCCGTCAAGCGCCTCACCGCCTTTTCCGTCCGAGCCCTGTACAAAGCCCTTGAAGGCATCTCCCTCGTCTGTCACAACCGCTGCTCCTGCTCCGTCTCCGAAGAGCACACAGGTGCTTCTGTCATTCCAGTCCATTATTTTTGAAAGTACCTCAGCTCCCACTACGACTGCCTTGTGAAACCTGCCGGTCTTAAAATACGCATCCGCTGTGGCAAGCCCGAATAAAAAGCCTGAGCATGCGGCATTTATGTCAAATGCCACTGCACTGCCAGCACCTATCTCAGCCTGAATCTGACATGCCAGCGACGGAACGATTTTGTCCGTGGATACGCTTGCAGCTATTATCAAGTCTATCTCACTTCCGTCAATCCCCGCATCCTGCAGCGCACTTTTTACTGCATCACAGGCAAGTGAGGTGGTTGTCTCAGTCGTTGCAATGTGTCTGTTTCTTATTCCTGTACGCGAGCTGATCCACTCGTCAGATGTGTCCATTATGGCTGCCAGATCATCGTTTGAGACCACTCTCTGTGGCAGGCAGCTTCCTGTTCCAACTATCTTCATAGAATTTCCTTTCCGGGACTAGAACTTGCGGAAACGCTTGTATCTTTCCTCCAAGAGCTGGTCCTTTGTCAATTTGCTTTCTTTTTCCAAGAATTTCTTCATGTTTCCCTTCATATAGTTTCCAATTGATGAAAGGGCATCCTCGTCGGCTCCGCCAAACTCAGGTATTATATCATCCACGACATCAAGCGCCTTTAAGTCGTGTGCTGTAATCTTCATTACCTCTGCGGCTTCCTTTGCACGCTTTCCGTCCTTCCAGAGGATAGATGCAAAGCCCTCAGGCGAGAGGATTGAGTATGTGGCATTTTCCATCATCCACACTTCATTTCCTACAGAAAGAGCTAAAGCTCCGCCGCTTCCGCCTTCTCCTATCATGAGACAAAGGATTGGCACCCTGATGCCGCTCATCTCATAAAGGTTTCTTGCGATTGCCTCACCCTGTCCGTTTTCCTCTGCCTCCATTCCCGGATAAGCTCCTGATGTATTGACAAAGGTTATGATTGGACGGTTGAATTTCTCTGCCTGCTTCATGAGTCGCAGTGCCTTGCGGTAGCCCTCAGGTGATGGCATACCATAGTTTCTCTTTGCGCAGTCCTCAAGGTCTTTTCCCTTGTGGACACCGATAACTGTGACCGGCTGGCCGTCTAAGTATGCGATTCCGCCTACTATAGCCGGGTCATCACGGAAATATCTGTCTCCGTGCAGCTCCATAAACTCATCAAAGATATAGTCCATATAGTCAACCGATGCAAGTCTCTTAATCTGTCTTGCGGCGCTGACCTTGTCCCACACCTTAAATGGCTTAGCCTTTGTCTCGCGCTCCTTCATAAGCTCAGTCGGCTCGTAATTGTCGTCTGAGTGAAGCGGGTCAAAATTCGCATAGCCTGTGGTAGGTCTGTGAGCGCGTAAAATCTTGTAAAGAGTCTTCTTTAAATCCTCACGCTCAACTATCATATCCACAAAGCCGTGCTCAAGCTGAAACTCTGCTCTCTGGAAGCCCTCAGGCAGCTTCTGTCCGATGGTCTGCTCGATAACACGAGGACCTGCAAAGCCGATAAGTGCCTTTGGCTCTGCAAGAATGATGTCTCCAAGCATTGCAAAGCTGGCTGTCACACCACCTGTTGTAGGGTCTGTGAGTACAGGCACATATAAAAGTCCTGCCTCTGAGTGGCGCTTTGCTGCGGCTGAGGTCTTTGCCATCTGCATCAGCGAAATGATACCCTCCTGCATTCTGGCTCCACCTGAACAGCAGAATAATATAACCGGAAGTCTTTCCTCTGTGGCACGCTCAAATGCGCTTGTGATTTTCTCACCAACCACATGGCCCATGCTTCCCATCATAAATCTTGAATCAATTACACCAAGCACTGTCTCCTCACCGTAAATCTTTGTCTTACCGATGACAATGCCCTCAGAAAGTCCTGTTTTCTCCTGAGTCTTTGCGATTTTCTCCTCATACTCAGGGAAATTAAGAGGATTTCCTGTAGTAAGCTCTGTAAACCATGGCTCAAAGGCTTCCTTGTCGGAAACCATTCTGATTCTGTTTTTAGCACGCACACGGAAATAATAATTACACTCATAGCAGACGTATTTGTGCTGTTTTACAACTGATTTGAGCACAGTCTTGCCACACTTGGGACAAACAATTGTCTCAGGGACATCCTCTTTTGTTTCCTGTGCTGCACCGGCATTTTTGCCATCTGCGGCTGTTTTTGCGCTCTCAGCGTTCTTTGCTAAAATCTCTTCAGCCTCTATATTTTTATCTTTCTTCTTGAATAACTTCATCATGTCTCCTTATGCAATTAACCTATTGCAAATGTAAGCTCCGCCATACAGGCAACCTTGCCGTTTACCCTGGCAACAGCCTTGCCCACACCGATAGGACCCTTAACCTTTATAATCTCAGTGGTCAGCTCCAGCGTATCACCCGGAACCACCTTCTGCTTGAACTTGGCATTATTGATGCCTGCAAAATATGCAGTCTTGCCTTTCCACTCATCCTGACAAAGAATGGCAACTGCACCGGTCTGCGCCAAAGCCTCAATAATAAGCACTCCCGGCATCACCGGATTCCCCGGAAAATGTCCCATAAAATGTGGCTCATTCATAGTCACATTCTTCTTGGCCACACACTTTACGCCCGGCTCCAATTCCTCAACCGTATCAATGAGGAGAAACGGACTGCGGTGCGGCAGAATATCCATAATCTGCTGCGTATTCATAACTGACATATACATCTATCCTTTCTCAATGCGCGAAGCCCCTAAATTATTTATACGCCTTGAGCAGAATACTTGCATTATGTCCACCAAATCCCAGTGAATTGCTCAGTGCATACTCAACAGGCTCCTCATAGCTGTCCTTGCAGTAATTGAGGTCAATCTCCTCATCAGGAGTCTCATAGCCAACAGTCTTATGTATAAATCCGTCTTGGATTTCCTTCACACATGTGATAAACTCAACAGCTCCTGCTGCTCCGAGCAGATGTCCTATCATAGACTTTGTTGAATTGATTTTAAGATTTGCAGCCTCATCACCGAACGCAAGCTTGATTGCTCTTGTCTCAAAAAGGTCATTGTGATGTGTACCTGTTCCGTGCGCATTGATGTATTTTACATCTGCCGGTGTGACACCTGCATCGCTCATGGCGTTGGTCATGGCTCTTGCTGCACCTGCGCCATCCTCCTGTGGGGATGTGATGTGGTATGCATCAGATGAACATCCGTATCCGACTACCTCTGCATAAATCTTTGCGCCTCTTGCCTTTGCATGCTCAAGCTCCTCAAGGATAACTACTCCTGCGCCCTCGCCCATTACAAAGCCGCTTCGGTTCTTGTCGAACGGAAGTGAGCACTTTGCCGGATCATCTACTGTAGAAAGCGCTGTGAGTGCTGTAAATCCTGCGATTCCGATAGGACATACACTGCCCTCTGTACCACCGGCTACCATCACGTCAGCCTCACCGTACTGGATGCTTCTGTATGCCTCACCGATTGTGTTTGTTCCTGTAGCGCAGGCTGTTACATCATTGATGCTCTTTCCCTTGAGACCGAACTGGATAGAAACATTTCCTGCTGCCATGTTACAGATCATGAGCGGAACAAGAAGCGGATTAACTCTGTTTGGTCCCTTTTCATAAAGCTTTTGTGTCTCACGCTCCATAGCCTGAAGACTTCCGATACCTGAACCGATGGCACATCCAACCATGTATGGATCTTCCTTTTCAATGTCAAGTCCGCTGTCATCAATAGCCTGCTTTGCTGCAGCTACAGCGTACTGTGAGAATGGCTCCATTCTCTTTGCAGCCTTTCTGTCCATAAAATCCTGTGGATTAAAATCCTTAAGCTCTGCTGCGATGTGACATTTATAATCTGTTGTGTCAAATTTTGTGATGTGGTCAAATCCGATTTTTCCGGCCTTTACCGATGCCCAGAAATCGTCCACATTATTTCCGATTGGTGTTACTGCTCCAAGTCCTGTTACAACTACTCTTCTACTCATATTGCCATTCCTCCGTCAACAGACAGCACCTGGCCTGTGATGTAGCCTGCTGCATCTGATGCTAAAAATAATACTGCGTTTGCGATATCCTTTGTGTTTCCCGGCCTGCCAAGCGGAATCTGTGATAAAAGATTCTCCTTTGCCGCATCGGCAAGCACATCTGTCATCTCTGTCTCTACAAAGCCCGGTGCCACTGCATTTGCTGTGATTCCACGGCTGGCAAGCTCTCTGGCTACAGCCTTTGTGAGTCCTATAACTCCTGCCTTGCTGGCGCTGTAGTTGGCCTGTCCTGCATTTCCGAGTATGCCGGAAACTGATGAAATATTGATAATTCTTCCTGATTTCTGCTTCAGGAAATAGCGTGACATATGACGGATTGTGTTGAACGCACCCTTAAGGTTTGTGTCGAGCACTGCGTCATAGTCTGCCTCGCTCATCTTCATGATGAGACCATCTCTTGTGATTCCTGCGTTGTTTACGAGGATATCTATGTGCTTGTACTCCTTGATGAGCGCTGTTATCATATTCTGGCACTCGTCAAAATCAGATACATTGCACTGATAAGAAACTGCATCACCGCCTGCTGCCTTTATCTCTTCAACAACGGCATCTGCCTTTTCCTTTGAACCATTATAATTTACTATTACAAAGGCGTGTGCTGCGGCAAGTGTAAGAGCTATCTGTCTTCCAATTCCACGGCTTGCGCCTGTAACCAGGGCATTTTTACCTGTTAACATACTTTTCAAAATCCTCCAGTTTATCTATGTTTACGACTTTTACGTCTCTATTTATCTTTCTCATAAATCCGCTGAGTGAGCGTCCCGGTCCGATTTCCACGAACTCATCTGCACCGTCTGCGATAAGGCGCTCGATGGTCTGCTGCCAGCGTACTGACGATGAAACCTGCTTTGTCAGATAATCCTTGACATCTGCCGGTGACTTCACATAGTCTGCTGTGACGTTTGTGATATATGGCACCTTGATATCGTGGATTTCTACACTCTCAAGTGCATCTGCGAGCTTTTCGCCTGCACCCTTAAGCATTGCTGAGTGGAAAGGTCCGCTGACCTTGAGCGGTACGCATCTCTTGGCGCCTGCCTCGCTGCATGCTGCTGCGGCGGCATCTACTGCTGCCTTTTCTCCTGTGATAACAATCTGCCCAGGGCAGTTATAGTTGGCTACCGATACAACTGAATTTGTCTCATCTGCTGTCTTTTTGCATATATCCTCAATGACCTGCGGATCAAGTCCTAAAACCGCTGTCATGGCTCCACCTGTAGGAACTGCCTCCTGCATGTAGATTCCTCTTTTTCTGACAACTGCGAATGCATCTGCCATAGTCATGGCTCCTGATGCGATGAGAGCACCATATTCCCCAAGGCTTAATCCAGCTGTGACATCAGGTGTGATACATTTGTCAATGATTGCCTGATATATAGCTGCCTCAACTGCAAGCATACATATCTGTGTGTACTCTGTAATATTCAGCTTGTCATTTTCCTCAAAGCATAATGCCGGAATATCCAAGCCTGTCTGTTCACTGGCAAGGTCGATTACTGCCTTTGCATTTGGCATTGTATCGTAAAACTCCTTACCCATTCCTATATACTGTGAGCCCTGTCCGGGAAACATAAATACTCTCTTACCCATTTTCGGTTTCTCCTTATTTCTGACAGGATACCGTAAGCCACTCTTTCCAGGCGGCCCGGTATCCTTAAATTTGCATGTAAAAGTGAATACTGTCTATTTGTTCAGTCCCACTACATCCTCAATGATTTCTTTGCAGGTTTCCTCTTTCTTTACGAGGCCTGCGCTCTGACCTGCCATGACGCTGCCATATACGGTATCTCCGTCCACAACGGCTTTTCTTAGTGCGCCAAGTGTCATTTTTTCGAGCTCTTCAAATGGAGCTCCTTCCTTTTCCAGCTTGAGATATTGTCTGGTCATCTTGTTTCTGAGCACTCTGATTGGATGGCCTGTGCTCATTCCTGTAACCTCGGAATCTATATCCTTGGCCTTAATGACCTTCTGCTTATAGTTTTCATGTACTATCGATTCTTTTGCGGTGACAAAGCGTGTACCCATCTGGACTGCCTCTGCACCGAGTGCAAATGCTGCATTGAAGCCTCTGTTGTCTGCAATTCCGCCTGCTGCAATAACAGGGATGCTCACTGCATCAACAACCTGTGGCACAAGTGTCATGGTAGTCTGTGCTCCGATATGTCCGCCTGACTCCATTCCTTCGGCGATTACCGCACTTGCCCCGCCTCTCTCCATGAGCTTTGCGAGTGCTACGCTTGCAACTACAGGGATTACGATGACGCCAGCTTCTTTCCACATATCCATGTACTTTGCAGGGTTTCCTGCGCCGGTGGTGACTACCTTTACCTTTTCCTCGGCGATGATTTTTGCTATCTCATCGGCCTCCGGATTCATAAGCATGAGGTTGACTCCGAACGGCTTATCTGTCTCCTTCTTTGCAGCGACTATCTGCTCCTTTACCCATGAAGCCGGGGCTCCGCCTGCTCCGATGATGCCAAGTCCGCCTGCATTGGACACAGCGCTGGCAAGCTCATGGGTTGCTACCCATGCCATGCCACCCTGAATGACCGGATATTTGATTCCAAGAAGCTTTGTTATTCTTGTTTCCATGTCTTTTAAGCCTCTACACCTTTGTTCTTAAGATACTCAATGATGTCGTTTACTGTTGCGATTTTCTCTAAATCCTCTGAAGGGATTTCTACTCCGTACTCCTCCTCGAGTGCCATTACAAGCTCGAAAAGATCTAATGAATCTGCCTCAAGATCCTCCTTGAAGTTTGACTCTAATTTGATATCATCCTCGTCGATTCCTAACTGATCTGCTACGATTTCCTTGATTTTCTCCAACATATTTCTGTTCTCCTTTTTCTGTGTTTATTTTCGGTATTGTGTGCTGGTATATTTGCACTAGTTTGCGTGTCAAATATTTTCCTTATCAAATCATTTGACAGTGAAAGTATATCACATTTTAAATAGTTGTCAAGTCAAAGTATTTTTTATTTTCATTTTTTATATGGTACGGGACAATAATATACAATGAAAAAGCAGACTGTAATTTTGAGTGGTCAGCTCAATTTTACAGTCTGCTCTATATTTTGTTTATATGGTTATGGATTTACCAATGATGCATTATACCGGCTCCGGAAGCTTATATCCGGCTTCGCTCATTGATTTTTTGAACTCTTCAAGCGATAATCCAGCTTTTTCAGCACCTCTTTGTACAGAGTAGTCTCTATCCTGTACAGATAAATATATCTCTGTACGACGCCCTGTCTGAATGCCTTCCTGTTTTTGTTCCTCACCATATTCTTTTGCATATTCCATTGCATACTTTCTTACAGCTTCACTCATAGCACCACGTCCTTCCTTTTCTTTATAATAAG
>OIYP01001414.1_pt1 | contig 11701 bp, 15 predicted proteins | sample 1588261 | NCBI WGS metagenome assembly OIYP01 (sample SAMN03283293) | human gut metagenome | biome: human-associated habitat; material: feces | host: Homo sapiens | place: Peru | collected 2012
CCCTCTGGACACCCACCACCCTTTGAAAAGCGTGGACGTAAACCTTAGTTTTGTATAATTTAAAATTTTTTACTCATAATAATTCCGAATAAATTCTTTTCGGAGGTCATTATGGCTAAAAAAATTTCTCGGAATACCTTTATTATGGAATCCTCACCGTCCATTCACAGCTATGCTTCGATCGTCGGCAAAATGGAGTCGGAGGGTCCGCTCGGTTCTTACTTCGATGAGTGCGTGGAGGACGGTTATCTCGGTCAGTCAACGTGGGAAAAGGGCGAAAGTGAGCTTGTCAGGCGTGCGCTTGCCCTTGCGATAAAAAAGGGCGGTCTGTCAACTCACGATATCGACTATATGTTTGCGGGCGACCTGCTTAACCAGTGCATAGGTTCAACTTACGGTCTGCGTGATTTTGAGATACCGCTTCTCGGCATCTACGGTGCTTGCTCCACGATGTCGGAGGGACTTGTTCTGTCCTCGCTTATGACTGACAGCGGCATCGGCGGAAAGGTCGCAGCGGTAACTTCGTCACATTTCTGCTCGGCAGAGCGACAGTTCCGTTTTCCGCTTTCCTACGGCGGAGTGCGGACTCCGACTGCTCAGTGGACCTGCACGGCTTCGGGGGCAGTCATTGTTTCGGAAAAGGCTTCAGCGCCGTTTATCCGTGCTGTCACTATCGGAAAGATCGTTGATCTCGGCGTGACCGATGCGAACAATATGGGTGCGGCAATGGCTCCTGCGGCAGCGTATGTCATCAAGCAGTTCCTTGACGATACGGCTATGCAGCCGGGCGACTTTGACGCTGTCATTACGGGCGACCTCGGACTTGTCGGCAGCGAGCTTCTTATCAAGCTTCTTCAAAAAGAAAACATTGATATCAGCAAACAGCATAAAGACTGCGGATCGATGATGTTCGACCGTGAAAATCAGGACGTTCACGCAGGCGGTTCGGGCTGCGGCTGCTCGGCATCGGTGCTTTGCGGATACTTCCTCGACAAGGTGAAAAACGGCACGCTGAAAAACATTCTCTTCTGCGCAACGGGCGCACTTATGTCAACGACCGCCTCGCAGCAGGGCGAAAGCATACCCTCGATATCCCACGCCGTCTTTATTTCGCACGAATCACGGTTCAAAGAAAACACTTGAAAAAAACGTCCTCCTATGTTATAATATTATAGGCAAAGCCACACGGAAATTTTTGGTTTCGCATGGCTTTGCCTATATTTTTCATCTAAAAGGTGGTATTATGACAAAGACGGAAGTTATCGCATATGCACTCACACTTTCGGGTGCGGCGGCGGATTCGCCGTTTGAAAATGACGGTGAAACGGTCGTGCTTCGCCACTCGGACAGCGGAAAATGGTTCGGGCTGATAATGCGGCTCAACGGAAAGTATATCGTCAATCTCAAATGCGAACCGATGAATGCGGATTTTCTGCGCTCCGTGTATGAGGGCGTAACTCCCGCTTATCACATGAATAAAACACACTGGAACTCGGTCATTTTAGGCTCGGACGTTCCTGATGACGAAATAAAGCGAATGATCGATGACAGCTTTTATCTTACAAAAAAGTCGGTAAGGAGGAAGAAAAGTGACGGAGAATAACTATTCAATAAAAATCCCCGAGTATGAGTATTTTCAGATGGGCGGTCATTACAGCGGCTCAAAACGAGGAATGAATTTCGACGATTTCAATTTTCACATCGTGCCGAAAGACGAAATAAAGGTCGATGTCTGGTACGGCGTGAAATGCTATGACCTCTCGGAAATGGTGGACGGGAAAGTTTTCGTGCAGAGCAATGACGGTTATCACCAAATGCTCGACTGGATAGAAGAGCAGTATCAGATCTGGCTCAAAGACCACAAACTCCGCCCGTCGAAGCTCGGTTATTATTCAAAGGAAAAGGAACTTCCGAAATGGCTTACGGACGAGTGGGAGAAGCAGGGGATCAAGAGAAATTAGGCTCCCGAATTTGATCATTGCGCATTAAACTTAGTGATCTTCACCACAACAGCCTGAAAACCGTTGTCCTCAAACCGGTTGAGGAACGATGTCTTCATATATGCCGTAATATCCTTTTTGCCGTTAGGATCCATAAAGTAGTAGCAGTTCGTGTCATATCCGCACAGAACGAGCGTGTGTGAGTTGCCATACCAGATGTATTTCTCCGAAGTGTTGTTTATGTACCACTCAGACGGCTTGCGGTAGTTGAGCGGCTTCATATCGATCGTCGCCCATACTATTATAGGGACACCTTCATCAAGCAGCTTTTCAATATCCGCCGAGTTAAGGTCTTCCTCGAGTGCCATAGCATGATAATTCACAGCGGACGGAGCTTTTTCATCAAAAAAGCGGTTCATCGACTCGGCAAGCACCTCGCTTGTGCAGCCGTAACCCCACTTGTAAGGATTTCCCGCAAAAACCTTCCTCGGGTCGGGTCCGTGCGACTGCTTGTGCTTGTCATAGTAAAAATTATCGTCCCAGCCGAGGTAATTATCGGTAAAATCAAGCTTGTCCGTTTCAAACCCAAGCATCTGCAAAACTGCCGCTGCGCAGGACGGTTCACAGCCGACGGGCAGCTCGGGGTATTGATCTGTCAGCGGCACATCGACCGATACCTTTCCCAAAAGTGCGGACGGCTTATCATAATTCTCACCAAGCTCCTCCACAGTGAAGCCGCCGTAAAGCGCATGAGGGTCAGCGCCGAGAAGCGTGTACCTGTCATTCTCGGCGATGCGTTCGCTGAATTTTTCATTTGTGATAAAATGATCTGTGCAGACCGTCGCCGCAGCAAGTCCGACCGTCAGCGCAGCAATAATAGCCTTGTACCGCATTTTTCTGTCCTTTCAAAAACTTTAACATATTATAACATATTTCCGCACAGATTTCAAGACTTGGCAATATGCCGAATATTTTTCCGACCCTTGACAAATGAACGATCCTTGGTGTATAATATTTTTACTGGAGGCTGAACGGAATGAATACGGAAGAAATTTTACTGCAAATACTTGAAGAACAGAAAAAAACCCGTGCAGACATAAACGATATACGCACGGATATCAACGAAATGCGTTCCGATATTACGGAACTGCAAAAAAATCAGCGTGAAATGCTTGACAGACAGAATAAGTTTGATGAAAGAATGGCAGGCTTTGAAAGCAGGCAGGATAAGTTTGATGAAAGAATGGCAGGCTTTGAAAGCAGACAGGATAAGTTTGATGAAAGAATGGCAGGCTTTGAGAGCAGACAGGATAAGTTCGATGAAAGAATGGCCGGCTTTGAAAGCAGACAGGACAACTTTGATAAAAAGCTTGATAACGTTGAAGCGAAACAGGATACCCTCGAAAAAGATGTCAGGAGCATCAAGATCACACTTGAAAATGAGGTTTCACCTGCTATCAGAACACTTACTGAAATGCAGGTTCAGAATTCGGGACGTCTTGTTGTTATCGAAAATGATGTGCGTGACCTCAAGGATAACTTTGCTATAAATGAAGTCCTCTTCGGACTTGAAAAGATGAAATCACACGGTTAAAATGCGATAAGACTTATTCCGATGAATAGGTCTTATTTTTTACAAACACCCTGATCTTGGAGGAACACAGTGAAAAAGCTTCTCTTTGCGATACTTGCGTCTGTCCTTTTTTTATCCGCCTGCGGAAAAATGACAACCACAGATGATCTTATCAAAAAAGCACGAAAAGAAATACCTATCTCCGACGCCGAAAACACCGATATAAGCTTTGCAGGAAAATGCCAAAACGACAGCTATTCCCTGCTTTGGTTCATCTCGGGGAATGAGTATCAGTCGCACTATTACCTGCCAATGGAGTGTCTTGAAGCCAACGGCGGCTACGAATTCGAGCAGACTTTCAAACCCATTGACTGCGGAAAAGACATTGCTGCTCTCATGTGGCACGGTAGCATCGCTTTTCTAATAAATAATACCGACTGCAAAACGCTTAAACTGGTTGGCTCGGACGGTGTGCAAAACATCGGGATCACTGAATATCCCTTTGTTTGGTATGATAAGATCACCCCGAGCGAATACTATTTTCTTGACAGTGACGGAAACGAAATAACATAAACGGAGCGTGAAAATTATGAACGAAAATGTGACAAATAAGGTTGGACTTGTACTGGAGGGCGGAACATTCCGCGGTGTTTATTCGGCAGGCGTTATGGACGCCTTTCTTGAAAACGGCATTGAATTTCCATATATAATAGGTGTTTCGGCAGGCATATCGAACGGTGTTTCCTACGTTTCAAAGCAGTTTGCGAGAAATCGTGAAATTATGGATAAATACCGCAGCGACAAGCGGTATATTGGTGCAAGAAATTTCCGCATTTGCAAAAGCTGTTTCGGACTTGACTTTGTTTTCGGCGAAATTCCGAACAAGCTTGTCCCATTCGATTATGAAACTTTTTATAAATACAAGGGCGAACTTAAAGTAGGCGTAACAAACGCAGCTACGGGAAAATTCGAGTGCAAAAACGGACTGGAAAACGGTACGGACTTCAAATATCTCCGTGCGTCCTGCTCTATTCCCGGACTTTTCCCTCCAGCCGAGCTTGACGGGAATTTTTATTATGACGGAGGACTTTCCTGCCCGATACCGATAAAGCCTGCGATAAAAGACGGCTGCACGAAAAATGTCATTATTCTCACACAGCCCGAGGGTTTCGTCAAAAAATGCGGCAAGGGCAACATCATAATGAGCCAGCTTATCCGCAAAAAATTTCCCGAGATCGAAATGCTTCTGCTCGACCGTCACAGAATTTACAACCGCCAGACCGAGTTTTGCCGAGAGCTTGAACGCAGAGGAAAGGCGCTTATCTTCCGTCCGGAAATAAAGCTCGACAGCCTTGAGAAAAGCACGGAAAAGCTTCGTGAAACATGGCAGATGGGTTATGACGACGGCACGGCAAGAATTGAAGAAGTCAAAGCTTTTATCGGCACGCAGTACGATATGTACAATTGACCGGGTATATTTTTTATTGTCTTGGAAATAATACTAAACACCAATAAAATACAGGAAAAAATCTGCGCCAAAATCACATATAAACCTGTTAAAACAGCTACAAGATTGTTGGCTTGATTTTTTCCAAATTTTAAATGGTGTTTAGTATAATAATACCGAGGTGATAAAAATGGAAAAAGGACTTGACAAGCTTTTATCGGAGAGCAGCTCGGCGAAAATATTTTACGGCTCGCTGCCCGATTATGTCCGAGGTGCAATAATGAAAAACGTTGACAAAATAACGGACGAGGAAACTCTCCGCCGTGAAGCGGAAAGAATAATGCATGAGTTCAATTAAATGAGGAATTACGCATTGATAAGAAGCTTCAGCCATACCACTGCGAGGGTTATATAAAGGGCATCGGAGGCGAGGGTGCAGATCACTGCAGCTATTACCTTGATTTTGGTGCTGACGGGTGGTTTTTCTTTTACTCTTTTTACGTTTGACGGTGGGTTTGGTTTTGAGATGAGGAACAGCAGGACGGTCACGAGGGTATGCACAACGGCGGTGATTATCCAAAGGTATGGCATACTATAGCGGAATGCTGCGAAGAGAAAGAACATTCCTATCTGGAAAACTGCGTTGCTGATAAGGGTGAGGAGTACGGAGATATTCTGCCGTGTTGCAAGGCTGAACAGCCAGCCGAACGCACAGCTCAGAATTACAGAGATAAGTGTGAGTGCAACATAGCTGCCTGCGGTGGAATCGACAAGGAGTGAGAAAACTTCCATTGGGTAGGCAATGCCTGCGGCTGTGAGCAGGGCGGCGATGATGACTGCGCCGAGGGCGATGAAGCCTTTTTTTCTTACGGTGAATTTACTGTCGATATTTTCGATGAATTTTAACATAGTTCCTCCGTTTATATTTGGATATTGCTGATCTTGCCTTAAACGGCTGCCGATTTTTTATATTCGGCAGCCGTTTTTGTTTTTTTATTGTGAGGTATTTTGGAAAGAAAAATTTTTTCTTCAAATTAATAATAAACTATTGCAGGAAACGGTCACTTTTTCGCTTTTCTGAACGGCATTGGTGACTGCGGAACGGGAGCTCCGTCCTCTACGGTGAGATATGGTGATATTAAATTTTGCAAAAACACGCCTGCGCAGTTTTATCAATACAATTCTTTAAGGGAATCACGGACACGCTTTACCTCTTCGAGGAAGGCTTTATCGAGGTCGGTCTGCTTATAGTGCTTCGGCATAACGAGGAGGTCTTTGCCCCTTGAATGGTCGTCCGAGCAGCAGCGCTGGACAAGGCGGAAATGGTGGAGCTGGCTGTCGGTGAAAGGTGACACCCACATATACGAGCGTGGGACGTTATCGAGCAGGTCGAACTGACTTCCTCGGTCGTACACGAAGATACGGCTATGCTCAACGGCGTTGTTTTTTCTGAGATAGCTTGACGAGAGGTAGGGAACGGTGGTATCGCCCTGGACGATCTCGATATATCCGTCGAGGTCGGCGGAGCTGAATGTTTCCGATCTTGCAAGCTCGTCCTTTTCGGCGAGGAGGGCAACATACGGAAAGTTCCATATTTCCTCATAGTAGAGGTCCTTATCTCGGAGAAGCGAGAGGAAAAAGTCCTCGTATTCCTCCTCGAAGCGGATAACGGCGTAGGAATACTCGCCGTCGGCGATGCCGTTAAGGGCACTGATAGCGTTCGTTTCACGGAAATTCATTGCGAGCTTTTCGCTGCGGTCGAGCGAATTTATGAAATTTGAAAAGGCGTGTGCGATATACGATGCTCTGGGGATAGCTATTTTAAAGGTCGTGAGCTCGGAGTCCTCGGGTTTAAGGATAGTTTCCATTTTTTCAAGCTGTGCGATGATAGTTTTGGCACACTCGAGGAAAGCCATACCCTTTTCGGTGGGTTCGACACCCTTTGAGATGCGCTTGAAAATGGGAGAACCGAATTCCGTTTCGACCTCCTTTATTGCTTTGCTGAGATTCGGCTGCCCCATAAAAAGGTTGGAGGCAGCTTTTGTGATAGAGCCCGTTTTTTCGACTTCTACCAGATATTTCAGGTGCATAAGATTCATATTTTTACACTCATTCCCCAATATTTTTTCGGAAAGTGATATTCCTTTTTCGTCCGCAGGTACACACAAATTATATATATCATATTATAGCATTTAGCAAGATAAAATTAATTAAGAATGTATAAATTAAATATTAACAAATTGTAATTCAGAGCGGTAAAAATTGCTCTGAAAAGGGCGTATTTGGCTGTTTTTGTAGCATATAAACAAAAAAGCTGGTTTTCGAGGGTAAAAGTGGGGACGATTCTTGTGCAAAGTGCAACAAAAAGATGTGATTGTATGTTAGTATGGGTTTGTGGTATGCTGTAAGCACAGAGAGGGGGTGAGGAAAATGAAGAAAAAGAAAGGCACGAAAAACTACCCGATATTCAGAAGTGCGGAGGAGGTCAATGCGAAGATAGAGAGATATTTTCGCTCGTGCAAGCCTGTGCAGGCGGTCGATGATGAGTGTGCGCCGATGTTTGACAAGAACGGTGCGCCGGTTTACGCTGTGCAGGAAGTTCCGCTGACCGTTTCGGGGTTGGCAATCGCGCTTGGGTTCGGGTCGAGGGAGGAGCTTTTGTCCTATCGGGGCAAGCCTTTTGCGGAAAATGCGATACGTTCGGCTTTGCTTCGCATAGAAAATTATGCGGAGGAGAGGCTGTTCGACAAGGGGCAGTCTTCGGGGGCGAAGTATTTTCTCGAAGGGAATTTCAAGGCTTGGAGCGAGGACGGGGACGGCGAAAACGACACGATACGCCGTCTGGACGAGGTGCTTGAAACGCTCGACAAAACGATGAGGGGAGGTTAGCGTTATTTTTACGGAAAAGCAGCGTTATGTATGGAAACACACGGTTGGCGAATTTCACCGCTGGAACATTTCATACGGGGCGACGAGATCGGGAAAGACGTATCTTGACTACTACCGCATACCGTATCGTATACGCCGTGCGCCCGAGGGGCTGATACTTCTTATAGGCAACACGCAGGGTACGCTTGAACGAAACATTATTGAGCCGATGCGGAATATCTGGGGCAGCAGCTTAGTCGGGAATTTATCCGCTTCGGGGAAGATAACCTTATTCGGGCGTGAATGTTATGCGATAGGTGCTGACAAGGTGGGGCAGGTATCGAAGCTCCAGGGTGCAGGTGCGGCTTACTGCTACGGTGACGAGATAACGACATGGGCAGAACCCGTATTCCAGATGCTGAAATCCCGTTTGGACAAGCCTGACGCCTGCTTTGACGGAACGTGCAATCCCGATTCGCCGTCGCACTGGTTCCACAGATTTCTGGAGAGTGATGCTGACATTTTCAGTATGCGCTTCACCATTGACGACAACAAATTTCTGACGGAAAGCTTTGTGGAAAATCTAAAGCGTGAATACTCGGGGACGGTTTACTACGATCGGTTTATTCTTGGTTTATGGCGTGCTTCGCAGGGAGTCATATACCGCAGCTTTGCGGATTCGCCCGAGAGGTTCATCATCGATGAAGAGCCGAGCGACATTATGTACTGCGTGGCAGGACTTGATTTCGGGGGAAACGGGTCGGCTCATGCGCTCAATCTGACGGGGATAACGAAAGGTTTGGGGAAGGTCGTGACGCTTGGTGAATGGTACTCGAAGTCGGAGCTTACTCCGAGTGAGCTTGAAAAGTGTGTATGTGATTTTCTTGAAAAGGCTTTGCAAAAGTATCGGATAACGGAGCTTTTCTGCGACAGTGCGGAGCAGGTTCTTATCCGAGGAATTGCGAGGGAATGTGCGCACAGGCATCTGCCGATAGCGGTGCGGAATGCAAAAAAGGGCAGGATAACCGATCGTATACGTTTTTACTGCGGACTCATGGGGACGGGAAGATACGCTGTGATGCGCTCCTGCGTTCACACGATCGAGGCTTTTTACGAGGCGGTATGGTCGGAGGAGGGGAGCGGCATCCGTCTTGACAACGGGAGCGTCAACATTGACAGTCTTGATGCGCAGGAATACTCGACGGAGGCGCTTATGAAAAGTATTATTGACAATGGGGGGATTTGATGAATGTATCGGAAGATGTGAGCAGGGTCTTTCACAAGGGTGGAAATGCGGAGCTTCGGCGTTACTATGCTTCGGCGGAGAGCTGGCGGCGCATTTACAGCGGTGAGCCTGAATGGAAGACTGTGAAAAAGTCTGGTCTATACCGAGGCGGCACAAGGCGAATGAATATGCTCGGGACGGCAAAGGTGCTTTGCGACCGTTTTGCATCGGGGGTAATGGCGGAGAAGCCGAGCCTTGTTTTTACTGATGAAAAAGTCGGCGGTTATGTTGAAAAGGTGCTTGATGAGAGCGGCTTCTGGGCGAAGCTTACGGAGTGTCTGCCTTATGCATTTGCGATGGGAGGCTGTGTATTCCGACCGTACATAAATTCGGGGAAGATAGGCATTGACGTTGTTATCGGCGGCAGCTTCGTTCCGCTCGAATGGGACGGGAACGGTATTGCGGCGGCTTGCTTCCGCAGTTCGCCGGTGAAAAACGGTTCACGCTACACCTTGCTTGAAAAGCGTGGAAATGAGGGCGGTGTGGCAGTTTCGGAACACAGACTTTTCTGTGCAAAGGACGGGTCGGCATACGAAGCTTCGGCGGAATGTTCGCTTTCTGAGGTTTATCCCGAGCTTAAAGCAAGGGTGAAATATGACGGCGTTGAGGGGAATTTATTCTCGGTATTCAAGGTATTCGGGGCGAACAATCTTTATCCCGAAATTCCGCTCGGCATATCCGTATTTGCAAATGCTTCGGACACGCTTAGGGCGCTTGATGTGGCTTTTGACAGCTTTGCGAGGGAGTTCATTCTCGGCAAGAAGAGGATAATCGTACCGAGCAGCTGTGTTCAGACGGTGGTTGACATTGCTACGGGCGAACAGCGGCAGTATTTTGACGCTGATGATGAGGCTTATGTTGCGCTCAAATGCGATGAGGAGAGCGAGCTGAAGATCACCGACAACACGGTGGAGCTTCGTGTGGACGAGCATATCAAGGCGATAAATGCGCTGTTGAACATACTCTGTTTTCAGACGGGTTTATCGTCGGGGACGTTCTCCTTTGATGCGAACGAGGGTGTAAAGACTGCTACGGAGATAATCTCCCGTGACAGCAGGACGGCTGAAACGATCCGTGTTCAGCAGGGTGCGCTCGGCGGTGCGATAGCGGAGCTTGTGCGTGAAGTTGCGGAGCTTGGGGTATATCTTGGGGAGCTTGACAGAGCCGGCACGGCGGTTCGGGTGCTTTGGCAGGACGGCATTATTACGGACGAGAACACGCTCATCGAGAACAGTGTGAAGCTTGTGCAGAGCGGCTTGAAGTCGAGGGTAACGGCGATAATGGAATTGCAGAGATGCAGCTACGAGGACGCTGTGAAAGAGTACGGGCGCATCATAAAAGAAGAAAGGGGCAATTAAAAATGGAAGAAAATATTCTTGAAAATGCTGTGGAGGAAGTTCCCGAAAGTGCGGAGGAAAATGCAGCTTCGGGTGATGAAGAAGCTTCGGCTGAACCTGTTCCGAGCGAGCGTGAGCAGGCGTTGGAGGACAAGCTTTTCTGCATACAGAGCGGCGTTCCCGAGGAGAACTGCGATGTTGTTATTGCGGCGGCTTCGGCTATGGGAAAGTCGGACAGAAAGGCGGCGATCACAGAGGTTCTGGAGAAGTTCCCGTTCTTCAAGCCAGTGCGTGAGGAGCGCAGCGGCATTACCACAGGGGTACACATTGAGGGTGTACAGAGTTCGGTGCTTTCGGGTGTGGAAGAGGCGTTTTTTGCGGCTAATCCCGATTGCAGATAAGGATATAAACAAACATTATTTTTTATTGATTTGATAGACGGAAATCTTCTTATAAGCCCGCGCAAGTGTTTATAAAACCTTGTGAAAATGGCTTAAAATCAAGGTTTTCTGCATATCGTCATTTATCTTGCCATATCTCCGTATAAGATGATTTTGTAAGACCGGGCACCATTTTGGCACCACAAATTATAGGAGGACGACATGAAAAACGTACTTTTAGACAAGGGTATTATACTCCCGTCCGGCGAAATCAGCAAGGATAAGGTAAACCTTGTAACCGGAGCAATCACGCAGCCATTCGCAGAAATGGTATGGGTAACGACAGGCGGCGACATGGAAACAATCAACCGCCTTACCAACGTACTTGTAACCATGAACAACCCCACCGACCGGGGCAAGCTGTTCAAAATCATCAAACTGCTTTATGGGCTAATGGGCTTGCCTTTTTCAGAGGAAGCCGAGCCTATGGACGCAGACCCCGACGTTTTGGAATACTTCATCTTTTCTTTCATGGCAGACTTTGGAGAAGTCATGCAAGAACTGATAGCAGAAGAAATGAAATAGCGACCCGCACAGCGGCGTTTCTCACTCTCTCACTGGGAGAACAGGAACGCCGCTATTTTTATGCCCTCATGTTACGCAGTAGGGGCAAAAAAAGCCTTGATTTATCGGGCTTACAGAACGCAAAACAGAGGAAGCAAGGAAAAGATACCTTACCCCTCAAAATCCGCGTTCTACTGCGTAACAAATCTAAAGCAAAGGAGTGATGAAGCTATGGCAGTTTTCCGTGTGGAACGCAACACAGGCTACACCGTAATGAGCAACCACCACTTACGCAATAAGGAGCTTT
>OIYP01001415.1_pt1 | contig 11701 bp, 6 predicted proteins | sample 1588261 | NCBI WGS metagenome assembly OIYP01 (sample SAMN03283293) | human gut metagenome | biome: human-associated habitat; material: feces | host: Homo sapiens | place: Peru | collected 2012
CTTTTCGGAGAATTTGCTCCGCAGGGACATGGCCAGCATCAGGTTGCCCGCCGCCTTCTCCGCCATGGAGTTGGTCACCAGGCGGCTCTGCTCAATGGACAGCGCCGGGTGCTGCAAAAAGCGCTCCTCCAGCCGGTCCATGTCCTGCCCCTCGTCCCCGTTTCCGGTGTCGGGGAACAGCCTCTCCACCGCCTTCTCCATCAGCCCGATGCACGGCAGCAGCACCACCACGGTGGCTAACCGGAACAGCGTGTTCATCAGGGCGATGGACACGGAGGTCATCACCGTGTTCAAAAACGTGAAATGCACCACGGCGTTGGCGGCGTAGAACACCAGCGACCAGATGAGTACGCCCAGCACATCGATGAGCAGGTAGACGAAGGCGGTACGCTTGCCGTGGAGGTTCGCGCCCAGCGCGGACAGCAGCACCGGCACAGCCGCGCCGATGGCGATGCCCATCACGATAGGCAGCGCGATCTCAAAGGTGATCGCTCCCGTGACGGCCAGCGCCTGCAGAATACCCACCGCAGCGGACGCACTCTGCAAAACGCTGGTGAACACCATGCCCACCAGAATACCCAGCAGCGGGTTGGAAAAGCTGGTCAGAATGCGGATGAACGCTTCGCTCTCCCGCAGAGGGGACACCGCGCCGGACATGGCCGACATCCCGTACATCAGCACGGCGAAGCCCAGCAGGATCTCGCCCACGTGGCGGTTGGTGGTCTTTTTGTTGAACATCCGCAGGATGATGCCGATGACGGCCACCACGCCGGTGATCACATCGGTGCTGAACAGCTGCACCACACCGCTGCCGCCCTCCAGGGACGACAGGCACAAGATCCACCCGGTGACGCTGGTGCCCAAAATCGCGCCCATGATCACGCCGATGGCCTGCCGCACCTTCATCATGCCGGAGTTGACGAAGCCCACCACCATCACGGAGGTGGCGGAGGAGGACTGGATCACGGCGGTGACGCCCGTGCCCAGCAGCACGCCCTTCAGCGGTGTGCTGCTCAGCTTATACAGCACCAGCTCCAGCCGGCTGCCCGCCACCTTCTTCAGGCCCTCGCCCATGAGGGACATACCAAACAGGAACAGTGCGATGCCGCCCAGCAGCGATACAACGTCCGCGATGGTCATAAGCCCATTCCCTCCCATGATAAATTATGCTCATATTTAGTATAACAGGAACTGATGGCGTTTGTCGACTGCAACCGTGAGAAAAGGCCGTAAAAATTTTAAGATTTTTTGACGTTTTCTTTGTCCGTCTTGTCAAGAGCGGGAGAAAAGGGTATAATACCACTGCATTTTGTGAAAGTGAGCATCCGTGTATGTTGAAGCACTGCATCATCGTTTTTTTCGTCTCCATGGTCCCCATCATTGAGCTCCGCGGCGCCATCCCCTACGGTGTGGCCTTCGGCCTGCCCCTGTGGCTGACGTATATCGTCGCCATCATCGGTAATATGCTCCCCGTCCCCATCATTTATTTCTTTGCCCGCCGGGTGCTGGAGTGGGGGGAGGACAAGCCCATCATCGGCAGGTTTTTCACCTTCTGCCTGGTAAAGGGCGAGCACGCCGGCGAAAAGCTCCGGGCCAAGGCGGGCCGCGGCCTGTTCTGGGCGCTGCTGCTGTTCGTGGGCATCCCCCTGCCGGGAACGGGCGCGTGGACCGGTACGCTGGCGGCCAGTTTGCTGCACTTCGACTTCAAAAAGAGTGTCCTGGCCTGCATGGGCGGCGTGCTGCTGGCGGGCCTTATCATGGGGACACTGAGTCTGGCCGGCGTCAGCGTCTTCGGCACGGTCACGGCCTGACAGTATTTCACAAAAAGAGGAGACACACTTTCGCGTGTCTCCTCTTTTTGGTGCAGCAAGGCAATCCAAATCCGAACCGTTTTTGTTGCTGATAGCTTCCTGCAATTCCGCGAAGGTGATGGTTTTCGTGCCCTCCTTGTAGTTGAAGGTGATCACCATTTTATCATCGTACAGGAAAATCGCATTGATGAAGGTGTCGATGAGCATCTTGCGATGGCTCTGTTGCCGCACGTCCAGCTTGCGGAAGCGATGGAGCCAGAAGGTCATAAACTCGGCACTGACCTTGGGCTTCGCCAGCTTTTCGCAGGCAAGCCTGTTCTCAAGCTCGTCGCGGCGGTTTTCCAGTTCCTTCTGCGATCCTTTTGGCGGCGCATCAAAAGCAGCTCTTTGTCCGAACAAGCGCTTGAAAATTTCCGCATTGTCTGGTAAAATGACTGTGTATAAGGATTCACACCGGCAGGAAGTGGCGAAGGCTCATGGGTTTTGGGGGCGGGGCGCGCCTTTTGATATGCTTTCACAGCTACACCTGCTAAAAAGGAATCGAGGCAATCAACCAGAACAAAGAAGGAGGCTTTTGCACATGAAGGGAAAGAAAATCATATCAACGCTCCTTGCGCTGCTGCTTCTCGCCAACCTGCCCGTGTCGGCGCTGGCGGCGACTTGGGACATCGGCAACGGCGACATCACCGTAAACGCCGGAAGCGGCGGGCAGACGGTCACCCAGGGAGGCGGAGCCGCTGTAGAGGACATTGCCCCCGTCATTACGGGAAGCTCCACGGAAAACACCGTCACCATCAACGCAGAGAAGGATCAGACCGCAAACGTCACCCTCTCCGGCGCAAATATCGACGTGAGCAGTGCGGGCAAGGCCGCCGTTACCACCACCGGCGATGGCAATGTGAACATCGAGCTGAACGGAAGCAACGCGCTTAAGAGCGGTCGCTCTCATGCCGGCCTGGAAAAGAACAACGACGGTAATCTGACCATTCAGGACAAGGATAAAGACGGCTCCCTGAACGCCAAGGGCGGTCAGGACGGCGCAGGCATCGGTGGCGGTGTTTACGGTAACGGCAGCGACATCACCATCACCGGCGGCAAGGTCACGGCGCGGGGCGGGAATTATGGTGCTGGCATCGGTGGCGGTGCTTACGGTAACGGCAGCGACATCACTGTCACCGGCGGCGAAGTCACCGCAAATAGCGGCAACTACGGTGCCGGTATCGGCGGCGGAGGTTGGGGCAATGGCAATAACATCACCATCTCTGGCGGCAAGGTCACTGCCACCGGCGGCATGTTCGCTGCGGGTATCGGCGGCGGGATGCATCGGGATGGAAATGACATCACGATCTCCGGCGGCGAGGTCAGTGCCGCCGGAGGCAGGTGCGGCGCAGGCATTGGCGGCGGCCTTGATGCACGCAGCAGCGGAGACGTCACGGTTTCCGGCGATGCGAAACTGAAGGTGCGGGGCGGCAAGGCAGACAGCGACGGACAGGGAGCCCCTATCGGCAATGGCGGCGTACGTGACCAAAACGGTCCGGTGAACGGCAAAGAGGTCGAGCCGGATATTTGCGCGCTGAACCCCAGCGGGAAAATCGAATATTACGAGCCCGGCAGTGTCATGACGGGAACTCCCAGCGAAACGATCACAAACCCAACCGGAGACCATGCGTGGGACAGCGGCAGGGTGACAAAGCCTGCCACCTGCACGGAAAAGGGAATTAAGACTTACACCTGCACAAGGCATTCCTCTCACACAAAAAACGAGGATATCCCCGCCCTGAACCACAGCTTTGCAGGGCAGGAGTATGTTTCCGACAACAACGCCACCTGCGGACAGGACGGCACCAAGACGATAAGGTGCGTGCGCTACGGCACGGGCGGCTGCACGGAAACGGACACGGTAACGGACACGGGCAGCAAGCTCGGGCATTTCTTTGAGGTTGAGGACTATGTTTCCAACAACGATGCCACCTGCGAGCAGGACGGCACGAAGACGGCAAAGTGCGTGCGCTACGGCACGGGGGACTGCATGGAAACGGACACGGTAACGGACACGGACAGCAAGCTCGGGCATCTCTTTGAGGACTATGTTTCCAACAACGATGCGACCTATGCGCACGACGGCACCAAGACGGCAAAGTGCGTGCGGTATGACCAGTGCGGGGAGACCCACACCATACCGGATGAGGGAAGCCAGTTAAAAAGACCTGAGCAGCCCAAACCCGCCCTCCTCTACCGCGTGACCGCCAAGGACGGCAGGGACATTGCCTACACGGCCGAGCAGAAGGGCGGCGTGCTGACCGTCACCGTTGACGAGGACCTTGCCATTCTCACGGGCAGACTCAGCGGCATCCGCACTCTCAAGGCGCAGGGCGTGGAAAAGATTGTCTTTGTCACCAAGGGCGCAGCGTCAGCGTTCCTGCTCTCTGATCTGTTGGAAAAGGGCGAAAGCGGAGATACCTACAAGCTCACCCACGACGGCAAGGCCGTCACATTCACCCTCGGCGAAAAAATGACCGACGTGAGCGCCATTCTCACCAAGCCGTAAGCGAAATCTCAAAAATCCATACAGGCGGGCAGGCACGGCTTGTGCTTGCCCGCCTTGTCTGCCGAAAAGCGACAGGGAAAGAAAAGAAATAATCCGAACCCATCTCCCACTGGGAAGATTTGGTTCGGATTATATTGGTTTGGTGCCGGTGGTGGGACTCGAACCCACACGATGTTGCCACCAAAGGATTTTGAGTCCTCCTCGTCTACCATTCCAACACACCGGCAGAAACGAGTCCGGGAAAACCCGGATAGCTTTTATAGAATAACATATCCGGCGGAAAAATGCAAGAGAAATGTTTTGCAAAAGAACGGGAGAAATTGCTTGACATCTATGTACTTCCGGGGCATAATAGAGATGGTTACATAATACATTTACTGTCTGTGTTATGGCAGAGATGGGGGCGGAAGGATGAAAACCAGAAAACGGCTTGGCGTCCTGCTTGGGCTGGGGGGCCTGGTGCTGGCAGCGGCTGCGGTGATCGGCGGGCTGCTGATCGCGCGAAACTATGTGTTCCTGGACGGAAGACCCTACAGTGTTCAATCGGAAACACTGGACCTTTCCGGTATGCAGAACCCGGAGCTGGAGAAGCTCACCCGGTTCCCGCAGCTAAAAAGTGTAGATCTGCGCGATACCCATATTACACTGGAGGAGCATAGCCATCTGGCGGCGGCGCTTCCGGAATGCAGCATATCCTGGCAGGTGCCCTTTCATGGGGAATACCTGGAGCTGGATACCCAGTCTGTTTCCATAACAACGGTCCTTCCGGAGGATGCGGAGGCGCTGGCCCAGCTGCCGGCCCTGGAAACGGTGGACTGCACCGGGTGCGAGGATCTGGAGATGCTGGCCCGGCTGAGAAAGGGCCTGCCGGAATGTGAGGTCCTCTATACCCTTTGCCTGGACGGCCAGACCCTTGACCAGGATACGAAGGAGCTCCGGCTGGAGCATGTGGACCTTCCGGCGCTGCGCCAGGCCTTGCCCTGCCTGCCCGGGGTGGAGCGGCTTACGGCAGTGGACTGGACGCCGGAGCCGGAGAGCGTGGATTCTCTGCGGAAGGAATTTCCCGGGATCGGGCTGTTTTTTGAGTGGGACGACCGGCTGCTGTCCCTGGATGAGGAGACAACGGCGCTGGACCTGAATAGCTGGCCCCTGACGGCTGCGGCTGCGGAAGGGCTTCTGGGCTGCTTTCCAAAGCTGGAGCAGGCAAAAATGCTCGATACCGGCTTGACGGATGAAGAGCTGTTTGCCCTGTGCGATGCCTTCCCCAATTGCGAGCTCCTGTGGGAGGCCCCCTTCGGCCCCGTCCGGGCGCTGACGGATGTGGAGGAGATAGACATCTCCGATTATCCCGTGGAAGATCCTGCATGGGTCGAGTCCCTGCTGCCCTATTTCCCCAGGCTGCAAAAGGTGGTCATGTGCCGCTGCGGGCTGGACAATGAGACCATGGACGCGCTGAACCGTCGGCATGAGGATGTGAATTTCGTGTGGGAGGTCAGCGTCGGGGCGGTAAAGGTCCGAACGGACACCGAGTATTTTGCGCCGGTGGTCACAGGCATGCACGTCTACGAGGGAGAGATGGACAATCTGAAATACTGCCCGGATATCATTGCGGTGGACGTGGGCCATATGGGCCTGAAGACCTGCGATTGGGCAAGATACATGCCAAAGCTGCAATATCTGATCATTGCGGACAGCGACATTTCGGACATTTCCGCTTTGGCGGAGTGCAAGGAGCTCATCTTCCTGGAGATGTTCCTGACCCCTGTAAAGGACTACAGCCCGCTGCTGAGCTGCAAAAAGCTGGAGGACCTGAATATGTGCTATACCTATGGCGACCCGGAGCCCATCAGCAAAATGACCTGGCTGAAGCGGCTGTGGTGGACGAAGATCCCCTACACCTATCGGGATATGGCGCAGTACCTGCCGGATACTCAGGTGGTGCTGGACTCCGGCTCCTCCACCGGCTATGGCTGGCGGGACGGCGCTCACTACAAGGAGCAGCGGGATATTCTGGGAATGTCCTATCTGGTGGGCTGAGAAGGTGCGAAACGGGCTTCCACTTTTTTCCTGCAATTAAGAAAACGTTAATAGTTTTCGGGACTTCCGTGCTTGACAGTCTGCGAAAGAACGGGTATAATAGGTTACAGAAAGTTACATTTTAGCAAAGATTTGGTTTTATGCATACCGGTCTTGCCGAAATCGGGAGGTATATCCATGAAAAAAAGCGTCTACATAGCCATTGTCTCCGTTCTGGCAGTGGCATTGCTGGGCAGCGCCATCTATCTGTTCAGCTACTTCTGGCAGGGAAAGAAATCCGAGGATGCCTACGACAAGCTGCGCAACGACGTGACGGCTTCCACCGGAGAGGCCCCCACCACCACCGCGCCCGAGACGACGAATCCCGGTGAGACTACGGAATTCATCCCAGATCCCAATGAGACCGCGCCGGAGGAGACCTTCCCCCTGAACGTGGACTATCAGGGCTTCTATGACAAGAACAAAAACGATGATTTTGTGGGCTGGCTGCGCATTGAGGGCACCAAGCTGGATTACCCGGTGATGCAGTCCTCCGCGGACAATGCCAACTATTACCTCTACCGGGACTACAATGGCGCCAACAGCAGCCGCGGCAGTATCTATGCCCGGGAGGAGTGCGACATCTTCACTCCCAGCGACAATATCACCATGTACGGCCACAATATGAAGGACGGCTCTATGTTTGCTGCCCTGAATGCCTATGTCAACAAGTCCGCATTCGACAATAACCCGCTGATCTTCTTCGATACCTTCAATCACAAGACCGGAGAGGTTGGCTACCATGTGTACAAGATCTTCGCCGTCTTCAAGACCACGGCCAACCTGGGCGAGGGCTTTACCTACCAGAAGTTTGAGAATGCGGCCAATCAGGAGGAGTTCGACAAGTTCGTCTCCACCTGCAAGAGCATGAGCTTCTACGATACCGGCGTGACCCCGCAGTATGGCGACAAGATGATCTGCCTGTCCACCTGCGAATACACCCTGGACAATGGCCGCCTGGTTGTTGCGGCAGTGCGCATCAGCTGATTTTTTCAGAGCAGCACCGCGCAATTCGTCTGCGGCAGTCAACGGATCTTTCCACCGGCTGCGCGGTTCTGAGAGCGGGAGATACACAGAGTATTCCTCCGCGTTCGGAACCGTCCTCCGATGAAAAATCTCTCGTTGGCTGCGCTTGCCGGATTGCGTGGTGCTGCCCTATTTCCCATCGGGATAGAATAGTCCATTTCCTTTGTCATAGACTATTCACACTTCGTCTCTTTACTTTATAGCAAAAAAATGCTATAATCTCCCCCAAAGGAGTTGATTTCTTGCATCGTTTTTTGGAAGAATTGAAGGACTTCAGCAAAAAGGCCGACTGGGTGCTGCTGACGCTGTGCCTGGTCACCTCGGGTTTCGGCCTGATCGTCATGGCCAGCGCAACCAGCGCGGAGAAGTTCGGTAGCAACACAAAATATATCATCATTCAGCTGCTGGCAATCGCCTTGGGCGTTCTGATGTTTGCCATCGTGTCCTCTATCGATGCGGATACCATCTCGGAGAACAGAATGCTTCTGACGGCCTTTAACATCTTCATCCTGCTGCTGCTGATTCCCTTCGGCACGGATAACAACACGGGCAACAAGAGCTGGCTGAAATTTCCGGGCATCCCCATCGCCATCCAGCCCGCTGAGATCTGTAAGATCACCTATATTCTGATCATGGCCTCGGTCATGTCGTCCCATCAGAACGATATTTCCAAGATCCCCTCGGTTATGCACATGGTGGTGCACCTGGGCATTCTGGTGGGACTGAACATGGTTTTGTCCGGTGATGCGGGCGTGTCTCTGATTTTCGTCTTCATCTTCATCGGCATGGCCTTTGCCGGTGGCGTGAGCCTGGTGTGGTTTGCCATCGCAATAGCGGGAATTGCAGCGATCAGTCCACTGGCCTGGAAGTTGATGGGCACCTACCAGCAGGAACGAATACGTGTCCTGATTGACCCGAATTTCGACAAGCAGGGCCTGGGCGCACGGTACCACAGTAAGATCAACATGATGTCCCTGACCGGCGGCGGCCTGACGGGCCAGGGCCTGTTCAACGGCAACCGAACCCAGGGCGGTATGCTTTTCGCCCAGCATACGGACTATATTTTCTCCTCCGTGGGTGAGGAGCTGGGCTTCTTTGGCTGCTGCGCCATTATCATCCTGGAGCTGCTGATCATTGCCCGCTGCATCCAGGTTGGTATGCGCAGCCCGGAATATATGCGGCGGCTCATCTGCTTCGGCGCTGCCTCTGCACTGATGTTCCAGCTGATGATCAATGTGGGCATGTGCATCGGCGTTATGCCCGTTATCGGCCTGACGCTGCCGCTGATCAGCTACGGCGGCTCCTCCACCGTTACCATCTATGCCATGCTGGGCCTGGTCTCCGGCGTGTATGCCCGACCAAAGCCGCTGAGCCACGAGCGCTATATCCAGCCCTTCCGCTCCTACGGATTGGCAAAGCGCTGAATCTTTCCGAGAGCTCCCCCAAGTGGGGAGCCCTTTTTGCGTTTGTGGGGCGAGAACGTCTCTTTTGAAACCTTTTATGAACATTTCACCCCAAGGATTGCAGGAAAAGAAACAATATGGTAATATGAAGGAAACATTTTGGAAAGGAAAACGGCTATGACCACAACCATATTGATCGTTGCGCTGGTGCTGATTCTCTGCGTGGCTGCGGAAAAATGCTCAGACCGGCTGGGACTGCCCGCTCTGATTCTGTTCATGTTCATCGGAATGCTCTGTGGCAGTGACGGAATCCTGAAAATTCAGTTTGCGGACTTCTCCCAGGCGGAGACCATTTGCTCCGTATGTCTGGTGTTTATCATGTTTTACAGCGGCTTCAACACCAAGTGGAGCGCTGCCAAAAGCGTGGCAGGCAAGGCTGTGGCCATGTCTACCTTGGGCGTGGCGGCTACGGCGGGGCTGACCACCGTGGGGCTGCACTATTTGCTTCGCTTCTCCTGGCAGGAGGGATTTCTTGTGGGAGCGGTGCTGTCCTGTACGGATGCTGCCAGCGTATTTGCCATCCTGCGAAAGCACAAGCTGAATTTGAAGGAGGGAACGGCATCTCTGCTGGAGGTGGAGAGCGGCAGCAATGACCCCATGGCCTACATGCTGACGGTTATTGCCGTGGGCCTGCTGGGTTTCGGGGAGCAGGGAAGCTTTGCCCTCCAGCTGGTGCTGCAATTGGTGGTGGGGCTGGCCGTGGGCTGCGCAGCGGCATGGGTCAGTCGGAAAATGCTGGACCGCTGGATTTCCAACGGCCTGGAAACGGTGTTTCTCATCGCCATGGTCCTGCTGTGCTATGGCGTTTCCAGCCTGCTGGGGGGCAACGCCTACCTGAGTCTGTACCTATTCGGCATTCTGCTGGGCAACCGGTCCATCCGCCAGAAGCGGACGCTGATCTCCTTCTTTGACGGTGTCACAAGACTTGCTCAGATTGCGGTGTTTTTCGTTATTGGCCTTTTGAGCTTCCCAAAGCAGATGCCTGCCAATCTGCCCATGGCGCTGGCGGTGTGCGGCATTGTGACCTTCCTGTCCCGGCCGATTGCCACCTATGTGCTGCTGCGGCCGACGAAATGCAGCCTGCGGCAGATCGCCCTGGTGTCCTGGGCGGGGCTCCGGGGTGCGTCCAGCACGGTGTTTGCCATTATGGCGGTGGCGGCAGGCGTGACGATGCACAGGGACCTGTTCCATGTGGTCTTTACGGTGACGCTGCTGTCCGCCGCGGTCCAGGGCGGCCTGCTGCCCTGGGTGGCGAAGCGTCTGGAAATGGTGGACGACAGCCAGGATGTGCGCAAGACCTTCAATGACTACCAGGAGGAGAGCGTCATGCACCTGGCCCGGGTGGAGATCACTCCGGGGCACCCCTGGGCGGATCACCGAATCCGGGAGATCCAGCTGCCGACGGGATCTCTTGCGGTGCTGCTGCGCCGGGGGGACGAGAGCATTGTCACCCGGGGGGATACCGTGCTGCTGCCGGGAGACAGCCTGATCCTGAGTATGCCGCCCTACATTCCCACGGGAGAGGAGATGCTGGAGGAGACCGAGGTCCTGCCCGGAAATGAATGGGTCGGCAAAACCCTCCGGGAGCTGAATCTGCCGGAGGACAGGATCGTGGTGACGGTGCTGCGGCAGGGCAAGGCCATCATCCCGGACGGCAGCACGACCATCCGGCCGGGGGATACCCTGGTGCAGTACCGCAACCGGAGTGCAGCCCGATAGATAAGATTTTTGCACAGGCCCTGTGGACAGCTTCGGAAGGCCCAAAAAAGAAAATGGATATTTCCGGAAATTTACAGAAAAATCCATTGTAATTTTTGACTTATTGAAGTATAATGTTTCGCAGACGACTCTTCGAAAAAATAAGGGCCGTCAAAAGATTCTGTAAAACAAAGAAAGAGGTGTTTGCCATGGAGAAACCGGTTCAGATAACCATGCTTGGCAAATTCACGATATATGGCGACGGCTTGGCCAGACCACGGCTGGTCAGCCTGACGGGGCGGTCCAGACGGCTCTGGATTCTGGTGGTATACCTGATTCTGAATCGGGAGCGGGGTGTACCCGCCCAGGAGCTCATCGACTGGCTCTGGCCCGAGGCCACGGGAATCAACCCGGTCAGCACGCTGCAAAACAACATCAGCCGCGCCAGAAATGCCCTGGAGGAGCTGGGGCTGGAGGATGGAAAGCGGCTCATTGCCAATACCTCCGGTACCTATTTCTGGGCACCGGACCGGGAAACCGAGCTGGACTGCGAGCACTTTGCCAACCTTGCAGAGGAAGCGCTGAGCTGTGCGGACCGGGGCCAGGCCATTGCGCTGGGGCAGGATGCGGCGGAGGCATACACTGCCGACTTTCTGCCGGACTGCCAGGACGAGCCCTGGTTCCGGGAGCTGGCGGAGAAATACCGCACCCTGTACCGTCGGCTCTGTACCACGGTGACGCGCTGGCTGATCGAGGATGGGCGGTATGCCGAGGCGGACAGCCTGTGCGCAGACGCCGCCGAACGAGCCCCCCTGGACCAGGTGCTTGTGACCCTGTGGATGCAGGCACTCCGGCTGAACGGTATGCCGGAAAGGGCACTGGCCCGCTGCGAGGAGCTGTGCGCTGCGCTAAGCGCTGCAGGACAGTCCCCTGCAGCAGAGCTGGAAATGGAGAAGGTCGCTGCACAGCAGGCAATTCGGGGCCTGCCGTCGGACAGTACCCGCCTGCTGCATTCGCTGATCAAGGAGGAAGATGACCGGAGGGCCATGATCTGCGACAGCGGGGTCTTCCAGGAGTTC
>OIYP01001417.1_pt1 | contig 11699 bp, 6 predicted proteins | sample 1588261 | NCBI WGS metagenome assembly OIYP01 (sample SAMN03283293) | human gut metagenome | biome: human-associated habitat; material: feces | host: Homo sapiens | place: Peru | collected 2012
CGAATTGGCAATATAGACCATGGGACCGCTTTCTGCTATAAGATTTTCATTCTTTTGTGGAGATCTTTGTGCACAAAACATATAATAGGAAAGTTTAGGCTGACGAAAATAATCCATGATGCCTCCGTAGAAAGGATCGGGGTGATATCCGCGCTGATGATCGAAAGAATGCCACAAACATCCGCCTACATGTTGGCGGCTTAAGCTATATAAAACGTCGTATGTAGTATATGGATAATCCAAATGGGCGTAAGTTTCAGCCTGAACGAGCATTGGCACTTCTCCCCAGGCACGACTTACACGGCTTGGGGAATTTTGTGCGTTCCAATCGTCAGGATTATCTCCCCATTCGCGTGTAAAGTATGTTTTCTTGGGGTCTAATTTTTTTATGGAGTATTCTGCTTCGCCGCCTATGGGATGTGTGAACTGTATGTCGTAGTTTTCGTTGCCGTTAGCGGTAAGGTCGCAGGCACAATAGCAGGAAGAGTATGGGTATTCCTCATGTACTATGTCCTTTACCTTTTTTGCGAAATCATCGGGATACCATGTTTCGTTCAGAATCGGTTCCCAAAGCCATACAGATGGGCGATTGCGGTCTCTGCGTACCATGTTGCGTATGTCGCGATACACATAGTTTGCGAATTGTGGCTCGTTGTTCCAAAATTGCCAGCCGGGTGTGTTTATAATAACAAACAAGCCCAGTTCATCACAGGCATCCATGAACGCAGGGTCCTGTGGATAATGTGCGTTTCGTATTACGCGCAATCCTGCATCGCGAAGTTTTTTTGCGTCACGCCAATGCAGACTGTTTGACAAGGCATTTCCTATAACGGCATAGTCTTGGTGGCGGTTTGCTCCTATGAGAGGCTCGGGGTAAGGTTTGCCGTTAAGCCAAAAACCTTCGGCTCCCTTAAACTCAAAACTCCTTATTCCTATTCTTTGATAGTATCCGTCAACGGTTTTCCCTTTGTTGTCTTTAACGAGTACGTTCAGTTTGTAAAGATACGGGTCATCGGGTGACCATAAATGTGCTTTTTTCACGGTGCGTTTGGTAGAAACCGTCTGAGAACTTCCGGAATTAATAGCCAAAGGCATTGCGAATGAAGCAACTTTGTTTCCCGTTTTGTCTATAAGCTCATATTGTACTTTGCCTTTGAAATTTTTTGCGGCAGCATTGCGTATATTGGCGTTTAGTATTATGTCTGCGGATTTTTCGGATACATTGTCGTAAGCAACAAACAGTCCGCCTCCGGCAACAATGTCTTCTTCATTCGGATCGGTAATGAAAACGCTGCCATGCTTTACCAGCCAGCAGTCGCGATATATGCCTCCCGCATAAGTGAAATCGAGAACGTCCTGAAATTTTCCGGGAGGATATGAGGCATCATCGCTATTGTCGGAAACAACTGTAATTACGTTGTCCTCATTGTATTTCAATTCGTTTGTTACATCGATTATTACAGGCAGATAACCTCCTTTTTGTTCCTTAAGAAGCTTTCCGTTTATCCATACTTTCGATTTTCCCATTATGGCTTCGAAATACAAAGAGAGACGGCTCCCACGCCATGAATCTTGAGGCTTGAAATGTTTTCTGTACCACGTTTCTCCTTGAAAATTTACACAGCCGCTTCCTTCGCTTGGCAGCAATTCCGTGCCATCGGGAAGCGAACAAACTTTCCAGTCTTTGTCGTTGAAATCTTCTTTCTCGGCACCTTCCACATGACCTTTGTGCATTCTCCATGCTGGATTCATAGAGAAAACTTCGCGTCCCGTATTGGATAACTGGAAAAAGCCGGCGGTGGAAAACTTGGGCTGATAGTTGGCATGGATACTTAATGTTATGGCGAAGACCATGCTCATAAATGAGAATATCTTTTTCATCTGTTTCTTTTTGATTTGTTTTCTGTGTAAAATTACAAAAATAACATGTTGTATAAAGCAGTTTGCATGTTTTTGTTATGTTTTTGTGGCTCGTGGATGCTTCCGAAGTGAATGCGACTATGCATATAATCAGAGCAATATGCAGACCTTGGAAAACATATAAGGCACTTAACAAAAAATACAAGGCATATATTTTAAAATATGTGCCTTATGTTTTAAAATAAGTGCCTTGTATTTTGGACTGTTGTATATATGTGTAATTCAATGCTTTACAAAAAGGGTTTTATGCACTCGGAAAGAGTGTCTTTTTGCATATTTATAGATGCAACTTTGAGTATGAAAAGAAGTAGATGGCTTGAGGCGGCTTATTATTCCGTCAGTAATTTCGTAACGAGACGAATAGAAGTTTCTATATGGAATCTTTCAAATTTATTATCTCGTGTTTTCCGCCGGTAAACCTGTTTCGATGGTGAGACTGCTGTGGCGTAAACGGCGATATTGACACGTTGTCGGTTAATGTGGCAACTGCTTTTCCGCCTCTGTATTTTCCCCAACGAAGCATGATAGATTCGACATAATTATAGGTTTCACTGCCAATCATAAAGCCGTATTTAACCACGGGATCGTTATAATATTGTGGCTTGTCAAGATTTCGGATAAAGAAACTCACGTCGTTGTAACTTGTAGGCGACTTCCCATATTTCTTTGCAAGGTTCATGGCATCACGAATATGGCGCGGTCCTCCGTTATATGCCGCAAGAACAAAACGAATCCTGTCAATGCGGTTTCTGACATCATTGAAACTTCCATGCAATCTTTTCAAATAGCGGCACCCTGCGTCAATGTTTTCCTTAGGATCGTAAATGTTTTTTATTCCGAGGCTTGCCGCCGTGGACGGAATGATTTGCATAAGTCCTTTCGCACCTGCCCATGAAACGGCATTGGGGTCGAATCCTGATTCCTGATAACATTGCGCCGCTATAAGCCGCCAGTCCCAACCAATGTGGCGACTGCCTTTCATGAACTCTGCATCGTATTGTGAAATAATGCCCTTGCTACGGGAAATATATGGGGCTCTGACGTGGCGTTTCACCATTGTAATGCCGAAACTGCCGCTCTCTTTTTTGTTTATGTACTTTTCCATGCCGGGCTTGTACCAAGAGTTTAGAGCAGCGGCAAGTTCCGGTTGGTCTTTTCTCACTGCCCATCCGAAAGCATCGGCACCTTTGGGCTTGCCCATGCCGCATATTATTAATTTATGTGTGTCAGCGAATTTCTTTGTCAGAGGCGATAGAATGATGTCGGCTTCGCCAGATTTCAACATCTTTATCATAGCAGCCGTGTCGCTTGCCGTTTCCACTCTTACGCCCATGCCTTCGCCTTTTGCGAAATTTTGAAGCATTTCATAGGCGATACCAGTTTCTTTACCGTGATAATCGTAATAAGTATTGCGCCCGTACATTGTAACAGCTATGATTTCGCCCGATTCTTCTATCTCGTCAAGATCATAGTGCGTGTTTTGATTCGTAGCTTCTTGCTTTTTCTGTTGCACATTGTCGTTCTTACCGCCACAGGAAAGTATGGCTGCAAACAACAGTATATATATAATGTATCGAAACACGCTTGAAATGCCTTTTTTGATAACGCAAAGTTAGCATATTCGGCGGATATCGCATAAAACAAGTAATTTTTGCGTGAAATATATTCCTGTGAAGCACAAAAAACTATTGATAATATGAATGATATGAAATAAAATGCTTAACTTTGCGACCGCATTAAGCCATGCGAGATGCAAAACATAAAGTCTAACATGTTTAATAAACAACAAACAAAACAAATGGAAGAAATCAAAAACACTCCGCTCGAAAACTTCGATTGGGATGCCTATGAGAACGGCACGGTAGAAACCGCCGCTCAGAAAGAAGACCAAGAGAAAGCCTACGACCAGACACTAAACAAGGTTAGTGAGCACGAAGTTGTAGAAGGCAAAATTATTGCTCTTGACAAACGTCAGGCTATTGTAGATATAGGTTACAAAAGCGACGGCGTAATTCCCATCAGCGACTTTCGTTACAATCCCGATGTAAAAGTTGGTGATGTAGTAGAAGTTTATATAGAAAGTTTGGAGGATAAGAAAGGTCAGCTTCTTCTTTCTCATAAGAAAGCTCGTGCTCTCAAGGCCTGGGATCGCGTTAATCAGGCTCTCGATGACAAAGAAGTTATACAAGGCTATATTAAGAGTCGTACCAAAGGCGGCATGATCGTAGATGTATTCGGCATCGAAGCATTCTTGCCTGGCTCGCAAATTGACGTGAAACCTATTCGCGACTACGATGTATTTGTTGGAAAGACAATGGAATTCCAAGTTGTTAAAATCAATCAGGAATATCGTAACGTTATAGTTTCACATAAGGCACTTATCGAGGCAGAACTCGAAGCCCAGAAGAAAGAAATCATCAGCAAACTCCAGAAAGGTCAGGTACTCGAGGGTATTGTTAAGAATATTACCTCGTACGGCGTATTCATTGACTTGGGTGGTGTTGACGGTCTCATACATATCACAGATCTTTCCTGGGGTCGCGTTAACGATCCCCATGATTTCGTTGAAATCGGTCAGAAACTCAATGTTGTTATCCTTGACTTTGATGATGAGAAGAAGCGTATTGCTCTCGGTTTGAAGCAACTCACTCCGCATCCTTGGGATTCTCTTGACGAAAACCTCAAAGTTGGCGATCATGTAAAGGGTAAGGTTATAGTTCTTGCAGATTATGGTGCATTTGTAGAGATAGCTCCGGGTGTTGAAGGACTTATTCACGTAAGTGAAATGAGTTGGAGTCAACATCTTCGTTCTGCACAGGATTTCCTCAAGGTCGGTGATGAAGTAGAGGCTGTTATTCTTTCGCTTAATCGCGAGGAACGTAAAATGTCTCTCGGCTTGAAACAACTCAAGGAGGATCCTTGGAAAGACATCGAAGCAAAGTATCCTGTAGGAAGCAAGCATACTGCAAAAGTTCGCAACTTCACCAATTTCGGCGTGTTTGTTGAACTCGAAGAAGGCATAGACGGTCTTATACATATTTCAGATCTTTCATGGACAAAGAAGATTAAACATCCGTCAGAGTTTACTCAGATTGGTGCGGACATAGATGTTGTTGTTCTTGAAATAGATACAGAAAATCGTCGTCTTAGCCTTGGACACAAGCAGCTTGAAGACAATCCTTGGGATGTGTTTGAGACAGTGTTCACCGTAGGTTCTGTTCACGAAGGAACAATTGTAAATCTCATGGACAAAGGTGCTACCGTTCAGCTCGAATATGGTGTTGAAGGTTTCGTAACTCCTAAACATCTCACCAAAGAAGACGGCTCAAAGGCTAAGCTTAACGAGAAACTTCCGTTCAAGGTTATTGAATTCAACAAAGACAGCCATCGTATCATCCTTTCTCACAGCCGTACATTCGAAGAGAATGCACACGAGGAGAAACAGCATAACAATGCAAAGGCTCCAAAGAAAGATGACAATGTTCAGATAAAGAATCAGGCTGCTGCCAACTGTCTCGGCGACAATGACACACTTGCAGCATTGAAAGCTAAGATGGAAAAAGGCGAGTAATTTTCGAGCGAAATAAAAAATACATAACGAGTGTCAGGATAATAAATTAGTCCTGACACTTTTTTATATATACGGGCTAAATATAAAGAAGTAAGCCATATAAAAGAAACGTAGAATAAGCAGTTAGGTAATGATATGGTATAAATACTTAAGAATTAAAAGAAAATGTGCTTGTATTTAATGTGATACATTATATATGAAGCGCGGCTTTGTTTATCATATATCCTATGTGCCGAATGCGGTATATAATGACGAAAAATAATATATAGGGAATGTTTTAAAATACAAGCCATATATTTTAAAATACAAGCCATATATTTTAAAATATATGCCTTATATTTTCGAGAATCTCAAACACATGATTCACAACAACTTACACCGCCCCTCCATTTTTCTGTCATCTTTCTGATTTTCAACCTTTTGCACAAAACCGTTACATATTCGCGTTTCGCGGCAACGGTTGCGGGCCTTATAATATAAATATGCAGTTTGCATTTCATCCCGCCATGAGGTGCGGTTGCGGCACGATTTGTCTAAGACATACGTCATTAATTCGGTCTATAAGGCATTATAATAATGTAATATGCCGATAATTTCATAACTTTGCCGTGAATTATATTCAGAAACACATTATGTTCAAGACACCGCCCGTTACAAAAAACCTGATTATCATCAACGTGATATTCTTCCTGGCTAAATACGTTTTCGAGCTTCGTGGAATGGATCTCGACTCCATGTTGGGGCTTCACTTCTTCATGGCACCGGATTTCAGACCTTATCAGCTGATAACATACATGTTCATGCACGCCAATGTGGAGCACATATTCTTCAATATGTTCTCTCTGTGGATGTTCGGAAGAATCATAGAGCAAACATGGGGCGAAAAGAAATTCATAATCTTCTATCTGGTCTGCGGCATAGGCGCGGGATTTACCCAGGAAATATGGCAGTTGGGACAATACTACGTGGAAGGACTGAACAACTACCATTTGGTAGACACCGGAACCTCTACAATGCCCATGAGCCAGTATCTGAACATGTGGACAACCATCGGAGCATCGGGAGCATGCTATGCCGTGATGCTGGCATTCGGTATGACCTATCCCAACGAAGTACTCATGCTCTTCCCCATACCCATACCGTTGAAAGCAAAATACTTCGTCATGGTGTGCATAGCCATAGAATTGTTCTCATCCTTCTCAACCAACGGAAATGTGGCACACTTCGCCCATCTCGGAGGCATGGCGTTCGCGTGGTTCTTCATACGCCACGAACGCCGCAAGCAAAGAATATTTGGCGGATGGGAAGAATACACGCCGCCGCGCGACAACTTTTTCAAACGCATGAGAAAGAAAATGACCGAATCGGGACACGAACCGTTCGGAAAACATGACAGCGACCACGAATACAATGCGCGCCGCGAGGAAAAACAACAGGAAATAAACAAAATTCTCGAAAAAATAAGAACTTCGGGATATGAAAGCCTGACCGAAGAAGAAAAACGCAAACTCTTCGACTCCGGAGAAAAATAAATGCTCGCAAGAATAAAGAAACTATCCACCTTTGCTGCCATGGTTGCCACCTCGGCAGCAATACTGGCAATGTGGGCAAGTGCATACAGCTCACACATCAACCCGCAACACTTCGGCTGGTATGACATATTGGGAATGGCATTCCCGATATTCGTATTCATAAACGCCGCAGCCCTCATACTTTGGCTCATATTCAAACCCAAGCTTGCACTTATACCACTCTTCGGATTCCTGTGCTGTCTGAGCGATTTGAAAACCTACTGCCCGCTCAACATTCCGCAAAACCCGCCACAGGGAAGCCTGAAAATAATGTCATACAACGCACACAACTTTGACGGAATAGCGAAAGAAAACAAAAAAGAAGGAAAGCAGCAGATAATAGCCAACATAATAAATTCGAATGCCGACATTGTGTGCATACAGGAAGGCGACTGTTGGGAAAACTGGAAGCAGGTAGAGAAAAAACTACACAATATATATAAGTATACAGAGGTACTCGGTCAGGACTCTGCGCCTACCACCATGCGCTGTTTCTCGAAACTTAAAATCATAAAGGCACAACAGATAGCCTTTCCCCAAAGTTTCAACTCCGCCGTGGCTTTCTTCATGAAACATCCCCGGGGCGACACCATAATAGTGCTCAGCAATCACCTGCAAAGCGACAATCTCACCCCCGAAGAACTTAAAAACTATCACGCGCTCATGAAAGGCAAAAACGAAGCGGGACACAAAAAGTCAAAAACCGCCATACTCTCGCTCTTTCGCAAAGTTGCGCTCGCGGCAGAGAAACGCAGCACACAGGTGGACAGTATAATATCATTCCTGAACACACACACAAACACCCCCGTCATACTATGCGGCGACTTTAACGACACACCCATATCATATTCGCGTAGGGAAATAGCACGAAATCTGACCGATGCCTACGTGGAAACCGGATTCGGACCAGGATTCTCCTACACAAGCAACGGCATGCGGGTAAGAATAGACCACATAATGTGTTCGCACCATTGGAAACCCTATGCAGCCAAAGTATTAACCTATGCAAAAGGCTCCGACCACTACCCTATAACCGCATTCTTTAGTCTAAAAACCAAATAATACCCCCTCACACGCTTTCAAGTATTAAAAAAAATGTATATTTGCAAGCCTACTGCCAAAAGAAAAAATAAAAATAATAATAAACCAAATGCAAAACAAAGGATTCATAAAGGCAATTGCAGTATTACTAACCCTAATCTGCATTTATTACCTCTCATTCTCATTTGTTACCAGCCACTTCACAAGCAAGGCTGAAAAAATGGGAGAGGTAGCCGGCGCACAATATCTTGATTCCATAAAGAACGAGAAAGTGTGGCTCGGCGCGTACACGTTCAAGCAGTGCCAAGAAATGCAAATCGGTCTTGGTCTCGACCTCAAGGGAGGTATGAACGTAATTCTCGAAGTATCGGTTCCCGATGTCGTAAAATCTCTTGCCGACAACTCTACCGATCCAAATTTCCTCAAAGCCATTCAACAGGCTTCGGAACAGTCTCAAAACAGTCAGGACGACTTTATCACGCTCTTCGTGAAGAATTATCAGTCAGTAGCTGGTAAAAATCATCTTGCAGAGGTATTTGCCACCCAACAACTCAAAGGACAGGTAGCAACTAACAGTACCGATTCACAAATAGAGAAGGTTCTTCGCAAAGAAGTTGCCGCAGCAATCGACAACTCCTACAAGGTGCTCCGCACACGTATAGACCGTTTCGGCGTAGCACAGCCTAATATTCAGACTTTGCAGGGTCAAATGGGTCGCATACTCGTTGAAATGCCGGGTATAAAGGAACCCGATCGCGTAAGAAAGCTTCTACAGGGAAGTGCAAACCTCGAGTTCTGGGAGACATACGACGGAAACATTATCATTCCCTATCTCTCGCAAATCGATGCCAAACTTGCAGCTTCAGGCAATGCTTCTGCCAAGGCTGACACTGCAAAAACAGAGCCCGCTGCCGAAGAAGTTGCAGCCGACACAGCGAAAGTTGAGAAAAATGCCAATGTAAATGCCGCTGCCGCGCTTAAAAAGCTCGAAGCCGGCAAAGACAAATCGAAAGAAGATGCTAAAGCCGATGCCGATCTCAAAAAACAGCACCCGCTTCTCTCATCCATTTCGCCCGCACAGGGAGGAAGAGGCTGCGTAGTGGGATATGTTCTCGCACGCGACACAGCCGAGGTAATGCACATGCTTACTTCCGGCGAAGCACAGAAACTTCTTCCGAAAGATCTCAAACTTTGCTGGGGCGTTAAGCCGTCAGAGGTTAGCACAAAACAGGACGTATTCGAACTCTATGCCTTGAAAGTTACCGAACGTAACGGTCGCGCACCGCTCGAGGGCGATGTCATCACAACTGCAAAGGACGATTACGACCAATTCCACCGTCCCTGCGTCAGCATGTCTATGAACACCGATGGCGCACGCCGTTGGGCAGCCATTACAAAGAAAAACAAAGACCACGCAATAGCTATTGTTCTTGACGGATACGTTTACAGTGCTCCCAATGTAGAGAATGAAATCACCGGAGGTCAGTCGCAAATCACAGGACACTTCACTGCCGAAGACACAAAAGATCTTGCAAACGTACTGCAGTCAGGAAAGATGCCTGCGCCAGCCCACATTGTACAGGAAGACATCGTAGGTCCGTCGCTCGGACAAGAGTCTATTATTCAAGGATTCACCGCCTGCGTCATAGCATTCATAATCCTTATGATTTACATGTGCGCAATCTACGGAATGATTCCCGGTATGGTTGCAAACTGCGCATTGTTGCTGAACTTCTTCTTCACTTTCGGAGTTCTCACATCCTTCCAGGCAGCACTTACAATGTCCGGAATTGCAGGTATGGTGCTTTCGCTCGGTATGGCAGTCGATGCCAACGTGCTTATATATGAAAGAACAAAGGAGGAATTGCGAAGCGGAAAACTTGTAAAGAACGCCCTTGCCGACGGATACAAGCACGCATTCTCTGCAATCTTCGACTCCAACCTCACATCAATCATCACCGCATTCATATTGTTTAACTTCGGTACCGGACCTATTCGAGGATTTGCCACAACCCTTATCATCGGTTTGCTCGCCTCGTTCTTCACAGCCGTATGGCTCACTCGTATCGTTTACGAGCATTTCATGAACAAAGACAAGTGGCTTCACATCACGTTCACCACGAAACTTTCCGAAAACATCATGCGCGACCCGCACTACAACATTCTCGGTGCATCCAAGAAACTGCTCGTTGTGTGCGCAGCCCTGCTTGTTGTGGTATTCATCTCGTTTGGTGTGCGCGGTCTAAGCAAAGGCATTGACTTCACGGGAGGTCGCAACTACGTTGTACAGTTTGAGCAAAAAGTAACCCCCGAAGAGGTTCGCGATCTCCTTCAAAAAGAAGTTGGCGACCAGGCAAACGTTTCAGCAATTGCTCTCGGTACAGACGGCAAGACACTTCGCGTGTCAACCAACTATAACATCAACGACAATTCCAACGATGCCGACGCACAATCAGAGAAATTCGTTTATCAGGCCTTGAAGAAAGGTCATCTGCTTGCAGACTACGTAACTCTCCAACGCTTCATCGACCGCGACAACCGCGCCGGCGGCTCAATCATAAGCTCGCAAAAAGTTGGTCCGTCTGTTGCTAAAGACGTAACAAACGGTGCTATCATCAGCGTAATACTCGCACTCGTGGCAATATTCCTCTACATTCTTGCACGTTTCCACAACGTAGCATACTCAGTGGGAAGTACAATTGCACTAACAGTCGATACACTGCTCATCATCGGTATGTATTCCATTTGCTGGGGTTGGGTTCCGTTCTCACTTGAAGTTGACCAGACTTTTATCGGTGCAGTGTTGACGGCTATCGGTTATTCAATCAACGATAAGGTGGTTATCTTCGACCGTGTACGTGAATACTTCCACCTCTATCCCAAACGCGACAACCGCCGTATATACAACGACGCGCTCAACAGCACTCTCAGCCGTACAATAAACACCGGCGGCACAACACTCGTTGTTTTGCTCTGCATCTTCATCTTCGGTGGCGAAAGCATTCGCTCTTTCGCATTCGCAATGATTCTCGGTGTAATCTTCGGAACACTTTCCTCACTCTTCGTGGCATCACCTATTGCATATCTTGTCATGAAGCGTACACGCCGCGACACTGCTAATGTAAAAGCAGAGGAACCGGTAGCAGAAGCAAAAGGGATCTAAGCTTGAACATAACTTTATAATATAATTGTTGAGAGTATCTCGCCGGAGTCAACACAGACCCCGGCGAGATTTTTTATATCCTCTTACGTCCCATTTCCCATCCTGCACAAACCACATTCTATTTCCTCTGCTTCACTTCCCCTCTATCCCAAAGCACACTCACTCTCCTTTATTCCATTTCCATTCCGGCGCAAACCACACACTATCTCCTCCGTCCTGCTTTCTTTCTGTCGCAAACTACATCCTCTCCCCTCCGCCACATACCACAATTTCCACATTACACATCCGCATAAAAAACTTTCACATCCTTTTTTCCGCTGCAAATTCCCCTCATTTTCTCCCCCACTTCATCACTCTCAAAAAAAAACAAGGCATGTTGTAAAAAATACAAGGCACATATTTTAAAATAAGTGCCTTGTATTTCAAAATATAT
>OIYP01001418.1_pt1 | contig 11695 bp, 9 predicted proteins | sample 1588261 | NCBI WGS metagenome assembly OIYP01 (sample SAMN03283293) | human gut metagenome | biome: human-associated habitat; material: feces | host: Homo sapiens | place: Peru | collected 2012
TTTGTTACCCAAAACAAGAACCAATTACGAACCATTAACTATGATAAATTATAAAATCAAATGGTAAAGTAACAAACAAATAACAAAATATACATCATGCCAAGCACCTGCTATATGCCGTATATATTAGTATTTACGCGCGATTTCTTATCATTTTGATTGTTGCACGAGATTTGACGTTGCTCGTTCAACTGTACTGGGCAATGCGAAGGCCTCGATTCGTGGGACGAGTGACTGAGGAGAACCCACGTCTTCCGTTTAATTTAGTCGCTTACCTTGGGTGATGGGTGAGGTTGGAAAGGAAATGTTATGGTAACAGTTGTTGTTTCTTTTATTTATGAGAAAAAGAAGTATTCTCGTTCTGTAGAAACAGTAGATTATGTTAAGTCTGTTTCTCTTGCAGATTCAATGATGTTTGTTAAGGATGTACTGGTTTCATCTGGTATAAATGTAAAGGAAGCACTATTGAAAGAAGTTGTTATTTCAAAAGATGGAAACCCTTTGTTTTCTATCGATGAGCATAATTATATTTTTCCAAAATGTTTAAACTAAAACTACGTATGAAGAAAGATACATTAAAGAAACTATTTGTAATAGTTGTACTTTTGTTGTTTTATGTAGTTTCTATTAGAGCTGCATATGGTGATGTTATTACTGAGCAAATAACTATAAAGTTAGAGAAGGCAGGTGAACTTGGGGGTAAGATTGATAATAGTAAGTTAAATTATATTACTAATTTAAAAGTAATTGGTGATATCAATGGGGACGACTTATATTGGATTCGCTATATGGCAGGAAGTGGTGAATATGGAGATAAGACCCTTGGGCGACTTTCAATTTTAGACTTGTCAGAAACTCGAATAGTGGAAGGTGGTAATCGCTATTGTTGTAATTCTGAAAAGAAAAATCTTTATACCAAAAATAATGAGTTGGGAGAGCTCACCTTTTGGAATTGTAGTAGTTTAACAGAATTGAAGCTTCCGTCTGATATTACGTGTATCGGTGAGAGTGCATTCAATGGTTGTGACAATTTGAAGTTTTTAAATCTTCCTGTGGGAATAACACGTATAGAGAAAGGTACATTTTGCGGTTGCGCTGCTTTAACCTCTCTATCTCTTCCTACTAGCATCATATATATTGGTGAAAGTGCTTTTGTGGGATGTAAAAGTTTAACATCTTTGAAGCTTCCATATGGTATTACATGTATAAAAACGAGCACGTTTGAGGGCTGTGGATTTAAGTCTTTGGAGATACCTTCAAGTGTAAAGGAAATTGAAGAGAGAGCCTTTCAATTTTGTGGTTTATCAAGTGTAATAATTCCTGCTTCTGTAGAAAAAATAGGAGGAAATGCTTTTTGTCGTAGTGATAAGTTGCAAGAAGTTTTCTTTTTGGGGAATGTATGTCCACAAGGAGCAATGAACGAAAATGTGTTTTCTGGATGTCATTCGAATTTGATATTTTATGTACCAAACAAAAGAGCATATGGAAATGCCAATAATATGGTTCAGTATGTCACCTTTTTATCTGACACCTATAAATATGTAGGAAAGGCACTGAATTTGGAATGGCAGAATAATTTACCAGATTGTACAGCATCATTAATGAACATTTCGACTTTGGATAAGAATGTTGGCACACATTCTGCCAATGTAAAAGTGAGATATTCAAATGGAGTTAACTTTACTGTAGAGATTCCTTACGAATACACGATAACTCCTGCTCCTTTGTCATTGACTGTGAATAATGCAACACGTGAGTATGGTAATCCTAATCCTGAGTTCTCAAGTGTAATCACTGGCTTTGTAGAGGGAGAAAATGTGGAAAACCAAAATATGACAGTGAATTACACTTGTGATGCAAATGGGCAGAGCAATGTTGGTAATTATCGTATCTTGGCTTCAGTAAACGCTCCAAACTATGAAGTAACTTATCATTATGGAACGTTGGCGGTAACTAAGGCACCAATTACGTTAAAGGTAAAAAATACTTCTCGCTTGTATGGTGATGAGAATCCTCAGTTTGAGTTGATATATACAGGTTTGCACAATAATGAAACATCGCCAACTTGGACACAAGCCATCAAAGTCGCAACTACTGCAACCAAGAAATCACATTGTGGAGTATATCCAATAACTATTAGTGGTGGCGTTTCTCAAAACTATACCGTCTCAGAATATACAAATGGAGAACTGACAGTGAGCAAGCGACCTCTTACAGTAAGAGCCCTTGATTACGAACGTTCATACGGCGAGGCTAACCCTACGTTCAAGATTGCGTATGATGGTTTTGTCAATTCTGATAACGAGAGCTGCATTTCTCCAAAGCCAGCATTGAGTTGTGAGGCAACAAAGGAATCAAACGCAGGAACTTATCAGATTCTTGTAACTGGTGGAAAAGCTGAAGACTATGCCATTACTTATCAATATGGAAAACTGATAATAAAACCATTATACTTAGGCTTTAAGGAAACTTATAACACAGTAACTTATAATGAAAAGGGTAAGAGTGTTTCTGATTTAGCTTTTGAGTATATTCCTGCTTTGAATATGGATTATGACTTGTCAGACTTGAAGTTGGAGATTTGGGCTTTAGATGGAGAGAATAAATATCCTCAGCATGTGTGGACTGTTGCTGGTGGAAGTTATGCTGGTAACTATGTAAACTATTCGGGGGCAACCTATGCAGGAAAGTATATAATGACTATTGCCGGTTTTAAAACAGCTAATCCTAATTTGCAAGTTGACCAAAAGACGGCTCGTGCTTATCTTACGGTAGAAAAGGCAAGTAATGAATTGCAATGGGCAGACGAGGAACCAATAACTGTTGCTGTTGGGGAAACAAAAGAATTGGGCATTAGTTATGGGGCGGATTTGTATTGCAAGTTCAATTTGGTATTTGATGAGAGTTTAATCCAAGTTCGTGCAGCTGACAAAGAAACCAATCAGTCCAAATGGTATATTGTTGGATTGAAGGAGGGAACGACCGATTTGAGTTTCAACATAAGTTGCATGAAAAATGATTGGGGATTCTATAATTTTGATGCTTCTCAAACGTTGACGCGTCGAATTCAAATAGTTCCAGCTACAGATATAAATAAAACTACTGTTAGTAGTGAGGTTCAAGAGGTTGCTCGCTATTCTCTTAATGGTCAGCGATTGACTGCACCAACTAAGGGTGTTAACATCGTGAAGTATAGCGACGGTAGCGTGAGAAAAGAAATCGTGAAGTAAAGAATATTAAGGAGGCAAGTCTTATTTTTAAGAGATTTGTCTCCTTTTCGTTTCTTTCCAATTTGGCAAACATTGGAAAGAATTGCCTCGGTCTGGAATAAGAATTAGTGAGTCTAAAAGGTTATTCTGTATCATTGCTCCTGAGAGGGCACAAATGTGCCCATTGTAGGGCACTTTTGTGCCATAAGTAGGCATTTTTATAGCATCAGTATTTATAAAAGTAGCACCAGTATTTATAAAAATGGATTACGCAAAAACCCTTCACCCTTCATCTATTCGCACGGAATGCCGATAAACACAGGGGTTCCAAGGCTGATAGGCTTATTTTAACCTTTCATTACTCTTCATCACCCTTCATCTTTTTGCCATTTTCAGATTTCGACTGATAGACAGAGTTTGCCCCATGCTTCTATTAAGGCCATTATTTGCCTTCTATTATGACCAGTCCGAGGCATCTATTATGACCGGTTCGGGGCGTCTATTATGACCATATGAAGGGTGATGAAGGGTGATTTAGCCCCCTTCAATCCCTGAAACCCCGATAAACACTGGGGATTCCAAACGATAGATGAAGGGTGAAGGGTTTTGTGCTAATTCTATTTCAAAAAACAATATGTCGATAACGGGAGTCTTATCGCTTTGCGCCTATAGAATCAGCTTGATGGGCTAAGGTCGCAATTCGCGACCTTAAAACTTATAATGTAATACCCTTTTCGAAAGAAAAATGAAAAAGTAATAAATTCCTTCCAAAATATTTGGAGATAATTAATATTTTTCTTACTTTTGCGACATGGAAGAAGAAAATGTTGTAAGAAGTCTTATATTCTCCGATGAATTCGAAGAATTTTACAATAACTTGTCACCAAAGTTATTGGAAAAGTATCGTTATGGCTTGAAAGTCATTTCGACACAAAAGCTGGTAAACCAAAAGTTTGTAAAGCATCTAACTAATACCGAATTTTACGAGTTACGTATATCTGTCAGTAAAGATGAGTATCGGTCGGTACTTTTTGCTGTAGATAAAAAGAATTTTATGGAGAGCAGGCAAGTCTTAATATTGAATTCTTTCATGAAGAAAGGAACAAAGCAATATAAAGCAGAGATTAAGTTGGCAGAAAGATTATTAAAGAAATATTTGGAGGAATAAAGGTATGTTGAAGTTTAACAAAGAAAAATTAGCAAAGTTAAGAACATTCGAAGATCATCTTCGAGAAGAGATTGGTGAACCTGGAAGCGAGGCTCGCAAGGATTTTGATGCCAGGGCCAAGGCTTGGTATTATGCAGAGTTGTTAAAAGACGAGCGTAAGAAACAGAAGATGACGCAGAAGGCTCTTGCTGAGAAAATCGGCAAGAAGAGAGAGTATGTCTCTGCTCTGGAAAAGGGCCAAACGGATATGCAACTCTCCACTTTCTTGAGAATAGCAAATGCTTTAGGGCTGCAATTCTCGCTGGTAGTCGGATAAATGCATCGTCATAGACAAGATAAAGGGAGATGACAACGATGAACCAAGCTACTCAAGACTTTATTCACCATCATCAGGACGACGACGTCCGCAAGTTGGCTTTCCTTGGAAGCAAGAATCCTGAGGTAGATATGCCTTTCGCCCTCGATCAGATTCGTGGGCGTCAGATAGCTCGTGCCAAGTTGCCTCGTTGGGCCAGCATCGACGGCATCGTTTATCCTCCTCACATCTCGATGGAGCAATGTTCGTCAGAGCAGACTGCGCTCTATAAAGCCGAATTGGCTGCACGATTGTTGGGAATTTCTTCTCTTTCCTCTCTTCGAGGAGAAATCGTGCCCCAAGGCAATAATTTCAAAATTTGCGAATTTGCGACCAAGAGCACAGTTGATTCAGAATTCGCTCAAAATGAAGGTACTTGTAAAAAGCAACAGATATTAACAAAAACAGGTGGTTGTGTTAACAAAACAAAAGGCGATGCTTGCTCAGGAGATTCTGTAGCAGAAGTTGAGTTTATCGACCTGACAGGAGGATTTGGAGTCGACTTCTCTTATATGGCAGCCCGATTGGGCGCTAAGTCGATGTATGTAGAACGGCAAAAGCATCTTTGTGAGGCGGCTCATGAGAATTTTGAGCGATTGGGCTTAAAGTATGTCATCGTGAAGAATGGAGATGGAGTAGAGGTGCTTCATGCGATTCCGAATCATTCTGGTCTTCGGGTAATCTATATTGATCCAGCCCGTCGTGATGATGCCGGCAACAAGGTGGTAAGTCTTCAAGACTGCACCCCCGATGTAACCAGACTTCAAGAGGAAATGCTCCAGAAAGCCGATTTTGTAGTCATCAAACTGTCTCCGATGCTCGACTGGCATCGTGCTGTAAGCGAATTAAGGTGTGTGAGAGAGGTTCATGTTGTTTCTGTGAACAATGAGTGCAAGGAGCTCTTGTTGGTGCTCTCTGCGCGAAATATGGACGAAAACAGTCGCCTTCGCATTTATTGTGTCAACGATACTCAGTCGTTTGTCTGCGATGATGCCGAAATGGCTTCTTCTGTAACCTGCATAGCAGCAGCCGACTTAGATTCGGCTCAATATCTCTATGAGCCGAATGCCTCGCTGATGAAAGCAGGCTGTTTCGGGGTTCTTTCCGAGCGTTATTCTGTCTCGATGCTCTCCAAAAACAGTCACCTTTTCGTGAGCCAGTTTTCTGTAGCCGATTTTCCAGGCCGTTCTTTCCGTATCCGTGCCGTTTCTTCCTTCAACAAGAAAGAACTCAAGCGCCATTTGCAAGGCATTGTGAAGGCCAATATTGCCACCCGCAACTTTCCTCTCTCTGTAGCAGAATTGCGCAAGCGACTGAAGTTGAAGGATGGAGGCGAAACCTATATCTTCGCCACTACCTTGTCTGACGACAGTCATGTGCTGCTGATAACGGATAAAATTTTAGAAAACGCATGAAAAGTTAGGAAATTCTTTCTGAATGTTTGGAATTTATCCTTAATTTTCTTAATTTTGCAGAAGACATGAAGCCGATACAAATAACAAACTGAACCCAGCGAAAGTTGAGTAACAAAAAAATAAGCTACCATTTATGAACAAATTAAAAACAATCTTTTTATTGCTCGCGTTTATCTTGGCGATGAACATGAGTGGTGTACAAAACATCAAAGCGGAGAACTATCCTTATAAGAGCGACTATCTTTGGCTCACTGTGCCCGACCATGCCGACTGGCTCTATCAGACCGGCGAGAATGCCAAGGTGGAGGTGAGTTTCTGCAAGTATGGCATTCCCCGTGATGGCGAACTGAAATATTCCATAGGCAACGACATGCTCCAGCCCGACAAGCATGGAAGTGTGAAGCTGAAGAACGGACGTGCCGTCATCAATATGGGAACGAAGAAGACTCCAGGATTCCGCGACATGAAACTATCTGTCAGTCTCGACGGAAAGACCTATGAGCATCATATCAAGGTGGGATTCTCGGTCGACAAGATAAAACCCTATACGCAGGAGCCCCAGGATTTCAGAAGCTTCTGGCAGAAGAACGTGGAGGAACTGAAACAGGTGCCTATGTCTTATACCAAGGAGTTGTACAAGGACTATTGTACCGACAAGATAGACTGTTATCTCGTCAAGCTCCAGATCGACAAAATGGGCCATTCCATGTATGGCTTCCTGTTCTATCCCAAGAATGCCCAGCCAGGCAAGCATCCCGTAGTGCTCTGTCCTCCAGGAGCAGGCATCAAGACCATCAAGGATCCTATGCGCAACAAGTATTATGCCGAGAATGGCTTTGTTCGATTTGAGGTGGAGATTCACGGCCTCGATCCACGCATTTCGTCAGAGACTTTTGGCGAGATCAGTCGTGCTTTCAACGACCGTAATGGCGGTTATTTGGCCAATGGTTTGGAGAACAAGGACATTTATTATATGAAGCATGTCTATGTAGGCTTGGTTCGTTGTATCGATTTCCTGACTTCGCTTCCCGAGTGGGATGGCAAGAATGTAGCGGTGCAGGGCGGCAGTCAGGGCGGAGCCTTGGCCATTATCGCCGCAGGACTCGACAGTCGTGTCACCCAATGTGTAGCCAATCATCCTGCCCTTAGCGACATGGCGGGTTATGCGGCTAAGGGCGGAACGGGCGGTTATCCACACTTCTGCCGTCAGCCTCAGATATTGAGCAATAAGGACTGTCTCAACACCCTGGCTTACTTCGATGTAGTCAATTTTGCCCGTTACGTCAAGGCTCCTACTTATCTTACATGGGGCTACAACGATGTGACCTGTCCTCCAACAACCAGCTATGCTGTCTGGAACACGCTGAAATGTACTAAGGAGAGTCTGCTTACCCCGATCAACGAGCATTGGACGACAACAGAAACCAACCGCGGACAGATGGAGTGGATAAAAGCACATCTTCTGAAATAAGCAGCTAAGCAAAATTGGCTGAAAATGACGGAACTGTCCTATTTGCGAAAACTCAGTAATCTGACAGGCGAAATCAGTTGATAAAACCAATATTGAGGCAAAATAAATCACCAATATACTTGTCAACCTCATAAAAAACTGCAAAAAAAATAGCAATATTTGGCTGTTTGACCAAATATTGCTATTTTTGCATGCTTTAAAGTAACAAACTAGTTTGAGATAATGTCATTAATAGAGATTCGAAAGGTCGAAAACAAGAAGGACTTGAAGACGTTCATCGACTTCCATTACGACCTATACGAGGGCAACGAGTATGATGCGCCCAATCTTTTCAGCGACGACATGAACACACTTAGCAAAGATCGCAATGCCGCTTTCGAGTTTTGCGAGGCAGAGTATTTCCTTGCTTATAAAGAGGGCAAGGTAGTGGGACGTGTCGCTGCTATTATCAACCATAAGGCCAATAAGCGTTGGGACCGTAAGTCCGTGCGCTTCGGGTGGATTGATTTCATCGACGATCGTGAGGTTTCCAAGGCTCTCTTCGATGCTGTAGAGAAATATGGCAAGGAGAAGGGAATGGAAGATATTGTAGGTCCGCTTGGTTTTACGGATATGGATCCAGAAGGTATGCTTACCTGGGGCTTTGACCAGCTCGGCACCATGCCTACCATCTACAATTATTCATATTATCCGGAGCACGTAGAGGCTTTGGAGGGTTTTACCGTAGATAATAAGTACGTAGAGTATAAGCTGATAGTGCCAGATACCATCCCGGAGAAATATTCCAAGATAGCGGCGATGATAGAGAAAAGATACAATCTCCATGTCCGCAAACTTACCCGTAAGGATATTTATCAGGGCGGATACGGGCAGAAGATTTTCGACCTCATCAATAATACATACAAGCATCTCTATGGCTATTCTGAACTCTCGCAGAAGCAGATAGACCAGTATATCAAGATGTATTTAGCTTTGCTCGATCTGAACTTTGTGACTGCCATCGAGGATTGGACTACAGAGGATCATAAGATGATAGGAATCGGTATTACGATGCCTTCTCTTACCAAAGCCTTGCAGAAATGCCATAGGGGCAGACTGTTTCCTTTCGGTTGGTGGCATCTGTTGCGTGCTATCAAGTTCCATAAGACCAAGATCGTTGACCTCCTGCTCATCGGTATCCAGCCGGAATACCGTGCCAAGGGTGCCAATGCGCTGCTTTTTGCCGACCTGATTCCTATCTATCAGAAGTATGGAATCGAATGGGGAGAAACACAGGTGGAAATGGAAGACAATGTTGCTGTGCAGGGACAATGGGGCGTCTTAGACCCGATCCTTCACAAGCGCCGCAACTGTTATATTAAGAAAATCAAGTAAATAGCAACTGTTCGTATAAAATAAAATCAGAATTACAAGGAGGAATTTATGCCTGAAGATAAAAACTTGAATGAAAAGGGTGCTGCTGAAGAACTGGCAAATACCCCTCAGGAGCAACCTGTAGAATATACAGATGACAACATCCGGCACTTGAGTGATATGGAGCATGTACGTACCCGTCCAGGTATGTACATCGGACGTTTGGGCGATGGCAATCTGCCCGAAGACGGCATCTATGTGCTCTTGAAAGAGGTGGTGGACAACTCTATCGACGAGTTCAAGATGGGCGCCGGAGCGCGACTCGAAATCGACATCGAGGACAATCTTCGTGTCAGCGTGCGCGATTATGGTCGAGGCATTCCGCAGGGCAAGCTTGTCGAGGCTGTCAGCGTGCTCAATACTGGTGGCAAGTACGACAGCAAGGCCTTCAAGAAGAGTGTGGGCCTGAATGGTGTGGGTGTGAAGGCGGTCAATGCCCTCAGCTCTCATTTCGAGGTGAAGTCTTTCCGCGAGGGAAAGGTGCGCCATCTTGTCTTCGAACGGGGCATTCTGAAGAGCGACAAGACCTCAAAGACCGAGGATGAGAACGGAACCTACATCTTTTTCGAGCCCGACAACACTCTCTTCAAGAACTACAGCTTCCACGATGACATCGTGGAGACGATGCTTCGCAACTACACCTATCTCAATACGGGCCTTACCATCATGCACAATGGTCGTCGCATCCTGAGCCGCCACGGTTTGCAGGATCTTCTTACCGACAACATGACCAATGACGGCCTCTACGACATCGTCCACATGAAGGGCGAGGACATCGAGGTGGCTTTTACCCACACCAACCAGTATGGCGAGGAGTACTATTCCTTTGTCAACGGTCAGCACACCACGCAGGGCGGAACTCATCAGAGCGCCTTCAAGGAGCACATTGCCAAGACCATCAAGGAATTCTTCGGTAAGTACGAGTATGGCGACATTCGCAACGGCCTGGTGGCAGCTATAGCCATCAATGTCGAGGAACCCGTCTTCGAGAGTCAGACGAAGATCAAGCTCGGCAGTACCACGATGACTCCCAATGGCGGCGAGACCATCAACAAGTATGTGGGCGATTTTCTGAAGAAAGAGGTGGACAACTATCTGCACATCCATAAAGACGTGGCCGAGGTGCTGGAGAGCAAGATCAAGGAGAGTGAGCGCGAGCGAAAGGCGATGGCTGGCGTCACCAAGCTGGCGCGCGAGCGTGCCAAGAAGGCCAATCTGCACAACCGCAAGTTGCGCGACTGCCGCATCCATTTCAGCGACGCCAAGAACGAACGCAAGGAGGAAAGCTCCATCTTCATTACAGAGGGCGATTCTGCCAGCGGAAGCATCACCAAGAGCCGCGACGTGAACACCCAGGCTGTGTTCTCCCTTCGCGGTAAGCCGCTCAACAGCTTTGGTCTTACCAAGAAAGTGGTGTACGAGAACGAGGAGTTCAATCTTCTCCAGGCGGCCCTCGACATAGAGGACGGTCTCGACTCGCTGCGTTACAACAAGGTTGTCGTGGCTACCGATGCCGATGTCGACGGAATGCACATCCGTCTGCTTATCATCACCTTCTTCCTGCAGTTCTTCCCCGACCTCATCAAGAAAGGCCATGTCTACGTGCTGCAGACGCCTTTGTTCCGTGTGCGCAACAAGCGAACCAAGATAAAGAACAAGCAGGTCATAGCCGATGCCGATGCCAAGTTGGGACCGAAGGAGAAGAAGAGCGACTTCATCACGCACTATTGCTATAGCGACGAGGAGCGCCAGCAGTCCATCCGCGACTTGGGACCTGACCCTGAAATCACCCGATTCAAGGGTCTCGGCGAGATTTCTCCAGAGGAGTTTGCTCATTTCATAGGTTCTGATATGCGTTTGGAGCAGGTTACGCTGCATAAGAACGACCAGGTGCAGAAGCTTCTGGAATACTATATGGGAAAGAATACCATGGAGCGCCAGAACTTCATCATCGACAATCTGGTGATTGAGGAGGATATTCCAGAGGAAGATTCTGAACCGATGGATTGAGTTAAGTGAAGAGTGAATGAAGTGAAGAGAGAATGAAGTGAAGAGTGAAGAATTCAAGTGCTTTCGTGGGAAACTATTGAAATAGGAAACCATAGAAAATGGGAAACATTGAAATGGGGAACTATTGAAAACGGGAACCATTGAAACGGGAAACCATAGAAAATAGAACTGTTAACTGTTGACTCTTGAAGGATTTCTCTCTTTCATAAAGCTTAAGATTTAGAAATGAAGAAATATCTGTTTATTGCATTAGCGGCATTCTTGGCAGTAACTTCTGTCAGTGCCCAGTTGCGCGTGAAAATGGGCAAGAATAGCCCGATAGAGAAGTTGGGGAGGGCTGAAATTGCCATTGCCAATCTCTATGTGGATAGTGTGGATGAGAATAAACTGGTAGAGGACGCCATCCGGGGAATGCTCGAAAAGCTGGATCCTCATTCTTCCTATACCACTGCCAAGGAAACCCAGTCGATGCACGAGTCTCTGAATGGCTCTTTTGATGGCATCGGCGTGCAGTTTAATATGGTAGATGATACGCTCCTGGTCATCCAGCCGGTTACCAATGGTCCTTCCGAGAAGGTGGGCATTATCGCCGGCGACCGTATTGTGGCGGTAAATGATACTGCCATTGCGGGCGTCAAGATGAGCAAGGAGGAA
>OIYP01001423.1_pt1 | contig 11674 bp, 10 predicted proteins | sample 1588261 | NCBI WGS metagenome assembly OIYP01 (sample SAMN03283293) | human gut metagenome | biome: human-associated habitat; material: feces | host: Homo sapiens | place: Peru | collected 2012
TGATTATCTCATGAAATGTTGGTGGCGACAAACCGTGCGATTATACATCGCTTACTATAAGTTAACCAGAGGAGGCTTTGCATTGAAAGATTATTTGTTAGATATTATGCAACAAAAGAAACATGGTTTATATATGTGTGAATTACCTACGGGTAATGGAAAGACTTTTGATTCCGCACGGGCAATGAAAGAATACGCGGATTCTATTGAGAATGGCACCAAAATTATATACATTACAACCCTGAATAAAAATCTTCCGGAAGATGCATTGAGAGCAGCATATGGAAATGAGGAGTTATACAAGCAAAATGTACTACGATTGCGTTCGAATTTTGATGAAGTGGTTGAAAAACTTCTTGACATTGAGGTTCCGGAAGCGATGCAAACAGAAGCGTATCTTAAATTGCGTAAAGATGTCTCGCTTTATCGAAATGCCATAGACAAGAGATATGCAGATAAGGAATATATAAAGGAATTGGAAAATAGAATAACGGAAGGGGACAGGCAGCTTCGTTACGAGATAACAAAGTGGTTAAAGAATAGCTTTGCAACAAAAACACAGCGTAAGAATGCCATTAGAAATGATATAAAGTATAGATGGATTGGAAAATTATATCCGGCAGTATTTACAGACGATTATAAAATACTTTTAATGAGTGTAAGTAAGTTTATGAAAAGAAATTCCACACTCATTGATTCAAGTTATGAGTTATTGAATTCCGATTTGATAGAGAATGCGGTAATTGTTATTGATGAATTTGATGCAACAAAGGATACGATACAAAGTGAATTAATAGAGAAGTCTTTGGCAATGAAAGAGGACTATATACAGTTGTTTCGTCAGATATATCGAACATTAAATCCAAACGATTTTTCTTCTGATATGAGACAGGCAATGAATCAGATTGAAAGTTCAGCTAATAGAAATACATTTATTTCGTTAATGGATGAAGCAAGAAAAATTGCGGAGAATTATCATGTGAGATTAAGTATAAAGACAAGAGAAGATTTGGTGGACCAAAGACAGATTTTCTTATTCAATGATGGTTCTTTTCATACAGTTTTAAGAGAGGGTGCACAATATATCAGGGCAACATTAAATGAAGAGGAGAATCGTGTAGATGTGTTTTTTGAAGGAAAAGATGATTTCTTTAAAAACAGAACAAAAGGAAAAGATATTGTTTTATATAGTCTTTTGCGCGATATTAATTTGTTTCTTTTACATTTTAGATTGTTTACCATAGAATGGGCGAAAAATTACATGGATATTGTTAATAGCTCTCGTAATGGAATTATGGATGTGATGAATTTGGAGAATGCTATTAGTTCAATCTTAAAAAGATTGGAATTAACCAATAGGCAGCGGGACTTGTTAATGGGTGAAAAATGCCAGATGGTTAGAAGTAATCATGAGCCAATATTGGAGGATAGAAGTTTTTATCAGGTTGGTATGGAGTATTATGAATTTGAGGATAATGATTCCCATCATGACAATACAAACCTTAAATTTGTTAAGGTGTATGACACTCCTGAAAAAATTATATTATATCTTGCGGGGAAAGCAACCGTGTTTGGAATATCTGCTACAGCAGAAATGGATACAGTAGTGGGCAACTACGATTTGAGATACTTGAAAGAACAGTTAAAAGAACGATTTCATAAGACTTCGAGCTATCTGAAGGGAAAAACAAGGACTGTGCTGGAAGAAAGATGGAGTGCCTATACAGATGGAAAAATTAAAGTGCATGGGGAAATAATCAGCAGTGATATACAGGGATTTGTTGCGGAAGATTATTGCAAAACATTTATAGATGAGGAATTTGCGCGATATTGTGCAAATATTATTACGAACGTAACAGATGACGTATATCAGATAATCAGGTACTGCAACATACTTAAAGCAATGTGTATTTTTAATAGTAACGAAGATATTCATTCAATGTTGTATTTGGGAATGGCATTGCCCCAAAAGAATAATCCGGGTATGGATGAAGGTGTTTTATTGCAGTTGTTTAAATATTCACATATGAAAGTGCAGCAAAATAATAGCAGTGTTTACTTCTTAAAAAGTGACAATTTTGAACAGGACAAGGAAGAATTACAGCAGAAATTAGCATGTGGTGAAAAGATATTTGTTATGTCATCTTATCAGACTATAGGAGCCGGACAGAATTTACAATACAAAATTCCGGAAGGTATAAAAGTTGTACGGCTGGGAGAATTTACTGAAGGCGATGAGAGATTTTTATATAAGGATTTCGATGCTTTGTATCTTGGAAATATTACAAATATGACTGTAAATACCTATAAAGACGAGAAAATAACGGCACATGAGCTGTTAAAGATGTTATTCCAAATTGAAGAATTGTATGAGAATGGAGAATTAAATTATTCTGAAAAAGATCAAATGTTAAAGCTTGCTTTTCAATCATATACAGGAAGTGAACAATGTACTTTTAATAAACTGTATAAGATGAAAAGTGTAACTGGACAAGCGAGTAGAATGGTCTTACAGGCAGTAGGCCGTATGTGCAGAACGTTTGTTAAGAGTCCTAATATATACTTATTTGTTGAATCAAAGTTGTTAGAGAACTTGCACGTTGGTGAGTTAAATAAACGCATATTACCACCTGAAATGAAAGCAATTGTATCGATGAAGGAGTCACTTGGAAAGGAGTATCTTCCAGAAGAAAATCTTATGTTGAATAAGGCGGAAAAGATATCTTCAGTTGGACTTTGGACGATTCGAAGAATGCTGGCTAAAGACTGGAATATCGAAAGTATGCGGTTGTGGGAGCAGTTGAGAACATTGGTATTACAATATCCGACAGCAAGTATATCTGATTGGCAGAATAATGAGTATATGCAAAAGCTTTATATTACAAGTGGAGAAAAAAAGAATCAATATATTTATTCACAGTACTCAGATTTTAATGATGTAATTATAGATTTCGGAAGTGATAAGGTGGCATTTAGAAATAGTAAAAGAGCTAAAATTAAGGGAAATTCTGATGAAGTAGCTATTTATGAAATGAGTGAAAAGGAATCTGGTTTACAAGCAATATTAAAATATCCGGGTATGAGAAATTATTTTGAGGAAAAGGGATATGCATTGGAATTTCAAGTGAATGAATATCTTATGAGTCCTGTTTTATTTCATAATATTTATAAGGGTGCGTTAGGTGAAGTTGCCGGCAAATTTATTTTGAGCAGGGAACTGGGCATTGAATTAACCGCTATAACGGAACCGGAATATTTTGAATTCTTTGATTATAAGATATCTGATGATGTGTATGTGGATTTCAAAAATTGGAAGTTCACATATGTGCAGGATAGAGATGAAATCAGAAAAGACATTTTGAGAAAGATGGATGTTATAGGGGCTAAGCGTGTTTACGTCATAAATATTGTATCAGATAAAAATTATGAGCCAAGCGCATGTGCGGAACAGCGATTGGTGGAGATACCAAAGCTTATTAATGAAGATGGAACGGTATGTTATGATAACTTACATATGATTCATAAGGAGGATTTCGAATATGTTAACGAACAGAATTAATGTGACTTTTAATATGGAAAATATTGACAATGACTTTGATATATATAAAGTTGACAAGGCAAATAAAGACTATTATAAATGTAATATATTGGATTCGGCGATGTATGAGTTTAAGGCAGTGGCTGTTCAATGGACTTTTGGGGCAATGGCATTGGTGCTATTTAATAAAGGGGAAGTCACAGAGCAACAATTTAAAGAAAGCATCATGAAAGAGTATGAGGATGTGAAAATCCAAAAGATAGATTTGTTTGACAGTGAACAATGCAAATGTTTTCAATATCAAAATAGATTATTAGCTCAACTTCTGATGAATTCTATGAGAACACCAAAACATGATGAGTTAAGGTATAGTAATCTTACAGGGAAACTTTTCTATCATAATCCGGCGTGGAAACGAAAGAATAAATTAACCGGTGAAGTGGATATTATTAGGTTCCTGGAAATTGTAATTGATCCGGGAATGTATCTTAATTTAAATCATGAAACGTTTAGAAGAGTTGACCGTGAAAAGGTAGGAACTCACGTAATAGACTCGAAGACGGGAGAATTTAGAAAAAAATTAAAGTCAGATACGAATGCTACTGCGTATAGAAAAGGATCGCTTAGGCATAGTCATTTTGGAGTGGATAATTTTGATATGACTGATTACGAACATTTTTGTAAAAGTAAAATGGGGATAATGGAGCGGTTTTTAAAAGACGTAAAGAATAACCTTTCAAAATATATGTCTATTGAATTTATGGAGAGGAAGGATGTAAAAGAATATAATATTTCTAATCTGGAGAAGAAAGGAATAACAGAGCATGAGTATGGTGAGATGCTAAATAAAAAAGGAGTAGTCATTGTTGACGAAATAGGGACTGAAAAGTCAAAAGAAATGGTAAATTTATTATCAATGGAGTTGTTAAAGTATTATGGGGTTGAGGTAAGCATTGGAGACTTGACACCGGGAGCATATAACATCAGAATTATTCATAATGAAGAGTATTATATTGAAAATGAGCTGCCAGATCCTCATGATAATGTTAAGGGGTATATAGTACAACATATGACGGAGGAAGCGGAACATTTTACGGAATCATCCGGAAGTTCGCCGGCAGTGAGAAAGATTGTACAAGAATTAATTATTAAGGGGGATGTAAAGGAAAAGTCAATTTCAATTTTTGATTGGAAAAGGCTTGATTCTGGAAAAAACTGGACTTTTGTTCAAAGAAAAAGAAGAAAGACGGAATCAGGAGAAAATGCAAAGCATATTAATTTTGCAAATAGAGAGGTTAAATGTTATTTTGATTATTATCGGCTACAAATTGACAGTAATGGAAAACTATTTTTTGATTCTTTTTGTGATGCAGATAATGATATTTCAGAAGAATGGGGAAAAATCTGTTGCGCATATGATTTAATGGGAGATAAACAGTTTCGGATAAAAAATGAAGTAGATGGATTGTTATATTCTGATATTGATAATATCCATGCAATTATTGAGACAAGAGAGAAAACATTGCCTAACATAACTGCAATTATGAATATGCTACAGGAAACTGATGAAAAGCAGAAAATTCAAAGGAATATACTGCTTCAGGCAATAAATGAGTTTGAATTTAAATATCCAGATTATCTTGAAAATGCGAAGAAATGGAAAACTATATTATCAGACAAAGAAGAAATAATTACAAAGAAGGAAGTAAAAAAAGTATTGAATATGCGTACAAATGCTGCTTCGCTGTTTAATAGATTTCTTCATGAGAAATTTGATATTTGGATTTATGGAGAGTGGAGAAAAGAAGAATTTGATGCGATTTATCAGATTGGTAATCTTTTGAATATTAAATATGAATACAATGACTATGATTATGATGATGGACATACATTTGTATATTATGTAGGTGCAAAGAGTAAAAGAATTTCATATCCAAATGCATGCTGCATACGCAAGGTTGTTTCATTAGGAGATAAGCTTGAATATGAGGAAATGCTTCCTTTAATGGCGGTGGATTTTGTACGTAATAATCAGTATACAGTTCTCCCGTTTCCGTATAAGTATTTGAGAGAATATATTGAAGGCTTTAACTCCTTTTAACCTATGGAGAAATAGGAACGATTATTATTGTGAATATAGACATATAATGATATAATATGTCTATATTAAAAACGGAGGTGATAATCATGTTTGCACAGCAGGAAGTAATTAGACCATCTGCAGATTTACGAAATCATTATAACGAAATATCCAGACAATGCCGTGAAGACAATGAGGCTGTTATCATTACGGTAAATGGTAGAGGAGACACAGTTTCCATTTCCTATGAGGAGTATAAGAGGATGAAAGCGAGAATTGAGCTTTTGGAAATTCTTGCAGAAGCTGATGAGGATGTTAAGTACGGAAGAGTTGCACCTATGAAGAACACATTTGACGACTTAAGAAGTCTTCTTAAGGAGGGGAATGCTTGAAGTACGAAGTTATACGAACTGATACGGCTGATTCCTTAATCAGAAAGATCATCCTCTATGTTGCAGAAAACTTTGGGGACGATGTGGCATTGGAAAAGTTGGATTATCTTGAAGAAGCAATTATGAATTTGGGTGATAATCCGTATATTGGTGTAAAGCCGAAATACAATGTTTTAAAAAGACAAGGGTATTTTGTTCTTATTTTGGAAAAGGATATTGTATTTTATAAGGTAGATGATAATAAGAAGCAGGTTATTGTCTATGCTGTAGTAGATCAGAGGCAAGATTATTTAAGTATTATCAGAGGATTGTAGATTATCTTAATCCCCAAGCAATTAGACTTCCCCCCAAAAGAATATATTTTGGGGATTAAAAAGGAAGCGGGAAATTGTTATCTGTATGAAAAATATGGATTTGTTAAAACTAGAGATCTCAATGAAAGTATTAGAGGAGTAGTATGTGATGGCGAAAAACTACGAATATAAAAAAGCAACCATAGCAGACATAGATGAACTTGTAAGAACTAGAATTATTGTCCTTCGTGCGGCAAATAAACTGTCGGATGATGTGGATATGTCATTGGTGGAAAAAGAATCCTATGAGTATTATATGCGAGCATTAGAAACTGATGAACATATTGCATATCTGGTGTATGATAACGGAATTTTTATTGGTGCAGGTGGTGTCAGTTTTTATCAGGTTATGCCGACCTACCATAATCCGACAGGCAAAAAGGCATACATTATGAATATGTATACGGCATCGGAATATCGTAGACAGGGGATTGCATTTCATACATTGGATTTATTGGTAAAGGATGTAAGGAAACAGGGCATATCACAGATTACTTTAGAGGCGACAGAGATGGGACGACCGTTATATGAAAAGTATGGATTTGTAAAAATGGAAGATGAAATGGAGTTGATCAATTGTGATGGAATTTTTGAAGGATAAGAAGTAATATTGTTTTATCTAAGGAAGGATTGTAGTTATGCAATATGCAAGAAAATTGAGAAAAGGTGACAAAGTAGCGATTGTAAGCTTGTCAAGTGGAATGCTTGGTGAAGAATTCTGCAGTCATAATATTGAGATTGGCGTAAAGAGATTAAAAGAATATGGTTTGGAGCCGGTATTTATGCCAAATGCTTTGAAGGGTATTGAATATTTGCAAACTCACCCGCAAGCAAGGGCGAAAGACCTAAAAGATGCATTTCTGGATAATTCTATTGCAGGGATTATTTGTGCAATTGGTGGTGATGATACATACAGACTTTTGCCTTATCTGATGGAAGATGAAAAGTTTATAAAGGCGGTAGAGGAGCATCCAAAATTATTTACAGGATTCTCAGATACTACGATCAATCATTTGATGTTTTATAAACTGGGCTTGTCTACTTATTACGGACCAAACTTTATTTGTGATTTGGGAGAAATTGCAGATGAAATGTTACCATATACCAAAAGGGCATTTGAGAGTTATTTGGAAGGTAATGAATCTGATGAAATTATATCCAGTGATACCTGGTATGAAGAAAGAGAAGATTTTTCAAGAGCTGCAATAGGAACAGAAAGAAAAACTCATAAGGAAGAACGTGGGTTTGAACTTCTCCAGGGAAGTGAAATTTTCCAAGGAGGATTATTAGGTGGATGTTTGGAAAGCTTTTATGATGTATTGACCAATAACAGATATGAAGATGAAAAGGAAGTTTGTGAAAGATATGATCTGTTTCCAAATAAGGAAGAGTGGATTGGGAAAATTCTATTTATAGAAACCTGTGAAGAAAAACCGACTCCTGAATTGTTTGAAAGAGAAGTGTTATTACTGAAAGAAAAGGGAGTATTCGACGTGGTAAATGGTATATTAGTTGGAAAACCACAGGATGAAGCTTATTATCAGGAATATAAAGATATTCTTATTAGGGTGATAGACAATGAGAAACTTCCGATTGTTTATAATGTGAATTTCGGACATGCTATGCCACGATGTGCGTTACAGTATGGTGCTGTTGCAAAGGTAGATATGAAGCAGAAAAAGATTTATGTGAATAGGTAGGAACGAATACTATGGCTGTATCATATAACAAATTATGGAAATTATTAGTGGATAAAAAAATGAGCAAATCTGATTTACGTAAAAAGGCAGAAATTGCACCTAACACGATGACCAAATTACGTCGAGATGAAGAAGTAAGTCTTACAATCTTAAGTAAGATATGTAAGACTTTAAATGCAGATTTTGGCGATATTGTGGAGTATGTACCAGATGCAGAAATTTGGGACTTGTACGATGAAAATAGGAAACTTCTTGGGAAGGATCATGTCAGAGGTAAGCAGTTACCAATAGACGGATATCATCTGGTGGTACATGTATGGATTCGCAATTAAAAGGGAGAGTATCTGATTGCACAGCGCTCGGCAAACAGACCAACATTTCCATTGGTGTGGGAATGTGTGGATGGTTCAGTGATAAAAGGGGAAGATAGTTTGCAAGGTGCACTCCGAGAAGTAAAAGAAGAAGTAGGGGTAGATTTATTACCGGAAAAAGGACATGTTATTTTGTCTGATATAAAGAAAATAGAGTTCGGTAAAGTAGTTAATAAAATTGTAGATGTTTGGTTGTTCGAGTATGATGGAGAGGTTGATTTGAGCAATGCTACAACAGATGAAGTGGCGCAAGTTGCGTGGATGGGTAGAAGTCAGATAAAAGAATTGTTTGATGCAAATATGTTTGTGCATACATTGGAGTATTTTTTTACGGAAGTGGAGAAAGAAGGGAGATAAATGTTTAAGTTTATATTTGATTTAATAACAGAGCCATTAGGGTTACCAATTGAATGGTACTATGAATGGATTATTCTATTAGTTATTGGAGAAATAGCATATCGTGTGGCATATGATAAGGTGGGTGTTTTGTATCAAAGCGGTTCTATATCTGGAAGGGCAGCAGGCTCATTTGTTCATTAGATAATTCGTACTGTTGTGTTTGTGGCAATATGGGCAATAACATATGGGGTGATTTGGATTGGCAAATTTGTTATGGCACATAAAATACAGGTCGCTATTGGTATATGTAGTATTGTGTCGGTTGTTATAGCCGTAAAAATATTAATTTGGATTAAAGAACGAAATGAATTAGTCAAAGAGCCAGTGAATGTTGAAGATGTTGATAACCGGTAAAATGCTTTAAAAATAAAGAAAGTTGGTGAATATATGAAGGAAAAAGAACATCAATCCATAGAATGGAAGGAATCATGGCAGGATGAGTATTTAAAATGGATTTGTGGATATGCCAATGCCTACGGTGGAACAATATACATAGGTACAGATGACGATGGTAATGTTGTAGGTATTGATAATGCAAGGGATTTATTAGAGCGAATCCCCAATAAAATTACGGACACAATGGGAATCATTGTAGATGTAAATTTGTTATATAAAGGCGAACTTGAGTATCTGCAGATAATTGTTGATAAATATCCATCTTTAATAAGTTTTCGTGGGAAATATTATTATCGTTCAGGAAGTACCATGCGTGAAATTACCGGAAAGGAATTAGAAAGAGCTTTGTTAAAAACGCAGGGAAGAACATGGGATGGTGTGCCTCTACCTAAACTGACGGTAGCTGATTTAAAGCAGGATGCAATACAGTTATTCAAAGATAAGGCAGTGAAAAGAGGAAGGCTTACGAAGGAAGAAGTCAGTGTGGAAGATACTATCTTGATGGATAACCTGCACCTAATTGATGAAGATGGATATTTGATAAGAGCAGCAATGCTTGCGTTTTATAAAGATCCAGAGAAGTGGGTAACAGGTTCTTATATCAAAATCGGATATTTTGGAAAATCGGATTCGGATTTGGTGTACCAGGATGAGGTGCACGGTCCTTTGATAGAACAGGTAGATAAGACAGTAGATTTGGTATACACGAAGTATATGAAGGCATTGATTGATTATGAGGGTGTCCAGAGAATTGAGCAATTTATGTTTCACAAGGACGCATTCCGTGAGATTTTGTTGAATGCAATTGTTCATAAGGATTACAGTAGCTGCAATCCAATCCAGATTAGTGTTTATGAGGATAAGATATATATTTGGAACGATGGTGAGATGCCTCCAAATCTGGATTCCACTGACAAATTGTTTATGAAACATTCATCAAAGCCTTTTAATCCGAAATTGGCTAACATCTTTTTCAAAAGCGGTATGATTGAAGCGTGGGGAAGAGGATTTGAGAAGATTAGGGAGGCCTGTGTGTTGTATGATGGACCATTGCCGGAATACAAGATTAATGAGGCTGGAATTATGGTTCTTTGCAAGGCTTGTGATAAGTATCTGGGGTTGTTGAGGAATGATGGTCAGCATCCTGACCATTATCCTAACCAAAATGGTCAGGATTTGAACAAGCAAATCATTGATTTTTGTAAAGAACCGAAATCGGTCCAAGAAATAATGGATGAATTTTATTTTGATAGCAGGACAAGTTTTAGAAGAAAGTATTTAACACCTATGCTGAAAAATGGTGTGTTAAAGATGACTATACCGGAAAAGCCATCAAGTAAAAATCAGAAATATTTTTCGTGAGAAAATGGGGCTGTAAAAAAACTCCCCTAGAAAAAAATCGCCCAGACCGTGAGGTCTGAGCGATTTTTTGGTATAATTAATTATGCTACTAACTAACAACACCAATGGTAATTATACTATGCGTCAGCTGAAATTACCATTAGAAATTGAAAAATTGATCGATATTTCTGATCCGGTATATACTTTTTGTGAGGTTATGGATCACATTGACTTATCAAGATATTTTGTAGAGAAAGGCTACAAAACAGGTCGTCCAAGATGTGATGTTCAAAAACTTCTTAAAGTTATACTTTTTGCATTTATGGAAAACGGCATCTGTTCTTTACGAGAGATTGAAAAGCTCTGTCATAATGACATTCGCTACATGTATCTTCTCGATGGCATGAAAACGCCTTCCTTTGCTACATTTGGGAACTTAATCCGAAATGAACTAACCGATTCTGTTGAACAGATATTTGCAGACATTAATTCATATATTTTTACAAGAGAGCACGTAGACCTGCAGCACACATACATTGACGGAACAAAAATCGAAGCAAATGCCAATCGGTATACCTGGGTATGGAAAAAATCCTGTGTAAAAAATCGCCAAAAAGTTTTTGATAAGATTTCACTTTTGATTGATTCTATGAATCAGGAAGTACTTGGATATTTCGGAATAAAATTTGAAAAACGAGAAGCTTACGCAATTGACTACGTCTCTGAATTACTTACGATATACAAAGAAACAACCGGACTGGATGAAACTTCTTTTGTTTCCGGACGTGGTCATAGAAAAAGCATTCGGCAAAAGCAATGCGAAGAACTGAAAGAATATCTGGAACGTTTAAAATCCTATGCATATCACATTGAGACCTGTGGAGAAGAAAGAAACAGTTATTCTAAAACAGATCATGATGCAACTTTTATGCGTTTAAAACGTGATTACATGGGAAACGATCAGCTGCTTCCTGCCTACAACCTTCAGGCAGCCATCTGTGATGAATACATAGCCGTAATCGACGTAAAACCATATGCATCCGATATGGAATGCTTTGTACCTTTGATGGAAAAATTCAATCGCACATATGGTCATTATCCGAA
>OIYP01001428.1_pt1 | contig 11630 bp, 8 predicted proteins | sample 1588261 | NCBI WGS metagenome assembly OIYP01 (sample SAMN03283293) | human gut metagenome | biome: human-associated habitat; material: feces | host: Homo sapiens | place: Peru | collected 2012
CCGCCGATGGTTACGGCAGCAACAAGAATTGTCAGTGCAATGCCGGTATAAAGAACCGGGATGCCTGCAGAGATTTTGGTAATCTCAACGATGGAGTTTACCTGAGCAAAGGTACCTACGCCGAAGTACGCGCACATGATACCGAAAATACAGAACATCATAGCCAATGGTTTATATTGCTTGCCGAGGCCGTTTTGAATGTAATACATCGGACCGCCGGAGATATTGCCGTTAGCGTCGACAGTACGATATTTTACAGCCAGCAGGCATTCCGCATATTTGGTTGCCATACCGAAGAAAGCAGCCAGCCACATCCAGAACAATGCACCGGGGCCACCGGCCTTAATTGCGGTAGCAACACCGACAATGTTACCGGTGCCAACAGTTGCAGCAAGAGCGGTACACAGTGCTTTAAAGCTGTTTACGTCACCATGACCATCATTCTTGGCACAGAAGATAAGCTTCAATGCCTGCGGCAGCTTCAATACCTGCAACAAGCCTAAACGAATAGTCAGCATAATGCCGGTACCTACAAGCAGCACCAGTAGTGGCGGACCCCAGACAAACGAATCAATTGCATTCAATGTTTCCAACATAATGATTTCCCCTCTCATTTTCAAAGTTCCCTAAGTAAATAAAAAAGCCGGAGTATAATTACCTGATACTCCGGTTTGTCAGCGGCCCTGATAGCTGTACTATCATCGTTGTTTTGCTCTGTCCACTGGCCTGAGAGATAAGGATGTAAATATTCACATCTTTGCACCTTCGGCGCCCATTCAAGGGACTCTCCAGAGTTGTGTCTGTACACGGTTCTTGCTTTTGATAAGCACCTGAGAGTTTTTTCTCCTTCGGTAGGCATCGCCTTCTCCTATGTACTTCATCCACTCATTATTTACTTATGTATTCGATTATAGCACACATTATACAAAAATCAAGACCATGCAGCAATGTATACACGCATACATACAAAACTGTAAACTAAAGTATGTTTATTGATTTTTTTAATAACAAAACGGCGCTGTGGGAACTCTGGGGAGAGTCGCACAACGCCGCTTTGCTATATAAAGATGAAATATTAGGCTTAATTATTTATTTTTTTGTTCAGCCAGATGCTTCTGATAAGCCTTAGTTTCGGCAACAACTACACCGGACAAAGCAATCAAAGCAATTAAGTTAGGAATAGCCATCAGGCCGTTAACGATATCCGCCAAAACCCAAATCTCTTCCAGCTTCAGGAAAGGACCGCAGGCAATCAGGCAGATGAAGATGATGCGGTACGGCAGAATTGCCTTTACGCCCATCAGATATTCTACACAACGTTCACCGTAGTAGTTCCAACCAAGAATGGTAGTGAACGCAAAGAGTACAAGACCAACCAACAGCAGCAAGCTGCCAAATGCAGGGAACGCCATGGTGAAGGCAGATTCAGTCATGGCAGCACCGTTCAGAGGTCCGCACCATACACCGCTGACAACCAGGGACAAGCCGGTCAGAGTACAAATGATGATAGTATCAATAAAGGTACCGGTCATAGAAATCAAGCCTTGCTCTGCAGCCCATTTGGTTTTAGCAGCAGCAGCAACGATAGGAGCAGAACCTAAGCCGGATTCGTTGGAGAATACGCCGCGGGCAACACCGCTGCGCATTGCCAGCATAACGGTAGCACCAAGGAAACCGCCTTGAGCAGCAGTCGGAGTGAAAGCAGAATTCAGTACAGTTGCGATTGCAGCAGGAACCTGATCTGCAAAAACAATCATGATACCAACAGTAGTCAGGAAGTACAGCAGAGCCATAGCCGGAACTACCTTTGCAGCAACAGTTGCGATGGATTTCAGACCGCCGATGGTTACAGCAGCAACAACAACAGTCAGAGCAATACCGGTGTAAACAACAGGAATACCTGCAGAAATCTGGGTGATTTCAACAATGGAGTTTACCTGAGCAAAGGTACCGATACCAAAGTATGCGCACAGAACACCGAATACAGCAAACATAACAGCCAACGGTTTGTATTTTTTGCCAAGACCATTTTCAATGTAGTACATCGGACCACCGGAAATATTGCCGTTAGCATCGACAGTACGGTATTTTACAGCCAACAGACATTCGGAATATTTGGTTGCCATACCGAAGAAGGCTGCCATCCACATCCAGAACAAAGCGCCCGGGCCACCTGCTTTAATTGCAGTTGCAACACCAACAATGTTACCGGTACCAACAGTTGCAGCCAGTGCAGTACACAATGCTTTAAAGCTGTTTACGTCACCACTGCCATCGTTCTTGGCACTGAAGATCAAACCTAAAGCCTGCGGCAGTTTGAAAACCTGCAGCAGCTTCAGACGGAAGGTCAGCAGAATACCGGTACCAACCAAAAGCACCAGAAGCGGCGGACCCCAGACAAACGCATCAATTTCATTCAAAATTTCCAACATGATTCAAACATCTCCCTTTAAATTCCCATTTAATTATTTATAAGCAAATAAAAAACCGGAGTATACAAAAAATACTCCGGTAAAAGTCAATGACATATGATAGGCAATAGCGCCATCACATAAGCTTTGCTCTGTCCACTGGCCTGAGAGATAAGGACGTTTCTGAATTTCAGAAGACATCTTTGCACCTTCGGCGCCCATTTAAGGGACTCTCCAGAGTTGTGTCAGCATACGGTTCCTGCTTAAAATTAAGCACCTGAGAGTTTTGCTCCTTCGGTAGGCAGTGCCTTCTCCCATATACATCATCCACTCGTTATTTACTTATGTACGCTATTATAACACACTTTTTGAAGAACGCAAGTCTTTTTTTAACAATTTTTTATGTATACACGAATACATAAGGGAGTGTAACTTTTGAAGCAATTCGTTAGCAGTTTTCACGTGCAAGACTGCGCTCGCTTAATAGATAACATGGTAAAGCGATAAGCTGTGCCGCAACAGAAACAATGATGAAGGTATTCAGCGAATAATCATAAACAGCTCCCAAAAACCAGCTGCCCAAAAACCACGCTAAGCCAAAGAAAAATTCAAATGCACCGTAGCTGCCGGCACGATGCTCCTTGCTCGTCATGGTGGCAACTGCTGCCTTCATAATAGATTCCTGAGCGCCCATGCCTACGCCCCACAAAGCAACGCCCATCATAATCATTCCCGGCGAAGTCGCGCCAAAAGCAAACACAGCAAAGAACGCGGAAATCGCAGTAGAAATAACCAATGCCTTCGTGCGCATTTTGTCAAACAGCCAGCCAAAGAAAAGCGCTGCCACCGCATCCACAAGCATCGCACCGGAATAAAGCAACGGCAAAATACTGTCATCAAAAAGCTTATTTTTTGCCAAATGCATAGTCACCAGCGGAAAATCTACAAAGCCGAAAGCAAAACAGCTGATACCTGCAAGATACAAATAAAAGCTTTTCTTGCCTACAAAGCTATCCTTCTTCTCTGTCTTAGCTTCCGGCTCAAAGGCTTCCGGATTCGGGAAACGGCTTTTAGCAAACAGTAAAAAAGCAATTGTGCAGACAGCAGGCAAAGTCAGAAAAGCAAAGGCTGCATTGTATACCTCGTATTCATCGCCATACTTATACAGCATCACCGCATAAAGCAGCAAGGGGCCGATAAAAGCGCCAAGCTGATCCAACGCTTCCTGTATAGCAAAGCTTTTGCCGACCCCCTCCTGCGAGGCCGCAAAGGAAAGAATAGTATTCTTTGCAGGCTTTTTTATCGCCTTGCCGATGCGCTCAACAACAAGCAGCACACAGGCTGCTAGCCAGCCGTCACGATGCACAAGCGCCAATGCCGGCACCGCAAAAACGTCAACGGCATAACCTAAAATCATAAAGCCCCAATAATTGTGCGTTTTATCGACTAAGCGGCCAAAAAGATAACGCAGGCCATAGCCTAAAAGCTCGCCTATGCCGGAGATAAAACCGATGGTAGAAGCACTTGCTCCTAAAATTAATAAATACGCTCCCTTAATACTTGTCGCCGCTTCATGCGTCATATCGCTGAACAAGCTGACGATACCAAGCAGAACGATAAACGCCATAGCAGAATTTTTATTGTGCATGCTTACGCCTCCTGTTTAGTTATTATTCCCTTATTATAGCATATTATCATAAACTTAATTATTCTTTAATTTGTTGATAATCTGCCAAATTATTAAAAGTGCCTGCAACGCTTCGTCACAGGCACTTATTATCGAGATATTTATATTCCGGCTCAGCTGTTTTGCATTCTCAGCATAATCCAGCTGCTGTCGGCATCAATAACCTGCCATTTTTTATTCTGCTGAGCAATAAATCTATCATAGCTTTTGGGCGTAACAACAACAATACGATAAGGATTCCGCTCCAGCGTTGCATAAGGCATAACGTTCTTGCCGGTCCAGGAAAAATCCTTGGGAACATAGCCTGCAACCTCACGCTCATGCATCAGCTTAACTACCTTACTGCTACTGTAAAAAACTGCAGAAGTAGGATATTTGCCATATAAGCCTACCTCGTGTACATCATTTTCCGTCAGCATCTCACCCAAATTCTTCGCACTGCGCTGCTCGCTAAACGGCACAGCAAGGCTGAAAACAAGCGCAATATAAAATAATACCGACATCGCCGCAATACCGTAAGCACGCTCTTCCGTCATTAAACGCAAGATATAATCCAGCATCACGCCGACAATCAGCGCCAACGGCAGCAAAAACAGCAGCTCCGAAGCTATGAGCTTGTTGCTTACCGCAAACCAGGCGCCGCCAAGCAATACAGCAAGACCGCCGCCGACAAAAAACATATAACCGCCGTCTGCACAGTCAGTATATTTTGCCAGCATACTTCCCAGCAAAAGGCTGGCCGGGAAGAGCAGCGGATAGGTATAGGTGATGTATTTCGTTGCCATACATTGGAAGAAAACGAAAACAACAAGTGCCCAAAGCAGTAAAAATTTTTGCTGCTCCCCTAGCTTGCGATGTCCCTGCCGCCACCATTTATAAGCAGCCCAGGGAACAAGTCCGCTCCACGGGAACAGCGCCAGCAGATTTACCAGCGTATAATAATAAATCACATCGTCACGCGGATGCTCCGATACCGTTGCGCGCAGGAAGTTGTGCGTGCCGAAGAAGGTATTGATGAAATCACTGCCGTGCAGGCTGTACATTACAGCATACCAGGGCACGACAACCGCCGCACACAGCAATGTGCCGCTTACAAGATGCATGCGCTTCAGTACGTGCCAATCACGCTGCCACAACAGGAATAACGTAATAATCAATCCCGGCAGCAGCACGCCAATCGGTCCCTTGGTAAGAACCGCAAAGCCTGCTGCAGCATACATAATGTACCAATAGCGCGCCCTGCCGTCACAATAGCCAAGATAGAAAAACAGCAATGTCACACTGAAGAAAAAGAACAATACAGCATCTGTAATTACCGACTTGCTGATAAGAAAAAATTCTACACTGCTCAGCAGCACCAACGCACTGAAAAAGCCGCTGCGCGCATTTTCGAGCTTGCTGCCACCCCACGCCAATAATGCCACGCTGCCCAAACCGAACAACGCCGGGAAGAAGCGCGAGGCAAATTCAGTAAAGCCAAACATTTTATAAGCCAACGCCGTCAGCCAATAAAAGAAAATCGGCTTATCATACCAGTAATGACCGTAAATCTGCGGTGACAGCCAATCGCCGCTCAATACCATCTCCTTTGCCGTCAAAGCATAATTAGATTCTACGCTGTCTGTAATCAGCAGGCTGCCATTACCCGCAAAAAGCAATGCTGCGGCAGCTGCAAAAAGCAGCAGCCAATATTTTCGTGGCATAAAAAATCCCCCTTCGGCAGCAGAGCTTCTATACTCCGCTTTTCATTAAGCACAGTATAAACACCTTCACTTAATGATTACTGAAAGGGGTATTCATCTTAATTTCAGCTTGTAAGAAAGCTTAAGGATTACTTTACAGTCGTCGGCAGCTTCACATACATGATAGTTCCCCGCGGCTTGTTGTCGAGAACCTTTATGCTGCCGCCATGCTGCCGCACAATAGCCAACGCCAGCGACAAGCCTAAGCCAAGGCCTCCCTGACTACGGCTGCGCGCCTTGTCCACGCGGAAGAAGCGGTCAAAAATCTTCTGCTTATCTTCGTCACTGATGCCACAGCCCTCGTCGCGTACCTCCAGTACCAGATGCGTTTTCACCTTAGCTGCACGCAGAGTAAATTGCGTCTGCTCCGGTGAATACTTCGTAGCATTATCCAGTAGAATAATCAGCAAGCGCGATAAAGCCATTTCATCACCCTGCATTACCAAGTTATCCTGGATTTCCTGCTTCATCTGCAGCTTTTTTTCCGCTGCCAAAAGCGACATCTGCGATGCAACCTTTTTACACAGCGCCGTTATATCCACCTGCGCCGTATACACTGGAAGAAAATCCTCATCGCTGCGCGCCAACGTCATAAGATTTTCCGTAAGACGGCTAAGTCTTTCCGACTCGCTTTGCAGCATGTTTACCGACTCTTTGGCAAAATCGCTCAGCCTGCTGTCCTCATCCTCCTGCAGTCCCTGCACAGCCAGCTTCATAACGGCAAGCGGCGTGCGCATTTCATGCGAAGCATCCGCTGTGAACTGCTGCTGCTTGGCATACATGTTGCTTATAGGACGGATATTGCGTTCTGCCAGCCAATAACCGAAATAACAGGCAGCAAAATAGAGTATCAATGCTATACACAAAAGCAAAAACAGTGTTTTATAGGCCGCATGATAATAAAACTCCATATTTTTGAACATATACAGCCTGCCAACCTGCTTATCACCGTCAATAACAGGAGCAACTGCGGCAAGGTAGCGATAGCGTACGCCATTTGCACTCTGCATCCGCAAAAGACGCGATGTATTCAGCTTCTTCGGCCAATCATCTTTATGACTCATCAGCTCCTGACCTGCCTCACCTGTTCCAAGCTGGTTTAAAATTACCTTCGAGCCATCTGCATTCACAAAGTATGCAAGCATCTTCCCGCTGCGGATAGCTGCTTCGGAGCAGGGAGCCTCCTCCGATTCTACCCATTCTTCGCCCTCATGGTAAATTTGCGCTACAAGATTTTCCTTTTCGTGCGCCAATATTTCCCACCAGATAAAGGTATAGGCAGCAGCTACAATAACTAAAATCAAAGCACCGAAGATTGCCGCATATAAGCAGGTCATACGCCGGCGCAGCTTTTCAAAAGGCTTATTCCACATAATAGCCCACGCCCCGCATCGTTTTAATCAGTTCTTCTCCGTTCAGCTCCATAATCTTTTTACGCAGCAGACGGATATGCACATCAAGATTGTTCTCCGTCACATCGCTGTCAATGCCCCAGATACGGTCCTGCAGCACCGCACGCGGCATAACCTGCCCACGGTTGCGCAAAAGCAGCTCCAGCAGCTTAAATTCACGCGGGCGCAGCTCCACACGGCGTTCGCCGCAGGCCAGGCAATAGGTAGAGCTTTCCAAAGTATATGCACCGTAACGCAGCTTTTCCGCGCTGTACTGTCCCTGGCGGCGGCAAAGGGCATTCAAACGCGCCACCAGCTCCTCCAGCTCGAAAGGCTTTACCAGATAGTCATCGGCACCGCTGTTTAAGCCCTGCACCTTATCCGCCAGCGTATCCTTGGCCGTCAGCAGCAATATTTTCCCCTGATAATCTTCTTCACGCAGGCGCTTGCACAGGTCAAGGCCACTTAAAAGCGGCATCATCCAGTCCAATACCAGCACATCATAGCCGTCGGCATACACAGCATCGTAGGCAGCCTCGCCATCCTGCACCCAGTTCACAGTTATATTTTGCTTTTTCAGCAGCATGCTTAAAAGCTTGCCTAAATTTATATCATCCTCAGCTAATAAAATTTTCATTGCTTCCGCCTCCGTTACTGCTATTGTATCATAATGCAGTATAGGCATGTAAAATTAATTTTAACTGAAAAATCGCTGCCAAGGCTTTGCCTTCAGCAGCGATTGTCTTACATGATATATCTGTTCAATGACGGCACAATTTCCGCATAGGTGCCTTTTTTATTAGCCAGCATAATATTAATGGCCCATACAGTCTGTCCGCGGTCATCCTCCGTGCGTGTGGCCTGCAGCTTACGGCTGGTACCTGTAAAGCATACGATATCTTCCAGCTCCAGCAGGAGTGCCATATCCTCACGTCTGTAGCCTTCAAGGCAGCGGTCGGAAAACATTACTGTCAGCATCAGCATATCATCCATACGCCAGCATTCCAAGCGATAGGCACGGCCATCGCTCAGCTTGCCGTTATAATAGCCGACATCCTGCACGCCGTCCTCATCCGGCTCATAGGGAGAAGGAACATAATCAACGCGGCAGGGAACAGGGAATTTTTTTATCAGCATAAAATAGTTCTCCTTAGAGAGCAAAGCGCCTCAGAGCTTGAGGCTTTGAGGCGCGCTTGCTTATACGTTATTCCTTATCGGGAGTTTCCTCTGCTGCGGTTTCAGCAGTTGCAACTTCGGGCATCGGAACATTATATTTAACTTTGATATCACGATAACGGCTCATACCGGTACCTGCCGGAATCAGCTTACCGATGATAACGTTTTCTTTCAGGCCCAGCAGTGGGTCAACCTTGCCCTTGATAGCAGCATCGGTGAGTACGCGGGTGGTTTCCTGGAAGGAAGCAGCGGACAGGAAGGAGTCGGTAGCCAAAGAAGCTTTGGTGATACCCAGCAGGATAGCACGGCCTTCTGCAGGAGTCTTGCCTGCTTCCAGCATCTCGGTATTCTGCTCTTCAAATTCTGCCACATCAACGTCTTCACCTGGCAGCATTGTAGTGTCACCGGATTCCTCGATGCGGATTTTACGCATCATCTGACGAACCATAACCTCGATGTGCTTACTGTTGATATCTACGCCCTGAGACTTATAAACTCCTACTACCTGAGATACCAGATAGTTCTGGGTAGCCTTCACGCCGCTGATACGCAGTACGTCATGCGGGTTAAGAGAACCTTCGGTCAGACGGTCGCCCTTAGCGATTTCCTCACCCTCAACAACAGACAGCTTAGCGCCATAAGGAATCTGGTATTCCTGGTTTTCGCCATCCAGTGCCATTACGGTTACCTTGCGGCTGTTGCCTTCCTGGGTAATATGTACGTGACCTGCAACCTCGGACAGAATGCCAGGATGTTTCGGTTTACGTGCTTCGAACAGCTCCTCGACACGAGGCAGACCTTGGGTAATATCGTCTGCACCTGCAACGCCGCCGGTATGGAACGTACGCATGGTCAGCTGAGTACCAGGTTCGCCGATGGACTGTGCGGCGATAGTGCCGACTGCCTCACCAACATCAACGTTCTTGCCGGTTGCCAGGTTGCGGCCATAGCATTTGCGGCAAACGCCGAATTTAGCCTTACAGGTAAGTACGCTGCGGATTTTAACCTTTTCACGCAGCTGGCAGATGCGTTCTGCCATAGGCTCGGTAACATATTCATTGATATGATAAAGAATTTCACCATTTTCATCCAGAATATCCTCAGCCAGGTTACGGCCAATGATACGGTCATGCAGGGTTTCAATGATGGTTTTCTCTTTTTTGCCTTCGGTAATTGCCTCAACCTCAATGCCGGCAATTTCGTTATTGCGGATACGCAGCTCCTTAACGGTACCGTCAGCCAGAACAGCGTTGATAATGTCTTCGGTCATAGTTTCGCCGGTATGTGCCAGCACCTCGCCTGCACCGTTAATAATATCTGCCGCTATCTCTTTGCCGTTGAAGTTATGCATCATTGCTTCCTTCAGCACATTATGAGCAAAGGTATCGCTGATGTTGATGCGGACATTTTCGATATCCTCACCATTCATATCTTCGTCGGAATAGAGATTAATTTCTTCAACACCTGCATCGTTGAGCTTAGCAAAAAGCTCTTCGGTGATGTTGGTATCTGCTTCAGCAATCAGGTTGCCTTCTTCATCAAGTACGCCGGAAGCCAAGGTACGGCCCATAACCTTTTCGCGGATTTTGTTCTGGCTTGCACCAAGAACAGCCTTGCTCAGACGGCTGCGTTCTTTAACCAGGTTCATACCAACGATATCGCAATCATCCTCACGGACAATTACGTCCTGTGCAACGTCAACCAGACGACGAGTCAGGTAACCGGAGTCAGCAGTACGCAGTGCGGTATCGGCCAAGCCTTTACGAGCACCATGAGAAGAAATGAAGTATTCCAAAATGGTCAGGCCTTCACGGAAGTTAGATTTGATAGGACGGTCAATGATACGACCGGAAGGATCGGCCATCAAACCACGCATACCGGCCAACTGACGAATCTGCTGTTTGTTACCGCGGGCACCGGAGTCAGCCATCATGGAAACAGGATTGAACTTGTTCATGGTGGATTTCATCAGCTTATCGGTAACCTTATCGGTTGCTTCGTTCCACAGGTCAATTACCTTACGATAACGTTCGTCATCGCTCATCAAACCACGGCGGAAGAGGCGCTCAACCTTATCAACCTCATGCTCTGTTGCTTCCAGAATAACTTCTTTTTCAGCAGGAATCTGAATATCGGAGGTTGCGATAGAAATACCGGATTTACAAGCATTATCGTAACCCATTTTCTTAACAATATCCAGAATCTCGGCAGTACGCAGGTTGCCGTACAGCTTGTGAGCCTTAGCAACGAGTCTGCCCAATTCTTTCTTGTCAATCAGCTTGCCGAGATGCCAACGTTCAACTTCAACGGTTGTTTCCACAACATTGCCGTCAGCATCCAGGCGCTTCTCAACAACCTGATCTTTTTCTTTATGATAGTAACGCATTTCCAAAGGCAGCTCGCCATTGAAAATAGTATTACCTACAGTTGTAACTACCAGGGACATACCTGTTTCACCGACAGCTGCACCCTTTTCCTCATCATAGATTTCGCTGTTGGGAATATAAACCTCGATAGGTACCTGCAGATCTACCGCATGGTGGAAGTAAGCCAGCTGAGCTTCGTCCACGCTGCTGTAGCGGGTTCCTTCACCCTTAACGTTCGGGTCATCTTTGCTGGTCTTTACAATAGTCAGATAGTAGGAGCCCAAAACCATATCCTGTGTAGGAACAGCAACAGGCTTGCCATCTTTCGGTGCCAGGATGTTGTTTACGGACATCATCAGCATACGTGCTTCAGCCTGAGCCTCAACAGAAAGCGGCAGATGGACAGCCATCTGGTCACCATCAAAGTCAGCGTTATAAGCGGTACATACCAGAGGATGCAGCTTAATAGCACGGCCTTCGGACAGTATAGGCTCGAACGCCTGAATACCCAGTCTGTGCAGAGTCGGTGCACGGTTCAGCAGTACAGGATGCTCCTTGATTACCTCTTCCAGAACATCCCATACAGCGTTGGTAGCACGCTCTACCATGCGCTTAGCACTCTTAATGTTAGTTGCTTCACCGCTGTTTACCAAACGCTTCATAACGAAGGGTTTGAACAGCTCCAGAGCCATTTCCTTCGGCAGGCCGCACTGATGCATTTTCAGCTCAGGACCTACAACGATTACGGAACGGCCGGAATAGTCAACACGTTTACCTAACAGGTTCTGACGGAAACGTCCCTGTTTACCCTTTAACATATCCGAAAGGGATTTGAGCGGACGATTGCTCGGACCGGT
>OIYP01001430.1_pt1 | contig 11620 bp, 9 predicted proteins | sample 1588261 | NCBI WGS metagenome assembly OIYP01 (sample SAMN03283293) | human gut metagenome | biome: human-associated habitat; material: feces | host: Homo sapiens | place: Peru | collected 2012
GTCCGTGGTCATAAGCTCGGCGGCAGAAAGCCCCTGCAGCGTTTCCATGCAGGTGTAGTCGTACAAATAATCGGCGGTATAGCCGCGGATACCCACTTCCTCAAAGGCTTTACAAGCTGCGACAAAGCCGGCGTAATCATTGGGCAGTGGAATATCATACTGCTCAAAAAGGTCGCGGTTGACCACAAAGCCGTGGGCATCGGGGCATACGGGCAGCCAGTTTACGCTGCCATCCTCATTTTTGAAGCTGTTGAGATAGATATTGTAGATGGCACCTGCTTCGTTGGTGGTGGCAAGATTCATCAGGCTGTTCTTTAAGGGGGCAGCATCGTGCAGGGAGAAACGGCAGCAGGTAATAATGTCCGGCAAGCCGCCGTTTTGCTGCAAAAACTTATAAAAGTCCAAATCATTGTTGCCTACGATAAACTCAATGTTTACATCCGGCAGCTGTGCCTGCACATAGGGGGCGTACTTCTCGTACAGCTTGGCCGTCCACAGGTATACCTGAATGGTCTCGGCATCCTCCTGCTCCTGCAGCGATTTGATGCTTTTTCCGGCGCAGCCGCTCAGCAGGGATACACCCAGCGCCATGGCAGCAAGCAGGGCAAAACCCTTGTACAGTCGTTTCTTCTTCATACGATCCTTCTCCTCCCGACCCGAGACGGCCTGCCCTTTGATGAAGCAAGTGTATAAGCAACAGAATAATCCTGGCACGGAAATCCAGCCGACACACTTAAATTTGTACGCAAAATAGTATTAGCCCCGTCAGACATCGGTTCAAATGTCTTTCTTTTCTATTTTACCTCAATAACGCTGATTTTTCAATGCGTTTTGGAAAAAAGAGAAACGAAATTGAGAAGCGTCGCAGAGTTGAAATGTAGAGTTAGGGTTATTTGCCAAAGAAAAGCAGCACAGAAATTTGCCCCATGCCAGACCCGGCATGGGGCAAATTATGTTACGGTGTTATTTTGCGGAGAGATCCACCGCTCTGCGGAGTATGGAGTAGGGGGGCACAGGCTGGGGCAGCTGCATGAAAAAGCCCATCTGCGGGGTTCGGGGCTCCTCCAGAGGGACGCCCTCCAGATCGGTCATGGCCCCGGCGGGGAAGGGGAAGGGCTTACAGTCCGGGCCAACGCATTCCAGCGCATCACCCTGATAGAACTTGTTGCGCAGAGAGCACCGCGCCAGGCCGTTTTCGTCACAGGCTTCCACCATGGCAACGATCTGCCACTGGCGGATGTAGCGGGAGGTTTCCGTATACTGCCCGGGCTGACCGTAGTAGAAGCCCGTGGAATAGACCCGGTGGGAGATGTGGTCCACCTCATCCCGCCATACGGGGTCAGGCACTGCGCCTGCGGCCGCAGCGTCAATGCAGTGCCGGTAAGCCCCGGTGACGATGGCGGCATAGTAGGCGGATTTTGCCCGGCCCTCCAGCTTGATGCAGTCCACTCCGGCGTCCATCAGCTCGCCCAGGTGGTCGATCATGCACATATCCTTGGAGTTGAGAATGTAGGTGCCCTTTTCGTCCTCGTAGACGGGGAAGTATTCCCCGGGGCGCTTCTCCTCCATCAGGGCATATTGGTAGCGGCAGGGCTGGGCACAGGCTCCCCGGTTGGAGTCCCGGCCCGTCATGTAGTTGCTCAGCAGGCAGCGGCCGGAGTAGCTGACGCACATGGCCCCGTGGCCGAAGGTCTCGATCTCCAGCTTGGGGTCAACCTTCTGCCGGATAACACGGATCTCCTCCAGGCTCAGCTCCCGGGCCAGAACCACCCGGCTTGCGCCCAGATCAAACCAGCTCTGGGCGCAGGCGTAGTTGGCAATGGACTGTTGGGTGGACACATGGCGCTGGCAGTGGGGGGCGTACTTCCCGGCCAGGGTAAAGGCCCCCAGGTCGGCGATGATCAGCGCATCCACTCCGGCGTCGTCCAGCTGTTCCAGATATTCGGGCAGCCGGGCGACCTCGTCATTTCGGGGCATGGTGTTCACGGTCACATGGACCTTGACCCCGTGGCTGTGGGCAAAGGCCACGGCCTTCGGCAGTGCCTCCGGGGAAAAGTTTCCCGCGAAGGACCGCATGCCGAAGCTGGTTCCGGCCAGATATACCGCGTCCGCGCCATACAGCACGGACATATTCAGTTGTTCCATGTCCCCGGCGGGGGACAGCAATTCAAGCTTTCTCATATTATCCTCGAATGGCCTCCCGGAATGCCTCGTGCTCTTCCAGCGTAGAGGAGAAGTGGTGGGTGCCTGCGGCGGGGTCTAGGATATAATAGTAGTAATTGGTGTTCTGGGGTGCCAGGGCAGCCTTGATGCTGTTCAGGCCCGGGTTGGTGATCGGTCCCGGGGTCAGGCCGGTGTGCAGATAGGTGTTGTAGGCGGTATCGGTTTGCAGATCCTCCTGGGTCAGATCGGTTTTGCCGTCCAGACCATAAATCACTGCCGCATCAATGTTCAAGTAGGCAGGGGTAGAGCCCCAGGCGAACAGACGGTTGTAGATGACGGAAGCAATGGTGTAGCTCTCTTCGGCGCTGGCGGATTCTTTCTCAATCAGAGAGGCCACGGTGATCACATCGGCCATAGAGAAGAGGTGACTGGAAATATATTCTTCGCTTCTTCCGTCGGCAGTCATGAGCTGCACCAGATAGCCGTTCAGGCTGTCCAATTGGCCGCGAATGCTCTCGTCCACCCGGGAATCGAAATTGCTCAGCATCTTGTTCAGCACATTTTCGGCGGTGTCGTTGGTATAGAACTCGTAGGTGTCGGGGAAGAGGTAGCCCTCCAGGCAGTATTTGTCGCCCCGGGTAATGCCCTCCAGGAACCAATAGTCGCCCAGTTCACCGGATGCGGCGTAATTCTCCAGGGCTTCCACGGTGCAAACCCGCTTCTCCTGCAGGAGCTGGAAGATCTGGCGGCAGCTGGAGCCCTCGGGGATCATGATGGTGACCACGCTGCGCTTGGAGCTGGGGGACATCATGTTGACCAATGCGTGATAGTCATAGAGGGTATTCAGGTCCCAGATGCCGGGCTGGATCTCGCCCTCGTCCACTGCAAAGCTGGCATAGAGCTTGAAAAGGCCGGGGTAACGGATGAGCCCCGCATTTTTCAGCTTCTGGGCAATGGCATCAATGTCATCGGTGGAGGAGATGGTGATGGTGACCTTGGTGTCCTCCCGGCCAAAGGCCAGAACGTCTGCCGCGCAGACCCAGGCCATCCGGCCCAGGGTCACGCCGATGGCCACCGTAATGGCGATCCACACAATGGTGACCAGAATGTTGGGAATGCCCAGAAAGCCCTCGCCGCCCCGGCGCTTGGGGCGGCCCTTGGGAGCGGGATGTTCCCGGACGGGGATATCATCCTCCTGCGGGGGCTCTGCGTTGAAAAGCTCCTGGAATTCCGCGTCGTCCTCGCTCAGGGGAGCATCGGAAGGCAGGGTGTCCTCGGAGTATTCGCCGGAAGCCTCCTCCCCGTAAGGAAGGGTGAACTCCGGATCAATGGGTTCTTCAAAATCGGCTGCGTCCGTATCTTCCGGGTTCTCGGAAAAGGGCAGCCCGTCGCCCTGTGTATCACCGGCATTCTCCGGGTCAAAAAACGTTTCCGGAGCGGCCGCATCCTGTGCCGGTTCAGAAGTTTCGGAGGGAATATCGGTACCTTGTTCCGGAAGGGCTGCTTCGCCGAAAATGTCTGCCTCCTGAGAAGGCGGGGCGTCGTCCTCCGGCGTCTGCCGGTTGAGAAAACGGCCCCGGTATGTGCCTGCGGGGCGGTTTTTGCCATCGTCCTTCGCCAGGAAACGGGGCTTGGGTCTCTCGTTGGGATTTTCTTGCATGGTGGTCTCCTTTAGGCTCGAATCACGATCTGGCTGGCAACGCGCCGGGCCTCCTGCTGGCCCTTCAGGGCTTCAATCAGGGCCAGTGCGAAGGGAATGGCGCAGCCTGCGCTGGTGCCGGTAATCAGACGGCTGTCACGGATGACGGCGGCATCTGCGGCCATGTGTGCATTGCCCATCTGATTCTCGCAGCCGGGATAGCAGGTGGCATTCCGGCCGTCGGTGATGCCCAGGTCTGCCAGGACGGTAGGGCCGGCGCAGATGGCGGCAACGAACCGGCCGTTGTCCCAGGCCCACTTCAGGGCATCCAGGGCGGCCTGACTGGCCCGGGCACTGGCAACGCCGCCCAAGCCGCCGGGCAGTACGATCATATCCAGGGCATCAAAATCGATTTCCTCCGGCAGAATGTCGGCTTCGATGCCAATATTGTGGCTGCCGTATACGGTCTTGCCGGTGATGCCCACGGTTTTTACTTCGATCCCTGCCCGCCGCAGAAGGTCCACAGGGGTAATGGCCTCAACTTCTTCAAAGCCGGTGCCCAATAATACGTAAACCATATGATTTCCTCCTCGTATGGTGAAAGCTTGCCCAATTTTGGGTTTAGATTGCATAGAAGCTCCTATAATATACCACATTTTTGCGGGATTGTCCATATGTTTTGAAGTTAAGGTATCCTTAAGCCGTTCCGGATAAACCGGGATTGCAAATTGCCGAAAAAAATGTATAATGGATAAAAATAAGAGAGGAAGAGGATTATGGGAATTGTAATCATGGGTGCCGTGTTCGTGGATATCAAGGGATATCCCGACGGCAATTATATTCCTGCCGGGCGCAACGCCGGGCGGGTGGAGCAGATTTACGGCGGCGTGTCCCGGAACGTCACGGAGGACATTGCCAACTGTGAGTTGCGGCCCACTTTTCTGAGCCTGGTGGACGATACCGGCACGGGCCTGGATGTGATCCGCAAGCTGCAAAACCACAAGGTGGACACCCGCTATGTCCGCCAGGTCCCGGACGGCATGGGCACCTGGCTGGCAGTGTTTGACAACGAGGGCGATGTGGTGGCTTCCATCTCCAAGCGCCCCAACCTGATGCCCATTCTGGATATTCTGGAGAAAAACGGAGACGAAATTTTCTCCCAGGCCGACAGCATCGTCATCGAGGTGGATATGGAGAAGGCCATTGTCAAGAAGACCCTGGCCCTTGCCAAAAAGTATGGGAAACCTGTGTTCGGCGTGGTTGCCAATATGAGCATCGGCCTGGAGCGCCGGGACTTCCTGAAGGAGCTTTCCGCCTTCGTGTGCAACAGCCAGGAGGCGGGGCTGCTGTTCTGCACGGATTTCTCCGGGCTGACGCCGGAGGAGCTGGCAGATGTGATCTCCGAAAAGGTCATCCAGGCCAGAATCCCCAAGCTGGTGGTTACCGTGGGCTCCCAGGGGGCTGTTTATGCCGATATGGACGGGGACAAGGGCGTTTGCCCTGCCAGAGCCGTGGAGGTGAAGGACACCACCGGCGCCGGGGACTCCTTCTGCGCCGGTTTGGCCGTGGGCCTGACCTACGGAAAGAGCCTGCGGGAGGCCTGCGAGATCGGTACCCACCTGGCGGCTTCCGTCATTGTCACCACGGAGAATGTCTGCCCCCGGTTCCTGCCGAGAGAGCTGGGGCTGGATATCGACGTAGACGATTGAGCCATGGACTACAAACGGGTTTTAACGGTTCAGGATCTATCCTGTCTGGGCCAGTGCTCCGGCAGCGTGGCACTGACGACCCTTTCCGCCTTTGGCTGCGAGACCTGTCTGCTGCCTACGGCGCTGCTGTCCACCCATACGGCCTTTGAAAAGCCTTATGTGCGCCAACTGACGGACAGCATTGCCCCCATCGCCGACCACTGGAGGCGGGAGGGTATCCGGTTTGATGCGATTTTGACAGGCTACCTGGGAGCGACGGGAGATGTTGCTCCTGTCCTGGCATTGATAGATGACTTGCTCAACCCCGGCGGACTCTGCGTTGTCGACCCGGCTATGGCGGACAGCGGAAAGTTTTATTCCGGCCTGGATGAAGCCTACGGGGCGGAGATGAAGAAACTCTGCACCCGGGCGGATGTGCTGCTGCCCAATCGAACGGAGGCCGCTTTCCTGACCGGCCTGCCGGAGGATTCCTCGGCAGAGGAGCTGCTGGAAGCGCTTCCCCAGGAAAATGTCATTCTGACCGGCTGCGTTTCCACGCCGGAGGAAACCGGCTTTGCGGTGAAAGAGGGAGAAACCATCCGGGAATATCGCCAGAGAAAAGTTCCGGGCCGGTACTTTGGCACAGGCGATCTGTTTGCCGCCGTGCTGACGGGGAAGCTCCTGCGCGGTGCGTCCCTCCGGGACGCGGCCTGTATGGCCGGTGAATTTACCTCGGAAGCGGTCAAATTGACATATGAAACGGACAAGCGGAGCTACGGCCTGAAATATGAGCCGCTGCTCCATCGATTGGGAGGTTTGTTATGAAGAAGGAGACGCGGCTGAAGACAAAACGCCTGCTCCTGGTCCCCATGACCCGGCAGGAGTTGGAGCAGACCATTGCCCGGGAGGAGAACCCGGAGCTGAAGCAGGCATATGGGGAAATGCTGGCGGGAGTGGATGCCGATCCCGGGAACGCCCTCTGGAATGCGCCTTGGGCCATGCGGCTGAAAAAGGAGGGGACCTGTATTGGGGACCTGGGCTTCAAGGGCGCGCCGAAAAAGGGAACTGTGGAGCTTGGCTATGGTGTTCTGAAGGAATATGAGGGCCGGGGCTACACCACGGAAGCAGTGGGAGCCATGATCGACTGGGCCTTTTCCCAGGACGGTGTCTACGCCATCGAGGCGGAGGCCGGAAATGCCGCCTCTGCCTATATTCTGGAAAAGCGGGGCTTTCAAAAAGACGGCGATGGGAAAGAAGGACCCCGTTACCGCAGAGAAAAGCCCAAGAGTGCCTGGATGACGGTGTACATGTGTCTGGGTCTCAGCATTGGCATGAGTCTCGGCAGTATTTCTGACAATATGACCATCGGCATGTGCATTGGCATGTGCCTGGGTATGAGCATTGGCATGCTGCTGGACGATCAGGAGAAAAAACGCCGGGCGAAGGTCACCGGCGAAACGGAGGAGAAAGTCTGATGGCCTGGTACGATTCGGCGGTGTTTTACCATATCTATCCTCTGGGCCTCACCGAAGCCCCGGAAAAGAACGACTATAGCGCGCCGGTGTCTCGCCTGCGCACCCTTTGGCCCTGGGTGGACCATATCCGGGACCTGGGCTGCAATGCCCTGTATATTGGCCCGCTGTTTCAGTCCGTGGGCCATGGCTATGAGACCACGGACTATTTTACCCTGGACAGCCGCCTGGGTACCAATGAAGACCTGAAAGCCTTTGTGAAATTTTGCCATGAAAAGGGCATTCATGTGGTCCTGGATGGGGTTTTCAATCATGTGGGCCGGGACTTTTTCGCGTTCCGGGATCTGCTGCAAAACCGGGAGAATTCCCGCTACCGGGACTGGTTCTGCAATGTGCGCTTTGACCGGGACAACAGCTTCCACGACGGCTTTTCCTATGAAAACTGGGGCAGCTATGACCTGCTGGTGAAGCTGAACCAGGGCAATCCCGAAGTGCGGCAGCATCTTTTGGACGCCGTAGACTTCTGGATCGCGGAATTCGACATCGACGGCATTCGCCTGGATGCGGCGGATGTGCTGGACTTTGGCTTCATGGCGGCGCTGCGCAGCTTTGCGGACAGCCGGAAGGGGGATTTTTTCCTCCTGGGCGAGGTCATCCACGGGGACTATGGCCGCTGGCTTGCCCCGGGAATGCTCCACTGCGTCACCAACTACCGCCTGCACAAGGCACTGTACTCCGGCCACAACGACCACAATTATTTTGAAATCGCCCACACGGTCCGGGAAACCGGCCGCTGGAAGCTCTACAACTTTGTGGACAATCACGATGTGGCCCGCATTGCCTCCAAGCTCAGCGCAAAGGCCAATTTCCTGCCGGTCCATGTGCTGCTGTATACCCTGCCGGGGATTCCCTCAGTGTACTATGGCTCGGAATTCGGCATTGAAGGAAAAAAGGAACGCTGGTCAGACCGGAATCTGCGGCCGGAGCTGCACCTGGAGGATTTCCGGGGAAATGATCAGGCAAAGCTGATCGCGTCCCTGGGCCGCCTGCGCAGGGCTCTGCCGGAGCTTTCCTATGGCGGCTATGAGGAGCTGACGCTGACCAATGAAACCTTTGCCTTTGCCAGGAGTCTGGACGGGAAACGGACCGTTGTCACTGTGAACAATGCCAATGAGGCCAGGGAAATGCCTATGGAGCCCGGTTCCCGGGGTGCGCTTCTGGGTCTGCGGGCGGAAAATGGGCAGGTGACCCTGCCGCCCCATTCCGGGGAAATCTGGGTGGAGGCGGGAAGAGAACTGACCGTTCAGGCTCCCGTGAAAATTACCTTCTGCCAGCCGGAACCGAAAGTCCCCCAGGAAGAGAAGCCTGCCATGGAGCCATGTGCAGCGCAGAAGCCCTATGAAGAAATGACAGTGGAGGAGCTCCAGGGGGCCATTCTTGCCAAGCTCGCCGCAAATGGCCCGCTGACGGACCGAATGCGCCGGGAGGTGGCGGAAAACGTCTACCGGGATTCTCTGCTAAACTGGGTAAAGAGCTTCCGATAAAAGAATATCTGCGGGGCCTGACCGCCCCGCAGACGAAAAAAGGAAAAATAAGGGATTGACATTCCGGTAAAACTATGTTAATATATCTGAGCTGTCAGGGAACAGCAAGTGAATATCCGGGTGTGGCGAAGTTTGGTATCGCGCTTGAATGGGGTTCAAGAGGCCGCTGGTTCGAATCCAGTCACTCGGACCATATTAACTAAACGGTATAGATGCGTCTGGCGAAAAGCCAGGCGCATCAACCGTTTCCGGGCTTTTTCAGGCCCGGATTTCTTCTTTCAAACCATAGATGCAAATCGCCGTTTCAGGGCGTCTGCCCCGATTCGAACCGGACGTTTTCTCTTTTCAGGCAGATGCATTCAGCCAGCGCCCTTTTTCAGCGGCGTTTTTCCCGGATGGCAGCAGCATTTTCTCAAAAAAGAATCATAAAGATTTGAGCGTCGTTTTGTTGGTCCTGACGGACCAATGGAGCAGCGCCCTTTTTCATTTCAAAAAGGGCGCTGGTCGCAGCGCCTGCATTTGTAGGTCGGAGCATGATCGCTCCGGCCTTATTTTTTATGCATGGGAGGAGCTATATGAGCATCAGCGCAGAAGAAAAGGTCTGTTACCTCAGAGAAGCAGCAATCGTCCTTGCCAAGGAGGGTTTCCAGTTGGACGAAGTTCACACTGACAGGCTGTGTATCCTGCTTGACGGTTCGCCACTTTGTGAAGTAACTGAGAGCGGTGGTGTTGCCTACCGCAATGAGGATATTGACGAGCCAGAACGGATCGCTGCCAAGGACAAGGTGTATGAGATTGTCAGGACCACAGCGGAGTATATGCGGCAGATGGAGATGGCGCCCTTTTTGAAAGCCGACGGTCTGGAGGACGGCTACAAGGTGCTGGCGGATTTCAATGGCACTGTGCTGGCTGGAGTTCAGAGTAAACACGGAGTCCACTTCGTCACATGGGATTGGGCCTATGGGCACACAGGTGTATGTCATGGGCACTATTTCATGGAGAACTATGCAGGAGCTAAACAGGACTTTGCTATCCGCTCCGGGCTGATTCAAAAGGAACGGCTTTTCACCCCAGAGCAGATGACCGAGATTTATCGCTGCTGTGCGGACTCTGTAGACGGAGATTTCTTTGAACTCACGGGAAAGCAGGAAAAAATGATCCGCAGTGTTCAGCAGCAGATTGAGGAGTGTGTGCCAGATTTGGACGAGCGAATCCGGCAGCAGGAAGAAGCCTTGGAACAAGCCACACAGGAACAGACAATGTAATATCAAACGGAACGGGTCGGAGTCTTGGCAATAAGATTCCGGCCCTTTTTTCATTTCAGAGAGGAGTTCACTTATGCCGTACTATTTCATGCGAGACACGCCGCTGCAGGCGTTGGAGCAGTTGATGATGTCTCAGCCCGGTCAAAAACCCAGAGGCGGTGGAATATACCGCAGCCCATTTCATTACACGCCCAAAGATGTGGCGTGCGAATACTGCCAGAACTATGACCGCAAGCATCCGTGCCGCCTGTGTGAATGCACCTGTCTGGAGGAACGGATCGAAGCAGGTGTACTGGAGCTGAATGAGTTCGTGCGGGAGTGCTTCGCACCCTCTATGGGACCGCAGTTCCGAAAACGGATGCATCAGCAACTCAGAGAAAGAAACCCTCAATTCTTCCTGTCCAATGCCCACCGGCGAAGATGGACATACTGGCGGGAACGCTGCTGGCGTCTGTCTGACCGGAACAAAGCGGCCCTCTTCCTGCTCACGGCATACGAGAGCCTTTGGTGCAGAATGGTCTGGAAATGCGGGAACGACGGTTTTGACTTTCAAAGCGTCCGTCTCGGAGGGATCGAGCCGGAGTTATACAGCGTCTACCAGGCGGCGAAGGCCATTGCGGTCGGCTGCTGCAATATCACTCTCGCAGACCTTGCGTCTCCGGAATTGGTCACAGACGAGGCGTTCCACCTGATCACCGGCGCACTGCTGATGGGCAAGTACGGAGATGTGGTTTTGAATTTGGAAAAAGGAGTTGACGAAAGATGATGATACAAGCGGTACTTGGTAATCCGCATCACCCGGAATACGGTGTGGCAACCATTCCTTTCCCTATTCCCCGCGACCAGTACGCGCACTGTATGGAACTGTTGGAGGCGTTGGAGATCGGCGACGCAGTCAAAGCCGACTGCAAGGTGGAGAAGATCGACAGCTTCTATACTGTCCTCAAGCGCACGGAGATGTTCACGATCAATGTGGAGGAGTTGAACTACCTTGCCAAGCGGCTGGACAGCTTCGACACCGGCGAGGCCGCGCAGTTTCAGGCCATGGCCCACAAGCTGGAGCTGTTCGAGTTAAAGGATCTCATCAACCTGACCTTTTGCTGCCAGCAGGCCACGGTCATCACCGACTTCTCCGACCTCGCCGCCATCGGCCGCGACCATTACATGAACCTGCACGGCGGCAGCGCAAGTGTGGATGAGCTGAACGCGCTGGACGGCAAGGAAACCGCGCGGCAGCTCATTGAAAGCGGTAGCGGCACGATTACTCCCTACGGCGTGGTCTACGACAACGGCATGAAGTTAGAGCAGGTCTACGATGGCCGGTTTTTCCCCTGCTATTACTATGAGCCGAACACAATCACCGTTGCGGTGACATCCAAAGCCGAACCGGAGGACACCAATTACATCACATGGCTGTTCCTCCCCATGGTGCAGGAGGAGATCGACCGCGCCCTCCTTCGCGGGGGCATCACAGATCCATCGGAGATTCGTCTGAGCTTGGAGGATAGCTGGCTCCCACACGAAGTCCTTGACCTGCTGGACATGGATCATGTTGACATCAGTGAACTCAATGCACTGGTGCAGGCACTGGATGAGTTTTCCGACATGAGTATCAGGAAATATGCTGCGGCAGCTGTTATGGCAAGACCACATACCACGGAACAAGCAAAACATTTGGCAGAAAATCTCGACCTGTTTGATTTTGCCCCCAGTGCCAGCACACCGGAGGAGTACGGCAAATACATGATCCAGCAGTCCGGCCGCTTTGAGTATGACGAAAATCTCGACGCTTTTTATGACTATGAAAAGTACGGCACGGAGCGCATGAACGCGGAGGACGGAATGTTCA
>OIYP01001440.1_pt1 | contig 11563 bp, 11 predicted proteins | sample 1588261 | NCBI WGS metagenome assembly OIYP01 (sample SAMN03283293) | human gut metagenome | biome: human-associated habitat; material: feces | host: Homo sapiens | place: Peru | collected 2012
AACTGCGGCAGAACGGCCAGCAGCTCCTGCTCCCCTGCCGTTACCGGGGCGGTCTCCAGCACAGTGCCGGTCACATCCCCGGTATCGGTGCGCTGGCCCAGCCTGAGGACAGCGCGGTAGGCCTTGGTGTGGTCGAGCTGCAGATCAACTGCCTTGCTGGCCCCGCCGCAGAACACCGGCAGAACACCGGTCGCCATCGGGTCCAGCGTGCCGCTGTGGCCCAGCTTCCGGGTCCCCAGAATGCCCCGCAGCTTGGCGATGACATCAAAACTGGTCCAGCCCGTGGGCTTATCTACGATCAGAATGCCCTGCATTTATTCGCCCTCCTGCGTCTGGCGGTCCGCGTCCAGCTCGGCTTCCACCTCGGCCAGAATGGCGTTCTTGGCGTTGTCGAGGTTGCCCAGCAGCTCACAGCCCGCCGCGCGGGTGTGGCCGCCGCCGCCCAGACGGCGGGCAATGGCACAGGCATCCACGCCCTTTGCCGTGCGCACGCTGATGCGGTAGCTTCCCCCCGGCTGCTGGCGCAGGGTCAGACCGACCTTGACGCCCTCGATGCTGATGGGCAGACCCGTCAGCTCTTCGAGGTCGGCGGGGTCTACTTTGCTCTGCTCGATCTCGTCGCGGGTGAGGTAGATGAGGGCGCAGCGGCCGTCCAGATGATATTCCAGATGGTTCCGCGCGATCCGCTCGGCCTCCATCCGCTCCCGGGGCTTGGTGTCGAAGAGCAGCGTGTTCAGCTCCTCGACCCGCGCGCCCGCTTCCATCAGCTTCGCGGCCACGATGTGGGTGCGGGCCGTGGTGGAAGAGAACTTGAAGCAGCCGGTGTCCGTGGACAGGCCGGTGTACAGGCAGTTGGCGATGTGCGGGGTCAGTTCCACGCCCATAGCGCAGATGACCTCATACAGCAGCTCAGCCGCTGCCGCTGCCCCGCCGTCCAGCAGGGTGAAATCCGCATAGCCGCTGTTGCCCGCGTGGTGGTCGATGCAGAGATCAACATGGCGGGTGAACTGCGGCACACCGTTGTTTTCGCCGAAGAGCTGCACGCTGGCAACGTCCACGGCCACCACGGTCCGGGGTTCGAACTCGCCCTTGAACAGGCGAGGATTGGTAAACGCATACCGGTTGGGGATCGTATCGGAGCAGAGCACCGCCGCCGTTTTGTCCAGCGTTTTGAGCGCATAGTACAGGGCGCTGCCGCAGCCGACCGTATCGCCGTCCGGGTTTTTGTGGCACAGAATCAAAATGTTGTCCGCAGCGAGAAGCTTTTCGGCCATCTGCTGCACATTCAGCTGTTCTGTCATCCCATGATCCATCCTTTCCGCAAGGCTGTTTATTCCTCGGTCTCGGACGGCGTATCCTCGCCGTCGCCGCTGACGTTCAGCTCGCGGAGCAGCTCGTTGATGTGGGCTGCATAGGCTGCGCCGTCATCCTCCACGAAGATGAAGCGCGGAGCTTTTCGGATGTGCATTTTCTTGCTGACCTCGGTGCGCACATGGCCTGCGGCACGGTTCAGCGCTTCAATGGCGGGCTTGGGGCCGTCCTCGCGGCCCATCACGCTCACATAGACCTTTGCAACATCCAGGTCAGGTGTCACATCCAGACGGGTGACGGTCAGCAGACCGCCCTCCAGCCGCGGGTCCTTCAGCCGGCCGATGATGGCAATGACCTCGCGCTTCATATCCTGCGCAAGACGGCCCATATTTTTCTGAGACATTCCGTTTCTCCTTTAAAAAGAAAACCCTCTCAGCCTCGCTTCGCGCGGCAGCTCTCCCGATGGGCGAGCTTTTTGCGTGGATACGGGAAGCTTTTCCGTTTCTCTGCAAGCCTCCTGCCTCGGGAGAGGCGGCATTGCGTCAGCAATGACGGAGAGGGTCATTTTAAATCTTAGTCGCGGTACTCTTCCATCTTGAAGGCTTCGTACACGTCGCCTTCCTTGACGTCAGCAAACTTTGCCAGCGTCACGCCGCACTCGTAGCCCTCGGCCACTTCCTTGGCGTCATCCTTGAAGCGCTTCAGGGATGCGATCTCGTCCTCGGTGATAACGATGCCGTCACGGACGACACGCACCTTGCTGTCGCGGGTGATCTTGCCGCTGGTGACGCGGCAGCCGGCGACCGTGCCGACATTGCTGATCTTGTAGACCTGACGGACCTGCAGCTCGCCCAGAGAGACTTCGCGGAACTTGGGCGCCAGCATACCCTTCATAGCGTCGGTGACATCGTTGATGGCATCATAAATGACGCGGTACATACGCATTTCGACCTTGGTGGCAGCGGCTTCTTCCTTCGCCACGTTGTCGGGGCGGACGTTGAAGCCGATGATGATGGCGTTGGAAGCGTCGGCCAGATCGACGTCGGACTTGCTGATCGCACCGACACCGGCATGGATGACGCGGACGCGGACCTCGTCGTTGGAGATCTTCTCGAGGCTCTGCTTGACGGCCTCGGCAGAACCCTGAACGTCTGCCTTGACGACGATGGCCAGTTCCTTCATATCGTTCTGAGCCATCTGGCTGAACAGGTTATCCAGCGTGACCTTCTGGAAGGAGGAGAACTGCTTCTCCTTGGCGGCAGCGATGCGCTGCTCGGCCAGCTCACGGGCCAGACGCTCGTCCTCAACAGCCTCGAACAGGTCGCCGGCCTCGGGCACAGCGGTCAGGCCGGTAATCTCCACAGGGGTGGAAGGGCCGGCATCGGTGAGCAGCTGACCCTTGTCGTTGCGCATGGTACGCACACGGCCCACAGCGGTACCGGCAATGATGACATCACCGGCGTGCAGGGTGCCGTTCTGCACCAGAATGGTGGCGATGGGGCCCTGACCCTTGTCCAGACGTGCCTCGACCACAGCACCCTTGGCGCGGCGGTTGGGGTTGGCCTTCAGCTCCATGACTTCTGCTTCCAGCGCGATGCGCTCCAGCAGGTCGTTGATACCCATACCGGTCAGAGCGGAAACAGGGATGCATGCGACGTCGCCGCCCCAGTCCTCGGTGATGATGCCGTACTTGGTCAGGCCTTCCATCACGCGCTCGGGGTTAGCGGTGGGCTTATCCATCTTGTTCATGGCCACGATCAGCTTGACGTTTGCCGCCTTGGCGTGGTTGATGGACTCGACGGTCTGGGGCATGATGCCGTCATCGGCAGCGACGACCAGAACGGCGATATCGGTCATGTTCGCACCACGGGCACGCATAGAGGTGAATGCCTCGTGGCCCGGGGTATCGAGGAAGGTGATGAGGCTGTCGTTGACCTTGACCTGATATGCACCGATGGCCTGGGTGATGCCGCCGGCCTCGCCCGCGGTCACATTGGTCTTGCGGATGGCATCCAGAATACTGGTCTTGCCGTGGTCAACGTGGCCCATGACGCAGACCACCGGGGGACGCTCCACCAGATCCTCCTGTGCATCCTCTTCCTGGGTGAACAGGCGCTCCTCGATGGTCACATGCACCTCGTGCTCGACCTTTGCGTGGAACTCCTCAGCCAGCAGGGATGCAGTATCGAAATCGATCACATCGTTGATGGCGTGCATCTCGCCCATCTGCATGAACTTGGCAATGACCTTGCCGGCCTGCTGCTTCAGGCGGGCAGCCAGCTCGCCGACGGTGATCTCGTCGGGGATCAGCACCTTCAGCTGGGCGTTGCGGGCCTTCTCCAGCTGGATGCGCTGCAGACGCTCGAACTCGGTCTCGCGCTTGCCCTTCTGGAACTGCTGGCGCTGACGCTGGCCGCGCTGGGTGAACTTCTGCTTGTTGCCCTGCGGGGTGGGCTTGCGGCGGTTCTCGGTGTTCTTGGTGGAAGCCAGATCGTCATAACGGGCGTCGAAGCGGTCCACGTTCACGTCCACGGTGCGGGTATCGACGGTGACCTGACTATCCTCGCGGCGGACAGAGACAGACTGTGCCGGGGCAGTGGATGCCTTGGCGCCGGTCTCGCGGGCCAACTCGCTCAGAGAAACGGTCTTTTCCTCCCGCTTCTTGTGCTGCTCGTTCTTCTTGTCGCTGTGCTTGTTATTGTTATTATTGTTGTTGTTATTATTGTTGTTCTTGTTCTGGTTATTCTGCACCGGCTCTGCCTTCTTTTCCGTCTTGGCCGCGGGCTTTTCTGCCTTCGGCTCCTGCTTCTTCTCCGCCTTCTTCTCAGGCTGGGCGGGCTGCTTTGCGCTGTTCAGATAAGCAGACAGGTCTGCTTCGCTGTTGTCGCGGCTGAACTTTTCCAGCAGATAGTTCAGCTCGTTCTCTTCCAGCGTGGAGCTGTTCTTCTTGCCGGTGCTGCCCATGGCGGCCAGCTCGTCGAGGACCTTCTTTGCCGAAACATTCAGGTCCTTTGCAAAATCGCTTACTTTATATTTTACGGTCATTCGCTCAAATCCTCCTCATTTTTGATTGCTCCGCAGTCCGAAAGACGGTCAAAGCAGAGCTTTGCGAGGTTGCGGTCGGTCACGGCGTAGACGGCCACCGGCTTGCGGCTGATATCGGCCAGCCGGTCCTGCGTCAGCGGCATGGTGAACACGTCCACCAGATCGCCCACGGCGTAATTCAGGCGCTGCAAAGTCTTGGGGCTGATGTCCGATGCGGTCATCACCAGCCATGCCTTGCTTTTGACGCAGGCTTCCTCCACGGCGTCAAAGCCCATGGTCAGCGCACCGGCCTTGCGGCACAGGCTCACGGCCTGATACAGCGCCTCCTCCGGGGGCAGCTTGGGTTTTGCGGGGGCGTTATTCTTTTTTGCCATCGGCTGCTGCCTCCTTTGCGGCTGCGGCCAGCTGTACAGCCAGCGCGTCGTATACCTCGGCGGGGACCGGCTGCTCAAAGCAGCGCTCCAGCGCCTTTTTCTTCTTTGCCTTTGCCAGACAGGCCGGGTCCGGGCAGAGATAGGCTCCGCGTCCCGGCTTTTTGCCCACGGGGTCGATGCTGATCTCGCCGCTGGGCGCGCGCACCACCCGTACCAGTTCCTTTTTGGGGCGGCTGGTCATGCAGCCGATGCACTGGCGGGCAGGGATCTTCTTTTGTGCCATCCGATTTCCCTCCTTCGGCGTGGTCCGGGCTGCTTATTCAGCGTCCTCGGTCTTGGGCTGCTCGGCCTTCGGCTCTTCGTCCTCGCCGTAGTAGCCGCTCTCGGGGCGGATATCGATGTTGTAGCCGGTCAGGCGGGCGCACAGACGGGCGTTCTGGCCCTTGTTGCCGATGGCAAGGCTCAGCTGCTGGTCGGGCACGGTGACGCGGCAGGAGCGGGTCTCGCCGGGCAGCAGCTCCACCTTGACCACCTTGGCGGGGCTCAGGGCTGCAGAGATGAACTCAGAGATATCCTCGCTCCACTTGACGATATCGATCTTCTCACCGCCCAGCTTCTCGACCACAGCGGCCACACGGTCGCCGTGGGGTCCGATGCAGGCGGAAACAGGGTTGACGTTGGGGTCCTTGGACCAGACCGCCATCTTGGTGCGGGCGCCGGCCTCGCGGCTGATGGCCTTGACCTCGACCGTGCCGTCGTAGATCTCAGGAACTTCCAGCTCGAACAGGCGCTTGACCAGACCCGGATGAGTGCGGCTGATCATGACGCGGGCGCCGCGCTCGCCGCTGAGGACGTCCACGACGTAGACCTGCAGGGTCTCGCCCTCGGTGTAAGTCTCGCCGGGGACCTGCTCATTGCGGGGCAGGATGGCCTCGCCGCCCTTGCCCAGATCGAGTGCCACGATGCCCTTTTCGTTGTCCACGCGGGTCACGGTAGCCTGAATGATGTCATGGGCGCGGCTCTGGATCTCGCTCAGCTGCTGGCTGCGCTCGGCCTCGCGGATGCCCTGACGGATGACGTGCTTTGCGGTCTGGGCTGCGATGCGGCCGAAGTCCTTGGTCTTGAGCGGGGTCACCACACGGTCGCCGATCTCATAGCTCTTGCGGAGCTTCTGTGCCTCGGTCAGGCCGATCTCGGCGTGCTCGTCGTACCAATCCTCGTCGGCGACGACGTTCTGCAGCAGGGCAACGTTGAACTTGCCGGTGTTGGGGTCGATCTCGACCATCACGTTGTCGTCCTCGACCTCGTAGTTCTTCTTGACAGCGATCACGATGGCTGCCTTGATCTTCTCGATCAGATACTCAGCGGTGATGCCGCGCTCGTGCTCCAGCATGGAGAGAGCTTCAAAAAAATCATTATTAGCAGCTGCCATTTTTCGGGTTCCTCCTAATTTTTCTCGTTTTAATCAAACAGATCCTCGTCGTCGCACAGACGCACGGTGCTGGCGGCCGACGCTTCAAAGTTCACAGTGCCGTTTTCCGTTTCGACCGTGATGGTGCTGCCTTCGCGGCCGGTCAGGATGCCGGAAAATTCCTTTGCGCCGTTCTCGTTGGGGCGGAACAGCTTGACGCCGATCTTTTGGCCCTTGACGGCTTCGTAGTGCTCGGGGCGGGTCAGCTTGCGGCCCAGACCGGGGCTGCCGACCTCCAGATAATAGCTCTGCTCAATGGGGTCTGCCTCATCGAGGATGGGGTCCAGCGCGTGGGAGACATCGGCACAGGTGTCGGTGTCCATGGTCGTGCCGTCCGTTTTGTCGATGAGGACGCGAAGATACCAGTCCGGACCTTCCTTCTCAAACACAACATCCCACAGGCGCAGACCCATGCCCTCCACCGTGGGGCGGACAAGCGCTTCGACTCTCTGGGCGGTATTTCCGCCAGACTGTTTCGCCATAAAAACCTCCAAACAAACAAGAAAAGCGGACCTTGCGGCCCACTTTCCAATAAAATCATCATCGAACAATAAGAATATACCACACCCGCGCGCAAAATGCAAGCCCCGCCAGGCAAAAAAGCCCATCCTGCGCCCATTTGGGCCGCACATATTTTGCGGACTTTGCAATTTTGGCGGGAGTGGTATAGAAAATTCCCGGGTTATTCCCCCTGCTTCAGCCAAGCCACAGTGCTTAGCGGCGGCAGAGCCGTTTCCGGGTCGACCGGCTTGCCGTCTTGCAGGACTTGGATGCGGAGAGTGGCAACACCATTTTCCAAAAACGGATGCAGGTCGCAACTGTGGTAAGAGAATACAGACTCGTCAGTAGAACCCGATGCGGAGTAATCAATCAGGTTGCTGTAACGAACCACGGTATTTGTGCTATGCCGGACATCTACATATATTGTGGATTCGGAATCTTTGCCGGAACCGATAACCATGCCATCACCCAGTACATGTACCCACGAAGCAAACAAAGAGTCATATGGGTCGATATAATCAATGTCGACCCAGGGTTCGGACTCGCTATAGTAATGCCCTACGCGAGCTTTCCAATCATCCATTTTGAGCTTGTCCCAACTCAAGACAGGCTTTACAGGGCAGAAGTAGGCGTCAAGAGAGTTCTTGTCTGTGTAAGTGATTTTTCGTGTGGCATCGGTGCTTCCGTCACTCCAACGCAGGAATATCCAGCCGTCACCGGGAACCGCAGAAACGGTCAGCGTCCCATCTTCGTTCGTAAGCAGAGAAATAGAACTATAGGTGTCAGTTTCATCAAGAACGTGCGTTCCGTCGTTTAGAACAATATTCTGTTTGTCGATAAGCTTCAAGTATCCACTTTCAAGTGTAGTGGATGCACCGCTGTAATAGTTGCGCGCACCAATAGAAAGCGAACGTGTAATCCCCGGCACGGTAGACGTACCATCTTTCCCGTCCACACCATCGCGTCCGTCTTTGCCATTGGTGCCGTTCTTTCCGTCGGCACCATCCTTGCCGTCTTTGCCATCCGCACCGTTCAGGCCGTTGGTGCCGTTTGCGCCGGGGTCGCCCTTGTCTCCTTTGGGGCCCTGCGGGCCGGTCTCGCCGCGCTCGCCTTTTTCGCCCGGGTCGCCTTTGTCACCCTTGTCCCCTTTTTCGCCCTTCAGCTCGTCGGTGGAAATCAGGTTTTCCCAGTCGGTGCCATTGTAATATTGAATATAGCCGTCCTGCACGCGCATTTCGATCTGTGCGGCGGTGCTGGTGTCGGCAGCGGCGCAGCCGGTCAGCGCCAGCGCCAAAGCCGCAGCGGCCATGCGAAGCGTTCTTCTTTTCATCGGACAAATCCCCCTCAAAACAAAATCGACAGATTTCGACACCTTTATTATACAGGCAATCCACCCAAACAGTCAAATAAAAAAGTGCTGCAACGCCGTGCAGCACTTACAAAGTTTAGCGGTTAAATTTGGTTAAAACGCCCATTCGCCGCCTACGAAGATAGTAACTTCTTTGCCGTCCTTGGTCACGCCGGTGATGTGGGTGTCGGGCGCGCCGATCATCACATCCTCGTGGATGGCGGAGTCGTTCAGGCCCTTTTCCATCAGCTGGGCACGGGTCATGGCGCTGCCGCCCTGGATGTTGGTCGGGTAGCCTGCGCCAAAGGCAATGTGGCAGGCGGCGTTCTCGTCGAACAGTGTGTTGAAGAACAGCACGCCGCTGCGGTTGATGGGGCTGGACGCAGGCACAAAGGCGACCTCGCCGATGCGGTTCGCGTTCTCGTCGGTCGAGAGCAGCTCGGCCAGCAGACCGGCGTTCTTCTCGGCCCCGTGTTCGACGACCTGACCGTCCTTGAAGGTGACGTGCCAGCCCTCGATGAGCTGACCGTTGTAGACGTAGGGCTTGGTGCCGTACACGGTGCCGTTGACGCGCTCGCGGTGGGGCGCGCAGAACACTTCCTCGGTGGGCACGTTGGCGATGAACTCAATGCCGCCCTCGGTCTTGCTGGATGCACCCTCCCAGGTGGCGTCGTCGGCCAGGCCGACGGTCAGATCGGTGCCGTTGGCGCTGACGATGTGTACGCGGTCCAGGTTCCAGGCGTTCAGCTGGTCGCGGCGGGCCTTGGTCTTGGCAACATGCTCCTGCCAGGCAGTGACGGGGTCGCCGGTGGAAACGCGGCAGACGTCGAAGATGACCTGCCACAGCTTTTCGACGGCTTCATCGACGGGCAGCTCGGGGAACACCTTGGCGGCCCAGCCCGGGGCGGGCACGGCGGCCACGCACCACTGCACGCGGTCGTTCATCGTGTACTCCTGCCAGGGCTTCAGGAAGGTGCGGCGCGCGAGGCTGACGCGGTTCAGCTTGCCGGCGTCCAGCCCGGCGAGGGCCTCGGGGTCCTCGGCATGGATGGCCAGCGTGCAGCAGCCGTCCGGGTCCTCGGCATAGTCGAGGTAGCTGCGCAGTTCGTAGGGCTTCATGGCGGTCAGGTCTTTTTCGTCGGCCAGCTCCATGTTCAGGCGGGTCAGCTTGTCGTCCTCCCAGCGGACCACGACGGTCTTGGCACCCGCTTCATACCCCGCGCGCACGCAGGCATGGGCAAAGTCCGGCATCGTGACCGGGCAGCGCACAATAAAATTCTGCCGCGGGCGCACATTCACGCCCACCTTAACGATAAAGTCAGCATACAGCTGCAAAAATTGCTGATTCATGGGTGGTCTCCTTTTATAATAATGAAATGTTGTGCATTGTTGCGGTGTAGGGGCGAACCCCTACACGTGAGCCCTAAAAGGCTCCCCTTGAGGGGAGTCTTTGGGCGGTATTCCGCTAATCTGTAGGGGCGGATGCTTGCATCCGCCCGCATACAGCTATTACCAAAAAACAGGCCGCCCGGCTGGGCAGCCTGCGTGGGAAACTTATTTGCCTACCATCATATCAGCGGCCTTGTACAGATCGCCGCAGCTCATGCAGACGACCAAGTCGCCCTTGTGGGCGTTCTTCTTCACCCATTCGGCGGCGGATTCCAGCCCGTCGACCACGACGCTGCCGGGCAGCTTGGCGGCCAGATCTTCACTCTTCACGCTGCCGTCGTCCTTCTCGCGGCTGCCCATGATCGGCAGCAGCACGACCTGATCGGCCACGCTCAGCACCTTGGCAAAGTCGTCCATCAGCATTTTGGTGCGGCTGTAGGTGAACGGCTGGTGTACGGCGATGACCCGCTCATAGCCCATCTCCTTGGCGGTAGCCAGGGTCGCGGCCAGCTCGGTGGGATGGTGCGCGTAGTCGTCCACAATGACTGCGCCGTTGCACTCGCCCTTGATCTCAAACCGGCGGCCGGTGCCGTGGAACTCGGCAGCCGCGCGCACGGCATCCTCGGGTTTTAGGTGCAGCGGACGCACACAGGCGCACATGGCCAGTGCATTATAAATGTTGTGGTAGCCGGGCACGCCCAATTTCAGGTGGGCAAACGGCTCGCCCAGTTCCAGCACGTCAAACTCGAAGAATCCGGGCTTGTACTCCTGGATGTTGATGGCGCGCATACGGGCTTCCTCGTGGATGCCGAAGCTGACCACCGGGCGGTCGATGGAGCTGACAACATCCATCGTGTTGCGGTCGTCCATGTTGAACACGACCGTGCGGGACAGCAGCGCAAACTTCTGGAACGCCAGTTTCAGCTGGCCCATCGTGCCGTAATATTCCAGATGGTCATTGTCGATGTTCAGAATGACGCCGACCGCGCTGGTCAGATGCAGGAATGTCTCGTGGTACTCGCAGGCTTCGATAACAACGCTCTGCCCGTTACCGGCCTTGCCGTAACCGCCGATGAGCGGCAGCTTGCCGCCGATAACGGCCGCAGGGTCCTTGCCAGCCAGCTCCAGCATGGTGGTGATCATGCCGGTGGTGGTGGTTTTGCCGTGGGTGCCGGCTACGCCGACGCTCTGCGGATGGCTGCGGCTGATATAGCCCAGCAGCACGCTGCGCTCCACAGCCTTGATGCCGCGCGCACGGGCGGCTTGCAGCTCGGGGTTGTCGTCATGGATGGCGGCGCTGTACACGACCAGCTGTGCGCTGCCCACATTGGCAGCATCGTGGCCGATAAAGACCCGCACGCCCAGCGCACGCTCGGCCTCGGTGTTTTTCGTTTCCTCCACGTCCGAGCCGGTGATCGCGTAGCCCTGGCTGTGCAGGATCTGAATCAGCGGATACGTGCCGGAACCGCCGCAGCCGATGAAATGCACGGTCTGCACACCGTCCAGCAGTTTGGGGTCAAACATTGTATAAACCATCAGTGGTCACCTCAAAAATCCTCCGTGCCCGGCTTGGGGCGCGGTTCTATTCCAAGTAGTTACTTAGATTATAGCTTTTTTCTTTCACAAAAGAAACAGTTTTTTGAAATTTTTGGACACGGTGGGCAATTTTTTGGTAAAAGATACAAATTTGGACCTCATCAGTATGACAATACGTCGAGGATGCCGCCCCGGCGGGCCCGTTTGCGCGCCCAAAAACTTTTTGCAGTACGATAAACGGCTTTGCGATTTGCCGCCGTTTTTGGTATAATGCAGGTAAAGCTGCCCGCATTTTGGGCATTTACCGCGAACAGGAGGGCCTACATATGGCAAAAGTGCTGTGGGGCGTGGACCCGCTGGCCGTATCCCGGCTGGGCCAAAAGCAGAACAAGCCGCCCTTTACCAAAAAGGAACTGGCGCGCATCGGCATCCCGGCGCGCAAGATCGACCGCGTGCAGACCGAGTTGGCCCGCCTGACTGCCGATAAAACCCTGACCCGCGCCGAGCTGGGCCAATTGGCCGAAGAGATTGCGGCGGTATTATTGTAAGGAAATACGGCAGGAATGCCCGCGGGCCGATGCGAGCATC
>OIYP01001441.1_pt1 | contig 11556 bp, 12 predicted proteins | sample 1588261 | NCBI WGS metagenome assembly OIYP01 (sample SAMN03283293) | human gut metagenome | biome: human-associated habitat; material: feces | host: Homo sapiens | place: Peru | collected 2012
ATTGAAATAGGAAACCATAGAAAATGGGAAACAACAACCAGAAACCCCGCGCACACGCTCTCGATGCCCTGCGCGGCTACGCCATCATTACGATGGTTCTCTCTGCCATGGAGGCGTTCTCTGTCTTGCCACGGTGGATGTATCACGCACAAGTGCCGCCACCAGACCATGTGTTTGACCCGACAATCTACGGCATAACATGGGTCGACATAATTTTCCCCTTCTTCCTCTTCTCCATGGGAGCAGCCATACCCCTCTCCCTCGGACGACAGCACGCCAAGGGAGAGAGCATAATGAAGCTCACATGGAAGACCGTTCAGCGGTGGGTCAAGCTCACGTTCTTCGCCATCTTCATCATACACGCCTTCCCCTTCATGCTCGGCTATGAACAGGAGTGGATGCGCTACGCCATGCCCATTTTCTTCTTCATCCTCCTCTGTCTCATGTTCATGCCCAACCCCTTCGGGTTGTCCCCGTATAAGGCAAGGGCCATAACATGGAGCGCCTACCTCGTTGCCGTCGGCTTCATGCTGCTGCAACCTTATGCGGGCGGAGCACCCTTCCGCCTCACCGACAGCGACTGCATCATGCTCATCCTCGCCAACGTGTCGCTCACAGGCTCCATCATCTACCTCCTGACCATCGGCCACCACTTGCGCCGACTGGCTCTCCTGCCGTTCCTCGTAGCTCTCTTCATGGCTGCCCACACCGCCAACTCATGGCCAGCACAACTCATCCACACCTCATGGCTACCCTGGCTCTACCTCCCCGCCTACCAAGAGTATCTGCTCATCATCATCCCCGGCACCGTCGCTGGCGAATGGATTGCGCAATGGCTCGAAAAGATGAAAGCCAACGACACGAGCAAGGGCCTTGTGGATAACTATCAGAAAAAAAACGAAGCTGTTCTTGAAAACGGAAACCCGTTAAAGGGTGGGAGAGGAGCTGTTCTTGAAAATGGGAACAAGGTAAAGAATGATGAAAAGGCTGTTCTTGAAAACGAAAACAAGGTAAGGACAAGAAGCGAAGAGATGAAGGAAAAAGAAAACGCCCTCGCTCTCCCCGTGGCTCTTTTGTCGTTGGCCTTGATCGTTGTCAACGTTGTGTTGCTCTTTGGCCGTCACCTCGTCGCCAACCTCGTTGCCACAATGGTTCTCACAGCCCTCACAGCATGGTTGCTGCGCTCACGCCGCAAAGCCGGCACAACAGGCGTTGAGGCTGCTAAGCAAGAGACCTCCAATCAAAGATCTTCTTCAGCCCCAGCATCTCCCACGCTTCATTTCTGGCAGCGTTTGTCGTCGGCAGGAGCCTATCTGTTGTTGTTAGGCTTATGTTTAGAGTCATACGAGGGAGGCATCCGCAAGGACGACGTGACGTTGAGTTATCTGTTTGTGACCTGTGGATTGGCTTTCTACGCCCTGTTGTTGCTCACCGTCGTGTGCGACCACTGGCATGTGCGTTGGCTGTGTGCTCCTCTTGAGATGGTGGGCAAGAACCCCATGGTGGCATACGTCTCGGCATCCATGGTCATCATACCTGTGCTCATCCTCACGCAGCTCTACCCTTACATCGACGCCTTGTCGTCACAGCCTCTCACGGGTTTCCTCAAGGGTGTGTTGCTCACAGCGTTGTGCATGGCCCTCACGGCGTGGTTTACACACAAGAGGTGGTTCTGGAAGACGTGAAGGGGATATAGGAATTTTGAATTTTGACTTGTCGGCTTTCAGCTGATGTTGAGTTTTCGAATTTAAAGCCCCACCCCCGCGCCGCGCAAAGAGAAAACGCCCCTACAGCCCCACCCCCGCGCCATCTTCGGTGGCTTCCCCTCCCCGTCTGAGAGGGGAGGAATTAGCTTTGTACGCTTTTGGAAGAGCCCCTCTCTCTGATGGAGGGAAGGGCTCTTTCTTTAATAGCTTTAAATGTTAAAACATAAGAAAAAGTTCTCTAATCTGTGAACTTTTTATATCTTTGCAAAAACAAAAGAACGGCAATGAAGCTTTTAAAATATAAGATGCTGAAGGACTTTTGGAAGAAACATCCCGATGCCGAAGACCCGCTGCAACGCTGGGCCGAATATGTAGAAAGAAACGAATGGAAAAACCACGCCGACCTGAAGGTGGCTTTCCCGTCAGTTGATTATGTGGGCAATGACAGATATGTTTTCAACATTTCAGGAAACAAATATCGTCTAATAACAATTGTGGTTTTCTATGGCGGCTTCTTACATGTTAGATTTGTTGGCACACATGCAGAATATGATAAAATAAAAAACATTAGAACGATTTAAAGCTATGACAATTAAGGATAAGAAAAAATATGAGGAGGTTGATGCTCGGCTTGAGCAACTGTTGGAGAAAGGCACAGAGCTTGGTGGCATGGACTTGCTCAGCGAGGAAGAGCAGGAAGAGATGAAGGTGCTCAGCGAAGCAGCATACAATTGGGAGTGTGAGGAAGACCCTCATCCATGGAGAGTGAAGCCCTCACTAATAGCTGCAATAAAGGTGGCGTTTAGAAAGAAAGGATATAAACAGAAGGAGGCTGCCGCTGCCATTGGTGTGTCACCAACAACGTTCAGTGACATTTTGCATGGGCGCCGAAGCCTAAGCTTCGATATGGCACGCAACATATACCATGAGCTTGGTGTGCCTGCCAACCTTGTGCTCCAATAAGACAAAAGAACGCTATGCACATCCTGCCTTACCCATCCCCCCCGCGCCCTTTCTGCAATCGATCAAGGTCGAGCGAGAAAGGGGAGAGGATAGCTCATTTTCTGCAACAAAACAATTATTCGAACTAAAAAGTGTTGAACTTTACATTTATTCGAACTAAAAAATGTGATATTTCCCACTTTTTCGAACTAAAAAGTGTAGTCGCCATCATTCTCCCCTCTGTTTATAAAGACAACAGAACCGTTTTCTAGCATGAAGTCATCCACTTGCGCTTGCACTTGTGCGGTGGCAAGCTCTGTGTCATAGACAAGTCCGCTTCCATAGCAGACTTCGGCGTTGAACATCTGGCAAGTGCTCATCGTCTCGTCAGACTCGATGAGGTCGATGATGTTATATGGCATCTGATTGTCACCTCCCCACGGGATGTACTTCATCTTGTCGCTGATGATGATTGGCACGATGTTATGCTCCTCCTTGAAGACTTCGGATGTCTTGGAGGTGAAGGCAGCTGATTTGTTGGTGCCAGAGATGGTATGGACGGATGTAAATGTTAGTGTATCGGGCATAAATTGGTGTTTTTATGGCAAAGGTATGAGCGAATGGTGATGGGGAAAAGACAAGGTTTACAATATAATATGTGTAAGTTAGGAAAGTTTAATATCGAAAAGTACCAGCACGTCATTGTTTTTTTGTATTTTTGCAAGGTATTGTCCTTTAAAGTACCTTGGTGTATTTTTGTGGACTACATAAACGAAAAAGACAGGTGAAAACTTGTCAGCAACAGAAAAAGAGAAACATCAAAAATGAGCACTGATAACAAACAACTTCCAATAAAACGTGAAGACTACGAGTTGATGCTGCAACATGCCGTTGCAGTGATAGAACACGCCCGACTGGAAATTGCCAAGCATATTAACGGCAATATTGCTTCCGCATATTGGGAGATTGGCAAGATGCTTCAAGAGCGAAAGGTAGAAAGCGGACATGGGGATGGCGTGGTACGCCAGTTGTCCGTAGACTTGAAAGAACGCTATCCAAAGATGGGCCTTTCACCTCGACAGCTTTGGAACATGAAGAAGTTTTATCTTCGTTATGCAGGGCACGATGAAAAACTGCTACGCGCCGTAGCACTTTTGCCGTGGTCGCACAACTTGCTCATTATGAGCAAGAATAAGGATGATGAAGCTACTCTGTTTTATGCGAAAGAAACTATTTCTAAAGGTTGGAATCGCGACTTACTACTTAATGCGATTAAGCTAAATATGTACGAGTCGCAGTTGGCAACAAAGGTTGACAACAATTTCAGTCGCACCCTTCCTATGGAGCAAGCTCAATATGCCAATGAGGTGTTCAGCAGCAGTTACAATCTCGGGTTTCTTGGAGTGACAACTCCTATACTGGAATTGGAACTTGAAGACCGACTTATGAAAGCCATCACACGCTTCCTTATGGAGCTCGGCAACGGCTTTACTTTTATAGGCAACCAACATGTGCTGGAGTATAACGGTAAGGAGAGCAAGGTGGATATGCTGTTTTTCCATCGTGGGCTGCGCTGCCTTGTAGCTGTTGACTTGAAGATAGGTGCTTTTAAACCAGAGTATGCAGGAAAGATGAACTATTATCTTTCTCTCCTTGACCGCCTTGAACGTGGTGCAGATGAAAACCGCTCTATCGGCATCATCCTCTGTGCAGAGAAAGACCGTGTGGAAGTGGAACTTGCCCTTGAAGACATGGGCAAACCGATAGGCGTGGCAGACTATCAACTTATAGTGCCAAAGAAAGAATTAGAGGAAGTACTCACAAACGAGATTAGAAAGTTTGGTGAGGAGAAAGAGAATATAGGAAAAGAAACAAAATAAATATATGCCAAAAGACTTCGGATGTCTTGGAGGTGAAAGCTGCGGAGGCGTTGGCGCCAGGGTGTGTGACAACGGATGTTGGTGGGATAAATGAAAAATCGCTCATATCTTGCTTTTTTAGGGCAAAGATATGAGCGAATGGTGAAGGGGAAAAAGACAAAAGATTATTCAGCTTTTGTCAAAGAGTCCATAACTCTTTTGTCTAAATCTGGCAAAAGTTGTTTGACATTTTCTATTAGTCTTTCTGATAGAGAACATAGAATACACTTTGTTATTGCAAAGGTATTGTGTCTTATAACTCCAATCTCTTTTGAAGTATCTTCCTTTGCCAAGTTTATTTGATTAGAATATTCAAAACTGTTTCTTTCGTAAATTGGATTACTCTGCAAGGAATGAGAAAGTACTTCATTGGCTTCTACTGCCCAAAAATATAACCTTAGATCATGAGAAAATGGGATAGCTTGTTTTCCTTCATGGCTGGAATCATTGCGTTTATCCTTAATTTTTGAATTTAATTTTTCATTAGCATTAAAAAGGTCGAATAAAACAGGATTATTTATAGTATTCTCATTCTTCTTAATATTTTTCCATTTACACTCTTCATTGCCAAGTTCAAGATTGTAAGTATGGTTTGTCAATTTGAAAAACAAATCCTTTACTGTCGATACCTTGTGACATACAACGTCATAATGATATGCTGCGAATTTTTCAAATGGAATGAAGTCACTTTTCAAGTAATCTTTTTCGCCATACGACTCAATAAAATGTATTGCATAATCAATGCTCTCTAAAGAAGAAAATAATGATTCTTGTATCTCATGTTCTTTAATTACATATTCTTCATTAGTTGACATGTTATTGAAAAGTTCAGTTTCTTTTCCTGTTCTTTTTGCAATGTCATCGAGAATTAAGCCAAAACATAGGTTAAGATATTCAGTAAAAGGGTTTCCCTGAACATCATCTAAAGATATTGATGGTAAATCATCGTATGATTTCAATTCTTGAAGTTCTATCATAATAATACATTTTGATATGACAAAAATAGTGTTTTTATTTGAATTGACAAAAAATTATAGACATTTTCTAAATTAGAAATTATTTGTTGATTTTTATAATAAAGCTCAAAATAATTATGTATTTTTGCAAAAATAAACTTCACGATGAAGAAGAAGGAAGATTTAAATAGGTTAAAGGTTGTGCTTGCAGAAAAGAAGTGCACCAATAAATGGTTGGCAGGAAAACTTAATCGTGACCAAGCCACAATCTCCAAATGGTGCACAAATACAGCACAACCTCCATTGAAGGCGTTGATAAACATATCTAAAATATTGAATGTAGATATTAACGATTTAATAAGAAAATAAATATGTCAAGTAAAAGTAATGATCAAGGAAGAGCGTATGAATACATATGTTTGCATACATTAAATAATGCAATAGGAAGAATACGCAACTCAGAGATAGAAAAAAATAGTTGCTATGAAGCAGCTGAGCATGCATGGAACACACTCAGTGGTGCAGAGAAAGCTCTTTATACGCTAAGTGCAAAGTCTACAATAGATACCATATTTGCACTTGAGCCAAATATTATAGAAAAAGAAAATGATGTTCTCAAATTGTATATTCAAAGTGATGAACATGGTGAAGTTGCTGATGTTCGTGACATTATAATTCAGCGTAAAGATATAGTTTGGGAAATCGGATTAAGCATTAAGCATAACCATATGGCTGTTAAGCATAGCCGTCTTGGGAAAGTCTTGGACTTTGGAGAAAAATGGTATGGAATCAAATGTTCTGATGATTATTGGAACGAAGTAAAACCTATTTTCGATTTTCTTGATGTGGAAAAGTCGAAAGGAACATACTTTAGAGATCTGAACTCAAAAGAGGATGATGTTTATGTTCCATTACTGAATGCATTTATGCGTGAAGTGAAAAAACAGGTAGAAAATGATTCTTCAATACCGCGTAAGCTTGTAGAGTACCTTCTCAGTAAGTATGATTTCTATAAGGTTATTAGTATAGATAGCCAGAGAATCACAACCATCCAGTCCTTTAATATGTATGGAACTTTGAATCTTCCAAGTAAAACGCAGGCTCCAACTTTAGAAGTTCCTGTAATAGATTTACCGACATCTTTACTCTATATTGGTTTTAAGCCCAAGAGCAAGACAACTGTGATTATGAGTTTTGATAACGGATGGCAATTCTCTTTTAGAATTCATAATGCTAAAGATATAGTGGAATCATCTTTGAAATTTGATATACAAATAGCAGGAATACCAGCAGATGTGGATGTTAAGTTTAATTGCAAATGGTAGGAAACATGAATTTGATTAGTCTTTTTTCTGGAGCAGGAGGTCTTGATAAAGGCTTTCATAATGCGGGCTTTCACACTGTGGTTGCAAATGAGTTTGATAAGAAAATCTGTCCGACATTTAGGGCGAATTTTCCTGATACAAATTTGATAGAGGGAGATATACGTAATATACCCTCAGATGCTTTTCCTAAAGATGTCGCAGGTATCATCGGTGGTCCTCCATGCCAGTCCTGGAGTGAAGCAGGTTCTCTAAAAGGTATTGAAGATGCAAGAGGTCAACTTTTTTTTGAGTATATACGAATTTTACGCGACACACAACCACTGTTCTTTGTGGCAGAGAATGTCTCAGGAATGCTTGCAAAACGACATTCTGAAGCAGTTAATGGATTTATGAAATTATTTGATGAAGCAGGATATGATGTAAATCTAAAAATGTTGAATGCAAATGATTATGATGTTCCAGAAGATCGTGACCGTGTTTTTTACATAGGCTTCAGAAAGGATTTGAAAATAGATGATTTTGAATATCCAGAGCCACTGAGTCACAAACCGACTTTGCGTGAGGCTATATGGGATTTGCAAGAAACAGCAATACCTGCAAGAGAAAAGAATCATGCTAATGGAGATGCATGTGCTGTACCAAACAATGAGTATTTTACAGGTGCATTTTCTCCAATTTTCATGTCTCGCAATAGAGTAAGGTCATGGGATGAACCTGGGTTTACCGTTCAAGCAAGTGGAAGGCAATGTCAACTTCATCCACAAGCGCCAAAGATGATAAAAGTTGAGAAAAATTTGCAGAAATTTGTGGAAGGTAGCGAACACTTATACAGACGCATGACAGTGCGTGAGGTGGCTCGTGTACAAACGTTCCCAGATGACTACAAGTTTATATACGATGAAGTCAACTATGGCTACAAGATGATTGGTAATGCCGTTCCTGTAAATCTTGCATATCACGTAGCAATGAGTATCATTGCAGTCTTAAGAAAGCATGGTGTTGAATTTGGAAACAAATCATGAAAGTAGTATCCCTTTTTGCAGGGTGTGGTGGACTTGATCTTGGATTTGAGCAAGCTGGTTTTGATGTTATTTGGGCAAATGAATTTGATACAAGTATTCATGAAACATATAGATTAAATCACCCACATACTGTTTTGAACACATCGGACATTCGTACCATACGTGGTACGGATGTTCCGAATTGTGATGGTATTATAGGTGGTCCTCCTTGTCAAGCGTGGAGCGAAGGTGGCAAGCAAAAGGGATTAGATGATCCACGTGGACGATTATTTTTGGATTATATTAGAATTGTAGCTGAGAAAAAACCTAAATTCTTTGTAATAGAGAATGTTCGAGGAATTCTTGAAGAACAACATCAAAAATCACTTGATATGTTTTTAAAACTGTTAAGTGAGTGTGGGTATAATATTACATATGAATTGCTCAATGCTGCAGATTATAAAATCCCACAAGATAGATTTCGTGTATTCTTTGTGGGTATAAGAACTGACATACAAAATAAATTCAGCTTTCCAGAAGCGACAACAACAACTCCTATTACTTTAAGACAAGCTATAGGTGATATAACAGAAGTTCCACGTCCTTTTTTTAGAAATGCTGTTGAGACGGAAAATATTGAAAGAGCAAACCATGATGTGTATATAGGAACCTACGATAGTAAATACATGTCTAGGAATCGTGTCCGTAGCTGGAACGAGCTTTCTTTTACGATACAAGCACAAGCCAAGAATATTCCTCAGCATCCTCAAGCTCCTAAAATGCTATATAATTCTGCCTTTTCACGAACTTTCGCAAAAGGATATGAAAAACTATATAGACGACTTAGTGTAAGAGAATGTGCCAGAATTCAGACATTTCCTGATAGTTTTAAAATACGCTATACAAGAATTGAAGATGGATATAAAATGATTGGCAATGCAGTTCCTCCAAGATTAGCATATAATATAGCAAAAGAAATAGCGAACGTATTCTCAAAAGAAGATAAAGTAGATATATTAAATACAAATAGTAGGAATAATAAATTTGAAGGTACTTCTATAAAGTGCTTATTAAAGCAGGCTGGCAAAATATTATTTGAACTAGAAGAAAATGAAGAAAGGTTAATAATTGTGAATTTGAGAAGTGGTTTACAATTAAACAACATTATAATTGGGCTTATACCAGAAAAAAACAATAATGCTTTTCTTTCTAAAAAGGGGCAATACTATTATACAGGGAATAAAATTCCTAAGATTATAGATTTTACAAATACCTTCCTTTTTATGCCTTATATAAAAGGTAAAGGCGTAAGGGATTTGTATATGATAAAATCTGCATGGATTGGTGAAAAGAAGGATATAGAGTTGAATGGTAAAGAAGGTGATTTAAGGATCATATTTAAATTGAAATTCTTAAAGCAATTATTCTCTTCTTATATGCCTATACACTTAAATGTATGGCATACATATACTTATTCAAATTTGCAAAGGATAAATGAAATATATGTTGAATGATGAGCTTTTTTACACAGGAATATGTTTGAGTAACTTTGCCAAGTAGTTGGACTGATTATATAGTAAGAACCTATGGCATGATTAATAATGTCATAGGTTCTTATCTTAGTGTTTCAATATATAAAGATGTGTTCTTCTTCTGATACAGAAATGATTAATCACATCTATAGGAAGATGAAAAATATGAGATAATTCAGAATCTGTATAATGCAGTTCTGTCTTAAAAAGCTGATAGGCTTCATAAAATAGTGAAGGTGCATCTATAGAAACATTTCCAGGTTCTTTCTTTTTGTATCCTTTTCTACTTAACTCAACATTTAAATATTTATATTTATCTGAAGATATTGTACCCAAATCTTTTGCTCTATGAACAATAGAAGCCATAGACGTAAGCCAATATTGTTTAAGCGGTAGAAGGTAAGATAGTCGTAAGTCAGTCAAAGACCCCTTTATCTCATCTGACGGCATCAGAAATTCTGCAGCAAAAGAAAAAGCCTCTTCTTCTTTATTCCTGCAATCTGGAATCGCAAAGTCAGGAGAAATATGTAAAACGATATGACCTAGTTCATGAGCTATGGTCAATCTTTTGCGATCGTTACTATAATTTCCATTTATTACTATAACTGGATAACCCATGTCTGTCAAGAATGACACACCGTCAAAGCCTTCATTACAGTCAAATATCTCTATTATAATAATCCCATTTGATTCAAGTTTCGAATATATATTGCTCACGGGACCTTGTAGAATTCCCATTGAACGACGAATAATTTGGGCTGCTGATGTTGGAGTAAACCCTTCTGAAATATCAATGGTCTGTAAAGAAAAAGCTGGAAACTCAATCGTATCAGACATTTGATCTACAATATAACCGATTAGTTTTAATGACTTTTCAATGTAGTCTTTCTCCTTTTTAGCTACTCCAACCCTCTTTCTGTAATGTGCACTATCTACTTTGTTTGATATAGCTTGCTCATAAAATGAAGTTGGGAATTTAAGAAAATCAACAATCCTTTGAAGTACTTCATTCGATAGTTGACCTACCCCCTTCTCAAATTTAGATAAATTTGATTGTGACAATCCTTGAATATGAGAAGCCAATTCCGTTTGAGAATAACCTCTATATTCCCGAACAAATGTTAGTTGTCTCGGATTCATACTCTTGATTTTTTAATTATTATATTTACCGAGTCTGGCAACTCTTGGTTATTTTATTGCTTTAATTTTACCTTCTTTATTCTTGACACGTACTTTTGGATGTACTGTTTCGACATCCGAAAGAGAAGTAAATAATGTCGTTTCCTTTTGTGGTACGCCAAACTCATCCAGTGTCCATTTTACCATTTCTTCATCAATATAGACAAATCTCGGATGTACTAATTCACCTATTGAAGATTTTGAATAGCCAAAGAAAATAATTGGAGCAATTCCATCTTCTTCATCGCTAAACAAATTGCCTTCCTGCTGATTCTCAATTTTTAGCAAGTGATTAGTACGTACATTCATAGGCATATTATATTTATCCAACTTCTTGAATAACACAATATAACCATTTATGTACAGATACATTCTTCCATATCGCCCTTTTTGAATATTCACCCCTAAAATTTCTCTAAGAGTTTGCATTAAACATGTATTAAAGAACGATGCCTCAAAACTTCTCACTCTATCCCGAGGATCAATACTTTTTATTTTATCATTATACACTACCACTGCTCTATTAAAAGCAGTGAAAACCCCCTGTAACGCAGATTTCATGTCAAATTGAAATTCTTTTGCGTTAATAATGCGCTTTCTTTTGCGCTTTTCGTTGAAAATGCCTACCTTTGTAGGCGAATTTAATTTTTGCATAAAATTTATTTTTTTTGAGTCGCCAGACCCGATTAATAATCTCTGTTGCCGCAGAGATTATTTTCGATGCAAAGATATATAAAAAAAACGATTTGTTGTATATTTAGCGATATAAATTTGTAGAAAAATTGTATTTTGCACATGTATTTAATACAAACTTAATGTATGTTTACATATAATGAAGTTTTATTTTTGATGTAGAATCTTTATCAAGATTACTTAAAAACTATTTGCAAAAGTGTTTTTTCAATCGGTTTTCTTTATTTTATCACATATATACTTCCATGCCATTCACCTCAAATATACACACATCGCGAAGCTGCCGGATTTCGTTGGAGTCCA
>OIYP01001442.1_pt1 | contig 11553 bp, 10 predicted proteins | sample 1588261 | NCBI WGS metagenome assembly OIYP01 (sample SAMN03283293) | human gut metagenome | biome: human-associated habitat; material: feces | host: Homo sapiens | place: Peru | collected 2012
GAGACCTCTGCACAAAGTGCAGAAGCACCGACCGAGCCGGCAGGCGAGACTGGCGTTATTTATTAAATAGTGTTTCAATAACTCTTTTTAGGAAGTTGCGTAAATCCCTCCGTCACACCTTACGGTGTGACGCCTCCATTTATAAGGAAGTTAAGGCAATGCCCCTACTTGCTATAATTATTATAATATGCTATAATAAAACATTGTATTGAGGACATCACAAACCCAAACAGATAAGGAGCGATTATGAAAGAGTTTCAAAACGAATTAAAGGGCGAGGCTATGGCTCTTGTCAATTCAGCAAATACGGCTATCGCCGCAAGAAGCGGCTCATTAGAGGTTTTAGGCACGCCGTTTATGATTGCGCTTATGGAAAAAGCCACCTGCACCGCCTGCGAAGATTTGCTTGACGAGGGTGAAACAACGGTCGGAACAGCCATAAACATCACTCACGACAAGGCAAGCGGATTAGGCGAGCTTGTAAAAGCTACTGCCACACTCACACAGGTTGACGGCAGAAAGCTAAGCTTTGATGTAATCGCTCAGGACAGCAAGGGCGACACAATCGGAAAGGGAACAATAACCAGATTCGTTGTAAACGGCGAACGATTTATGAGTAAGGTGGAATCAAAATAATGACTAAGGCAGTAATTTTCGATTTTGACGGAACCCTTTGCGATACGGGAATCGGTGTAAAGAAAAGTGCAAAATATGCGCTTGACGCATTTGAAATTGAAGCACCCGAATGGGAAGAACTTGACTTTTTCATCGGGCCTCCCCTGCTTGTTACATTTCAGGAGAAGTTCAACCAAAGTGCCTCTGACGCCGAAAAGCTTGTGAAAAAATACAGAGAGAGATACACGAACATCGGTCTGTACGAAAGCGAGTTTTACGCAGGCATACCGTCACTTTTGCAAAGACTGAAAAGCGACGGAATGAAGCTGGGCATAGCGTCATCAAAGCCGATTAACTATGTTGAGGAGCTTTTGATTAAGGCGGGACTGATAGACCTGTTTGACTATGTAAGCGCAGTAAGCTTTACTGCCGACTGCGAAACAAAGCAGAGTATAATCACGAGGTGCTTGGGCGAGCTTAACATTCAAGCCGACGAGGCGATAATGGTGGGCGACCGCTTCTATGATATGGACGGAGCGAGAGAGGCCGGCGTCACGGGAGTCGGCGCTTTGTGGGGCTTCGGCTCTAAGTTTGAGCTTATCGAAAGCGGAGCAAAATACATATTGGAAAAGGTTGACGACATTGAGGCGGTGGCACTCGGATTATACGAGAGGTGCGAGAATGTTCAGGGAATATTCAGCGGAAATGTTATCAGCGTGCATAAGGACGACATAATACTTTCTAACGACAAGCCTGCCGTAAGAGAATGTATTGACCATCCGGGCGGAGTAGGAATAATCTGCTTAAATGAAAACGACGAGGTAATGCTCGTAAGGCAGTTTAGGTATCCGTACAGGGAAATGATTTATGAAATTCCGGCAGGCAAGCTGGAAAAAGACGAAAATCCATACGATGCGGCATTGCGTGAGCTGCGTGAAGAATGCGGAGCAGTATGCGAAAAGTTGACGCCGCTGGGTGAAATTTATCCCACTCCGGGATATACGAACGAAATAATAAGGCTGTATGCGGCTGAAAATCCGACATTTACGGAACAGGAACTTGACGACGACGAATTTTTGCAAGTCAGCGCGATGAAGTTTTCCACCCTGTATGCAAAGATTATGTCGGGCGAAATCAAGGACGCAAAAACAATAATAGCAGTAATGAAACTAAAGGAATTGAGAAACAAGTAATGAGTGCATATCTCGACAACAGCGCAACCACGAAACCGACAAAAGAGGTTGCAGACAAGATATATGAAATGCTCACGGTTAAATTCGGCAATCCGTCATCCTTTCACAAAGAGGGTTTAGACGCAAATGCCGAAGTGCGAAGCGCAAGAGAGCAAATTGCAAAATCTATGTCGTGCGAGGCAGACGAAATATTCTTCACCTCGGGAGGAACAGAGGCAAACAATCTTGCGATTTTCGGCACAGCGATGGCAAACCGACGCAAGGGCAAAAGAATAGTGACAACCGCCATTGAACACGAAAGCATTATAGAGGCTGTAAACGAGTTGGAAAAGCAAGGCTTTGAGGTGATAAAGCTTATGCCCAACGAAAACGGAGCAATCAGCGAGGAGCAGGTTTTTGAGGCGGTAAACAGCGACACCATATTAGTGTCTATGATGTATATAAATAATGAGGTCGGCTCAATTATGCCCGTAAAGGCTATGAAAAAAGCCGTAAAAAGAGCTAACGCTCCCGCATTGATACACATAGACTGCGTTCAGGCATACGGCAAGGTCGAAATAAAGCCGTCTAAGCTCGGAGCAGATTTAGTGACTGTAACGGCACACAAAATTCACGGTCCAAAGGGTGTTGGCGCATTATATGTAAAAAAAGGCACGAGGCTGGTTGCAAGAACCTACGGCGGAGAGCAGGAAAAGAAGCTTCGCCCCGGAACAGAGGCAACGCCGCTGATTGCAGGCTTCGGAGTGGCTGTGTCCCAGATACCCGACTACAAGGAGCAGAGCGAGAAAATCCGACTTTTGAACGCATATGCAAGAGAGCAGCTCGAAGCTATTGACGGGGTTAAGATTAACAATCCGCAAGGCACATCGGACTACATACTCAATGTATACATACCCACCTTTATGACCAGCCAGACAATAGTTCAGCACCTGTCGAGCCAATACGGAATATATGTAAGCAACGGCTCTGCCTGTGCAAAAGGCAAGAAAAGTCATGTGCTGAGTGCAATGAAGCTTGGCGACAAGGTGATTGAAAAATCAATCCGCATTAGTTTTTGCAGATTTAACACAAAAAAAGACATAGACGAATTGGTGGCTGCCATAAAAGAAACGACAGAAAAATATCCTTTATAGGAGACAAATATGAAAGAAATTATACTTATTAAAAACGGTGAGCTTGTGCTTAAAGGTCTCAACAGAAACACCTTTGAGGACATACTCATTAAGAATATGAAAAAAGCCCTTAAAAAAATCGGTGAATTCACCTTTACAAAAAGTCAATCAACGATAATGGTTGAGCCTGTCAACGATGACACCGACCTTGACGATGCAGTTGAGGCACTCAGAAAGGTTTTCGGTATTGCAGCACTTTCAAGAGCGATTGTTGCAGAAAAGAATTTCGAGGACATTAAGCAGAAAACCTTAGAATATCTTGACGAAAGGCTTGACGAGGTAAGCACATTTAAGGTCAACGCAAAGAGAAGCGACAAGAAATTCGAGATGAAATCACCTGAGATTTGCAGAGAAATGGGCGCTTGTATCTTATCTGCTCACCACCACTTAAAGGTTGATGTGCATAATCCCGAGTTGACCGTAACGGTTGAGGTGCGTGACAGATTTGCATTCATTCACGCAGACAGCATTAAGGGTGCAGGCGGTATGCCTGTAAGCACAAGCGGCAGAGGAGCTATTCTCATCAGCGGAGGAATTGACTCTCCTGTTGCGGCATATATGATGGCAAAGAGAGGAATAGAATTAGTTGCCGTTCACTTTGCTTCCCCTCCGTTTACAACCGAGCTTGCAGAGCAAAAGGTTATGGACTTACTCCGCAAGGTTGCGGCATACAGCGGACCTATCACAACATATGTTGTTCATTTCACAGAGCTTCAGGAAGCAATCCGAGATAAGTGTCCCGAGGTATATTTCACAATCATTATGCGTAGATATATGATGAAAATTGCCGAAAGACTTGCCGTAACTCAAAAATGCTCAGCTTTGATAACAGGCGAAAGCGTGGGACAGGTTGCAAGCCAGACCATTTACGCATTAGGCTGCACAGACCAAGCAAGCACTTTGCCCGTATTCAGACCGTGCATAGGAATGGACAAGGACGAAATCATCAAGATTTCACGAGAGATAGACACATTTGAAACTTCTATTCAACCATACGAGGATTGCTGTACCGTATTTACACCGAAGCATCCGAAAACAAGACCGCAGATAGAGGACATCCTCGAAGCAGAAAAAGCATTGAACAGCGAGGAGTTAATAGAAAATGCGGTTAAGAGCGCAAGAAAGACTGTAATAAGCTAATGAGCGAAAAAGAAAACAATTTAGAAAAAATCCTAAAGGACTTAGAGCTTGACGATGTGCTGTCATCAATCAAGAGCAACGACACCACCGAAAGCTATTACGAAAAGCCGCTTGAGCCTCCGAAAAGGAGTGCGTCGCAGGAGATACGCGAAAAGTCCTACGACGAAAAGCCGGAGAAAAATAAAAAGCCGAAAAGCAAGAAAAAGAAAAAAGCCCCCTCACCCAAGCCGAAAAAAGACGGCAAGAGTAAGAGGCTGAAAGCTATACCCACAAAGGCAAAGACGGCAATTTTGCTGATTTTATGCGCCGTTCTTGCAGGCTTTATAATCTTCTCGTGCGTATCGTATGCAAAAAACGCATACCTAAAGCCATACGAGGAAAAGTACAAAATCACATATCCAAAGGGCATTGCCGAGGAATTTTGTGACGCATACGGAAAAAATCAATCGACAGTCGGTTCAATCCGTTTTGGCGATGATGACGAGCTTTATATAACCGACTCGCAGACGGGCAATCTGCCCTGCACGGAATTCGGCACGGAAATAAATTCCGAGCAACAATTCAAGTCGGTAAATCTCAACGGCAGCAAGGACATTGAGAGCGAATATGCAAACGGTGAGAGCTTCGTAAAAGCTTCGCAAAAAGTCACAATCAAAGACATTTACGCAAAAGAGACGGTCTATCAAGTAGTTTCGGCATTTTATGTAAACAAGAGCCTTCTTGACGACAACGGTTATGTGTTCCCTTACAATGTTTACGGCGATTTGACGGAAGACAGCTTTGACGAATACGAGGACAGAGTTCATTCTCGCTCACTGTATTACACAGGCTATGATATGAATTACAACGATTCGTTCTTAACCGTAAGCACTCAGAGCAAGGTGTATAAATACTGCAATTTTGTAATTCTTTGCAAGAAGACCGACGAAGATTTTGAAAAAATAACAAACACGACTGCTAACGAAAAAATACATTATCCGCAAAAATGGTACGACGATAACGACAAGCACAATCCATATTGGCTGTCGTCAAAATGGTATCCTACCGTTTACACGGACAAGAAACACACAATAGAAGAAAAACTTGTTCTGTAAGCAGGCTATTCATAAATTAACGCCTCCTTTTAAGTCTCATCGCCTCCCTTAACAAGGGAGATTCCCCTGTCAGGGGAAATGTCTGCTTTGCAGACAAAAGGGTCCGCCGTCTGCGGCTGAGCAAGGGGACCACGAAGTGGTGGAGGGATAGTCATAAATTCACAGAATGCCTATCTATAATCGGCTGAAAAAGCGCAGAATAGGCAGTTACGCAAATCCCTCAGTCAGCTACGCTGACAGCTCCCTTGAAAAGGGCGCCTATGAGATGCTAACATCTCCCCTTAAAAAGGGAGGCTGTGAGGGATTTGTCACTTGATAAGAGAACAAAAAGGACCGAGTGTTACTCAGCACTCAGTCTTTTTTATTTTTACAACATGTATTAATATATGCCTTGTTCAAGCATTGCCTGTGCAACCTTTTCAAAGCCTGCAATATTTGCGCCTGCCACAAGGTTATAACCCAAGCCATACTTTTCGGCTGCTTCAACAGAATTCTTATGTATATTAATCATAGCCTGATGAAGCTTTGCGTCAACCTCCTTGGCAGTCCAAGAAAGTCGTTGGCTGTTTTGGCTCATTTCAAGACCCGACACGCAAACACCGCCTGCGTTTACTGCCTTTGACGGAGCAACAATTACATCGGGATTTTCGATAAACATATTAAGTGCCTCTTCGGTAGTCGGCATATTAGCAACCTCGATATAATACTTTGTGCCGTTTGAAATAATCTTTTGAGCCTCGACCTCGTCAATTTCGTTTTGAGTGGCACAAGGCATTGCAACATCAGCCTTTACTCCCCACGGCTTTTCACCTGCAAAGAAAGGCACACCGAATTTATCGGCATAGTCCTGACATCTATCTCTGCCCGAAGCTCTCATTTCAAGCAAATAATTAATTTTTTCGTCTGTGATAATTCCCTCCTTATCGTAAACATATCCGTCCGGACCGGAAATTGTAACCGGAATTGCGCCAAGTTCCGCAAGCTTTTTGCAAGCGCCCCACGCAACATTGCCAAAGCCGGACACGGTAACGGTTTTGCCCTGAAGCTCGTCATTTTGATGCTTCAACACCTCTTGGAGATAATAAACGGCACCGTAACCTGTTGCCTCGGGTCTGATAAGCGAGCCGCCATATGTAATTCCCTTACCCGTAATTACACCGTTTTCAAAAGCGTCTGCAATTCTTTTATACTGACCGAAGAGGAAGCCGATTTCTCTGCTGCCTACACCTATATCGCCTGCCGGAACATCGACATTAGGTCCGATATGACGATAAAGTTCTGTCATAAATGCCTGACAAAAACGCATAATTTCACCCTTGCTTCTGCCCCTCGGGTCGAAATCCGAGCCACCCTTTGCACCGCCCATAGGAAGCCCCGTAAGCGAATTCTTAAAGGTCTGCTCAAATCCGAGGAAGTACATAATGGAAGAATTTACACTCGGATGAAAACGAAGTCCGCCCTTGTAAGGACCGATAGCCGAGTTAAACTGAACACGGTAACCTCTGTTCACCTGCGTTTTTCCATTGTCATCTACCCACGCGATACGAAATGTGATAAGCCTGTCAGGCTCTGCCATACGCTCAAGAAGATTATCCTCAACATACTCCGGGTGCTGTTCGATTACAGCCTCAAGTGACCTGTAAACCTCTTTAATGCACTGTATGTACTCCGGTTTGGAGCAATCTCTGCGTTCTACCGTAGCAATAGCCTGTTCAATGTATTTATTCATAAAATCATCTTACCCCTTTTTATTAAGTTAAGTGAGCCACGGCTCACCTGTCTTTCATTCTAAATATAACATTCTCTATAAAAATTTCAATAAGCTTTTATAAATTTTGTAAAAAACAGCGAAAAATTATTATTTTAATAATCAGGAGTGTGCCTAAAATCGGGTTTTTTGCGGCTTTGTTACAACAGACGGGACAAGCGTTTTTTGTGCAATTTCACAAAAAGAAAAAAGCCGTCACGGAAAGAACCGCACACGGCTTTATTAAACAAATGTCAGTTAGTAAACAAAAATCGTCGCTTACTTTTTCATCTCGGCACGAGCTTCCTTAATACGCTGAACAAAGAGTTTGCCCGTTTCGGTGATTTTATCATAATCGCCTGTTTTTGCTCCCTTGATAAGGGACGAGCCTGCTCCGACAGCAACGGCTCCTGCCTTAATCCAATCCTTAACATTATCAACATCAACACCGCCCGACGGCATCATAACCGCATTAGGAATAGGACCGTGAATATCCTTAATGAATGACGGAGTTGCAATATCACCCGGGAACACTTTAAGCACATCTGCGCCGCATTCCATAGCGTGAACAGCCTCGGTTGGAGTATAAATACCGGGCATTGACGGAATGCCGTAACGATTACAGCACTTTACGGTTTCCTCATCAAAATACGGTGATACGATATATTCTGCACCTGCCAAAATAGCAATTCTTGCGGTAGCTGCGTCCATAACAGTGCCTGCTCCGATAATAATTTCACCCGAGGAATACTTTTCTCTCATAGCCTCGATAAGTTTATCTGCGTGTGGCACGGTAAAAGTAAGCTCAATAGCCGCAACACCGCCTGCGATACAAGCGTCTGTGATTTTTTCTGCCTGCTCAACAGAGGTTGCACGCACTACTGCCACAATTCCGACCTCTTGGATTTTTGCAAGTGTTTCAATTTTATTTGACATAATTATTCTCCTTAAATATCTTATCGCTCCCCTTAACAAGGGAGGCGTAAAATGTGCTATCTCTGCACTCTTGCTCCTGCGCCGTTTACCTTTGCCTCTACCTCTTTGAGCGAAGCCATAGAGGTATCGCCCGGTGTAGTCATCGCAAGTGCGCCGTGAACAACACCGTAATTAACAGCCTTTTGAGCGTCCTGATAGGTCATAAGTCCATAAATAAGACCCGATGCGAAGCTGTCGCCGCCGCCTACTCTGTCAAGAATTTCAAGTCCGGGGTATTCAAGAGAATTATAAATCTTTCCGTCAGCCCAGCAAATAGCTTTCCAGTCGTTTACGGTTGCGGTTTTAACGGTACGAAGGGTAGTTGCGATTACCTTAAAATTAGGATAAGCCTTAGTAACGGTTTCTATCATCTTATAATAGCCGTCCATATTAAGCTCTTTCAAATCTGCATCATTGCCCTCAACCTCAAAGCCGAGAGAAGCGGTAAAGTCCTCCTCGTTTCCTATCATAACATCAACATACTTTGCGATTTCCTTATTAACCTCTTGAGCCTTAGCCTGACCGCCTATACCCTTCCAAAGTGACGGACGATAGTTAAGGTCATACGAAACGACCGTGCCGTACTGCTTAGCTTTTTTTACAGCCTCGATAACAACCTCGGCGGCAGATTCGCTCAGAGCCGCATAAATTCCGCCCGTATGAAGCCATCTCACTCCAAGTGTGCCGAAAATATAATCCCAATCTATATCACCGACCTTTAGCTTTGAAGCGGCGGTATTGCCTCTGTCGGAAGCACCGACTGCACCACGAATGCCAAAGCCTCTTTCGGTGAAATTAATACCGTTTCTGACTTCTCTGCCGATACCGTCAAACGGCATCCACTTAACAAGAGAGGTATCAACGCCGCCCTGAAGAATCAAATCCTCCAGAAGATAGCCAATCTCGTTTTCGGCAAAGGCTGTAACAACTGCCGTTTTCATACCAAAGCATCTGCGAAGTCCTCGTGCGACATTATATTCGCCGCCGCCCTCCCAAGCTCTGAACGAACGGGCAGTCTTAATTCTGCCCTCGCCCGGGTCAAGTCTGAGCATAATTTCACCCAACGAAACCTCGTCGAACATACATTCCTCTTTTGATCTTAATTTCAAATCCATTTTTTATCCCCCTATTGATTAAAAACCGAAGTATTTGATAGCATTATTATATGAAATTCCCTTTACTATTTCCTCGAGCATTTCCTCATCGTCGGCATACATACCGTCCTCTACCCATCTGCCGATAAGGCGACACATAATTCGTCTGAAATACTCGTGTCTGCCGTATGATGTAAACGAGCGAGAGTCTGTTTCCATTCCGATAAACTTTCCGAGAACACCGAGATTTGCAAGCGATTTCATCTGTGCGGTCATTCCGTCCATAGTGTCCAAAAACCACCACGCAGGGCCAAATTGAAGCTTGCTTTCAGCCTCACTCGACTGAAAATTACCGAGCATAGTCGCCAACACAATATTGTCCTTATCGTTAAGATTAAACAAAATCGTCTTAGGCAGGTCGTTTGTAGAATCAAGAGCGTCAAGAAAGCGTGAAAGTTCAGTAGCAATTTCACGGTCGCCAACGCTGTCAAAACCTGTGTCTGCACCGATTAAGTCAAACATTCTGGAAGAATTATTGCGAATGACGCCGATATGAATTTCCATAGCCCAGCCAAGCTCGTGATACTTCTTACCGAGTGCAAGCATAAGGGCGGTACGATATTTGTCGCCGTCCGACTGAGTGACCTTTTCTGCGTTCATTGCCCTTTGAAAAACGGCATCTATATCGTCATCGGGTGCAATGTCAAACGGAATGTACTCAAAAGCTTGGTCGGATACTCTGCAACCAACTTCGTTGAAATAATCGCATCGTTTAAGCAGAGCCGTAATAACATCCTTATATGATTTAATATCTACACCGGCAACCTCACCGAGCGACCTAATATAATCTGCAAAACCGTCAAGATGAATGTTAAGCGCTTTATCGGGTCTGAAGCTTGCAAGCACCTTGCAGTCAAAGCCGTCAACCTCGCCCAGCTTTTTATGATATTCAAGGCTGTCAATCGGGTCGTCGGTTGTGCATACGATTTTAACATTGCTCTTTGCAATAAGGCTTTGCGGTCTGAAATCGCCGTTTTTAATCGCCTCGTTCGCACGGGAATATATATCGGGTGCAGATTTTGCATTAAGCGGAGTATCAATGCCAAAATATCTTTGAAGCTCGATATGCGCCCAATGATACAACGGATTGCCGATACAATACTGAAGCGCCTGAGCGAATTTCAAAAACTTTTCCTCATCGCTTGCATCGCCCGTGCAATATTTTTCCTCAATACCCGCACTTCGCATAGCCCGCCATTTATAATGGTCGCCGTAAAGCCAAAGCTGTGTAATGTTTTCAGGCTGATTGTTTTCGTAAATTTCCTTAGGACTTAAATGACAATGATAATCGCACACGGGCATATCCTTTGCATAATCAAAAAACAAATGCCGTGCGCTTTCGGTATCTAACAGAAAGTCCTTATCCATAAAGCTTTTCATACTGTGTCTCCGCAATTTTTAGATTTCAAAAATATTATATACCTTAGAATACCCCATTTCAATATAAAATAATAAATTTTAATCTTGTTTTATATTCACACAAAATCAATAAAAAGTTAATTTTTATGTATTTGACTTTAATAACCCTGTGTTGTAAAATAAAAATACAGATAATGAAAGGAGACAACGCTATGATTTGTCCAAATTGCGGAAAAGAATTGGCAGAGGGTGAGGTTTGCACCTGCACAATGCAAGGCAACGCTCAAAACAAAGAAACCGCCCCTGCCGTTAATGTAAATGAAGAAAACGAAACTGCTCAGGAGGCTGTCGCAGAGACAATGCTTACAGGAGCAGAGGAATTGACCGAGGAAATCCCTCAGGAAGAAACGGCACAGGAAGCTCCGGCAGAGGCTGTCGCAACCGAGGAAGAAGCTTATCAGTCAAGCGAGCATATCGACGAGCAACAGAGCTATTCTCAACCCGAGCAGAATTACGAGGGACAAAACGCCGGTTATAATCCATACGAAAACAACGCATACTATCAACCGAACACACCGCCGTTTGCACAGCAGGCGCCGTACTATGTTCCGATAACTCAGGCACCGTCGGCAAGCACGGAATATCCCGAGGACTACAAGCCGAGAAAGAAGTATGTAGCGGTAATTCTTGCCGCAACGCTTGGCATTTTCGGAATCCACAACTTCTATCTTGGCAACAACGGCAAGGCTATTGCACAGATTCTGCTTACAACTCTCGGCTCTTTATTCTTTGGCTTAGGCTATGTTGCGTGCCAAATTTGGGTTGTCGTTGAGGCAGTCCAGCTTCTTATCGACAAAGAAGAGGCTGACGCAAACGGATACAAAATTATGACCTTTGCAGAGGAGCTTGCAAGGGAGCAGAAAAAGGCAGAATAAGTCTAATGCCTCCCTTATTAAGGGAGGTGGGTTTTGAACAACGGCAGTTGTGAAAAAGCCGGAGGGATTTGCGCAATTTCCTAAAAAGAGTTATTACAACACTATTTAATAAAGAACGCCAGTCTCGCCTGCCGGCTCGGTCGGTGCTTCTGCACTTTGTGCAGAGGTC
>OIYP01001443.1_pt1 | contig 11545 bp, 8 predicted proteins | sample 1588261 | NCBI WGS metagenome assembly OIYP01 (sample SAMN03283293) | human gut metagenome | biome: human-associated habitat; material: feces | host: Homo sapiens | place: Peru | collected 2012
TTAGACTTGCTCGATATGAGTTGCTGTAAATAATAATCTCTTTTTATAATCATAGTCGTTCCCGAAAAGTGTCATTAGTGTCAACTTTCGGGAATGCAAAGGTACGCTATTTATCGGGAAAAAAAGAATTTTATTCCCGAAAAGTGTCATTAATGACAAAAATCGGGAATAAATCGGCTCCTTTGTGGGCTTTTGCATTCAAAATCTCGTAACGTAAGCCCCAGAAAGTAAGATGTCAATGGCTTTTCGTGTGTTAATTCCTGAAAAATGACACAAATGTCAAAAACTGGGAATGTTTAATAAAATTAAACTTTTGGCTTGCTCTTTAGAAATCCATGTGTATGCTTCTGTATCAAAAAGCGCAGAATCCTGCTGGCATCACTGCCAGCAGGATTCTACGCTTTCCCTATTATTCTTAATATGTCGTCTGCAAATAGAATTCTATTGAACTCTACAGAACTCTCTTGTGATTTCCTATTCAGCATTTGTCTGCTGTTCAGTCTCAGTAGCCTGCTGCTGCTGAGTTGTCTCCTTCTGTGTTGAATCCTCAGTGGTAGCCTGTGGCTGGATAGGAGTGCCAACTTCTGTTTAATTTTACTTACTTACTTTCTTTTTTGTGGATTCATTATCGAACCCGCTATTCATGTCACAATCTGCGTGCCAAAAAGAATATGAAAAATGATATGAGTTGATTATCAGGTGTTTATGTTTTGTGTACCAAAAGTAGATGGCGTGGAAAATAAGGAAGGTAGGTGGAAGCATTCCTCAAAAAGTTGGGGAATACAAATGTTGTTTTCATTAGTAAGATAGCTCGTAACTACTCAGCACCCCTGTAGAAGTAATTACTCCGCATCCGTATGGGCATAAGTACTAACAAGATAGTTTTGTCCTTTTCGTTTGACTTTTGGGGAATTTTGGAGAAGAAGGTTGCGAGTATTGTCGTTTTGGAAGATTTTCCTCGTTTTTCAATTAGTAATAGAAAGATTTGGTTGATTTTGCGAGCAAAACAAAAGTTTTGAATAAATAATTTGGTAAATACACTTAAAAAGTGTACCTTTGCCTTGTTAAAACAAAAAGCTATCCTATATGGAAATAAAAACAGAAAGCAACCAGATATATTCTCCGATAAGAGATAAATGGCTTGTGCTAAAGCCTGAGGAGGAAGTTCGCCAAAGATATGTTTGTCGTTTGGTGGATAGCTACGGCTATGGCATCAAACAAATGGGAGAAGAAGTAAAGGTGACAAACTCTCAACGTGGTCAAGGTGCTGCTCGTGCAGATATTGTTATCTGGCGAAATGAGGAGGATAAACGAAAAGGGAAGAATGCACTTATCGTAGTGGAGTGTAAGGCGGAAAATGTCACTATTCGCCAAGCTGACTATTTCCAAGGATATAATTATGCAGCTTGGGCTGGTGCTAAGTTTTTTGTCACAACTAACTTGAAGGAAACTCGTATCTTTAAGGTGGTAGAGGATGCTATGCCTAAAAAGTTGGAGGAAATTGCTGATATTCCTTCTGCTGATATGGTGGACGATGACAAGAAAATCAAGGCTATGCTGTTGCAGACGAAGGCTTTTACTCGTGATGAGTTCTCCCGATTGCTTTTTAAGTGCCATAACATCATTCGTAATAATGATAAACTATCACCTGAAGCAGCTTTTGATGAGATAAGCAAGATTCTGTTCATCAAAATTAGATACGAACGTACGAATTCTGGAACTCAAATTTTCTCAAAGGAAGAATTTTTGAAACAAAAGAAGATGTATGATGCCGTAAAGTCTAAAGAGTCACCTGATTATTATCAGTTTTTGTTTAATAAGACAAAGGAGGATTTTGCTAAAGACCATCTTTTTGATGAAAATGAAACTATCAAAATACGAGAGAATAGCTTTGAACAAATCGTGAAGGAATTACAAGTGTATAACTTGTCAACTACTTCTGATGATGTGAAAGGTATTGCCTTCGAGCAATTCTTGGGAAGAACGTTCCGTGGAGAGTTAGGACAATTTTTCACGCCTCGTACTATTGTTGATTTTATGGTATCTGTGCTTGACCCACAAGAAGGTGAGTATGTTTGTGATCCTTGTTGTGGTAGTGGTGGATTCTTGATTCGTGCTTTCGAGTATGTTCGTGAACATATAGAAAATGAAGTGGAAGTAAGAAAAGAGGATGTGAAAAAGTCTTTGTTTACAGACGATTATTCAAAGCTACCAAAGAAAGAACAAGAGAAAATCGATCAAAAGGTAATAGATGCTTTCAGCAAGATGAACTATGAGTTGGACATCAATAATCCAATGGGGCGTTTGCGCTCCCTTTCTTTCGATTGTATCTATGGAACGGATGCCAATCCTCGTATGGCTCGAACTGCCAAGATGAATATGATTATGCACGGAGATGGTCATGGTGGGGTTCATCATCATGATGGTCTCTTGAATGTCAATGGCATTTGGGAAGGCCGCTTTGATGTTATCCTTACTAATCCTCCTTTTGGGGCAAGAATAGACAAGGAATTAAAGATTACAGAAGCCGATAGGTTTACTGATATAGAGAAAATCAAGGCTTATGAAAAAAGATATGGTAAGGAAAATTATGACAATGCGTTAAAGCAAGTCAATGATCATATAGATCAACCTATACTTGACCTGTTTCAAATAGGAAAGTTTAGTGGTCTTACCGAAGTCTTGTTTATAGAGCGTTGTTTGAATCTCCTAAAGCCTGGTGGCAGAATGGGTATTGTGCTCCCAGAAGGTGTATTGAACAATACAAACCTTCAAAAGGTGCGCGATTTTGTGGAGAGCAAGGCAAAGATATTGCTGATTGTGTCTATTCCGCAAGATGTGTTTATGGCAGCAGGTGCTACAGTAAAGCCTAGTTTGTTGTTCTTCAAGAAATTCACAGAGAATGAGGCTGAGGAATACAATCGTATCTATATTCAAGCATCACATGAGGTGGAAGCTAAGTATGATGAAGAAATGACGGATATAGATGCGAAGTTGGCAAAACGTGGTAAGGAGGCTTTGTCAAAAGATGAAAAGAAAAGCCTTCGTGCTCGCAAGAAAGAGTTGGTGGCTTTGATCGAGAACGAAATTAAAGTCTTAGTGAAAGAAAAATTTGACTATGTCATTCCTATAGCAGAGGTTCAAAAAGCTGGTATCAGTGCTACTGGATCTAAGATAGAAAACGAATTGGAACCGCTTGAAAAGGAGTTTACGGAATATAGAAGGGAAAACAAACTTTGGGAGAAGCATGTGAAGGCCACGAAATACAATGTTTCTGATGACGGAACCATGTTGCGTACAAGATTTATTGATGGTGTCGCTTGCGAACCAGAACCATTCTATAGATATTAAAGAGAAATGAGTGTAAATACTTTTAAATATATCCATTTTGCCCACTATAAGGACATTCCGAATTGGAGTGTCCAATATGTGGTTGAGGAGAAATTGGGCTTTACCAAGAAGTACCCAATGGCTAAGATTGGCTCGTTCTTGTCTCGCTCTAAAGAATTAGTTACTTTACAAGATGATATTGCATATAAGCGTGTATCTGTAAGTACTATAGGTAAAGGAATTGCCGTTAGAGATACTAAATTGGGAAAAGATATTGGAACAAAGAAACAATATTTAGTAAAGAAAGGTCAGTTCTTGTTGTCTAAGATTGATGCAAGAAATGGTGCTTTTGGTGTTGTACCAGAAGAAGCAGATGGAGCTATAATAACTGGTAATTTTTGGGCTTTTGATGTTGATTATAATTTGTTAAATCCTCAATATCTTGTTCTAGTAACCCAAACAAAACAGTTTGTTGGGTTTGCTGAGAAATGTAGCAATGGCACTACCAATAGGCATTATTTGCAGGAGGTCGCTTTTTTGCAACAATCAATCCCTTTGCCTTCTTTGGAAGAGCAAATACAAATAGTTAGGGAATATGATTCCCAAATATGTCAGTATAAAAGCCTTGAAAATAGAAATAAAGCGCTAAAAGATGAAATTAATACTTTTATGAAAAATGAACTTAGAATTAGTAAAAAAGAAAATAGCAATAATATTTCGGGATTATTAAATTTTGTTCATTATTCAAAAGTAAGAGAATGGGGCTGTTCTTTTATAAGAAATAATAGTAACCATGGGGTAGAGACACCCTTTAACGTATTAAAAATTAAAGCGATTTGTTCTGTCGGTAGTGGTGGAACGCCTTCTCGAACAAATGCAAGTTACTATAAGGGAACTTATCCTTGGGTAAAAACAGGAGAGGTGTTAAATGATGTAATTTTTGAAACAGAAGAAAAGATTAGTTTGGAAGCAATAGAACGTAGTAGTGCAAAGTTATACCCAAAAGGTTCTTTGTTGATGGCAATGTATGGACAAGGAGATACTCGTGGTAGAACAGCTAAATTAGGTGTGGATGCAACGACAAATCAAGCATGTGCAGTTTTATTTAATATAAAAAATAATGTTGTCTTAACAGACTATTTATGGTTTTATTTGCAAATGCAATATGATGATATTAGAGCTTTAGCTAGTGGCAATAACCAACCAAATTTAAATATAGAAAAAATTAAAAACTATGAAGTTGTTGTTCCACCTTTGTCTGTGCAAGAGACAATTGTATATAGGGTTATGGTGTTGAAAAACAAAATTAAAGATAATTTAAAAATGGCTATTGTTAAAAAACAAAAAGCAGAGACAAACTTTGAACAAACAATATTTGAATAATTATGAGATTAAAGAAATTATATATAGAGCATTACAAGAATATTCATGGTGAATATTCTTTTGAGGGGAATCAAGGCTATATAGCATTGATAGGTTTAAATGGTTCTGGTAAGAGTAACTTGTTGGAGGCCATAAGCTTGGTGCTTGATACCATGTTTGGGCTTCAAGTCAAGACTCCTATAGGTAATTTCTGGATAGAGTATGAGATGGATGGAGAAACTTGCTTTTATGGTAATATTGACCAAGCAGGAAAGGTTATAGAATTAGACTCGCAGCCTAAGATGCCTTCCATGCTTATCTCATGTTATAGTGGAGAAGATGACCGTTTGTGGAATTTCTGCTATAAGGATTATTATGTTCGTTTCTTTAATGCAGCCATTGGTGGAGGTGAATATAAGCCACAGAGTCTTTATGTCAACAGGTATTGTTGGAAGATTGCTTTTATTTCTTTACTCTTTAGTGAAAATGAAGAGGTAAAATCCTTTGTTAAGAACATCTTAAAAGTAGATGCTCAACAAGTGACCGTGCAATTCACTCGTCGTGAGAAAAATAAGGCTAATAGCCATGATGCTTCTAATTGGTATGCTCGTATAGAAGAGAAATTTGGAAAAGGAAGAATTCCTATGGAGGTGTTGAAGTATGAGGACTTGATATGTAATTCATATCCCTACTTAACACCAGATGCCCAGGTATTTTATTACCTTTATTTCCTTTGTATGCCTGGGCGAAATCTTAATTCAGATATGCGAGCTGATAAGTTGATAGAAAATATAGACATACAGGTAAATGGCTATAATTTCGAAGACTTGAGCGAAGGTGAGAAGAAACTCATCCTCATCGAATGCATTACAAAAGTGCTAGGTGATGAAGATGCCCTTGTCTTATTTGATGAACCTGATGCGCATACTCATATAGCGATGAAAAAAGAACTCCTTAGAGTTGTTTCGGAATTTGAAGGTCAAACTATAATGACTACTCATTCTCCAATGTTTTTGAACAAACGTTGGCATGGATACCATACAGAGAATATTTATTATATGCATGATGGTATAGTTGAAAATGCAGATGGGCTAAAACATCTAAGCGATTTGACTGATGGAGCAATAGATTACTTTGAAGGTTCTTTTATCCTAAGTTCGAAGAATATTTTAGTGACGGAAGGACCTTATGACATTATGTATCTGAAGTATGCTATAGATATATTTGAACGAGAAGATATGAAATATGCAAAGTTAAATAATATAGCATTTATGCATACAGGAGGAGCAAGTAATGCTGTTGCGATGTATAGGGAGACTTTGTATCCTATGATTTCTAAAATAGAGCATCTTGTATTCTTGTTTGATTATGATATGGAGGGATATAATGGAAAGGAGAAGCTGATGCAGCAAGTTTCTGCCAATTCAGACAATGTAACCACGTCGTTGTTTTATCAAGACAATTATGGTGTGGTTAGGTTACAGAAGCCTAAAGAGAAAGATCCGAATTCTTATATATTGGAAGATTTGTTTGATAGTGAATCTTATAAACCTATTATGGATAAAATTCATGTGGTATCTCACAAAGAAATACGCAATGTTAAATGGGAGGTAAACGGAAGTAAACGTCCAAAAACAATACCGGAGGCAATAAAAGTTTATATAGAAGAAAACTATCTTTCTTTTGGTAAGGAATGGATAGAAGGCTTTAGGCCAGTATTAGATAAATTAATACAATTGTTTAATTTGTAATTGATGGAAATTATGTTAAAAGAAAGAAACATAAAAATAGCAGTGTTCTCTGCGTTGCTTGTTAGTTTGTTTATTGCATTCATCTTCAATTTGACATTGTCAGTTGGCGAAGGTACAGTTATGCCTCTTTCAAATGGTGATTGGTTGAATTTTTGGGGAAGTTATGCTGGTAGTGTTCTAGCTTTGGTTGTTGGCTTGATGGCAATATTTTATACAAATGCTAATTGTGAACAGACATTATTGCAGCAAAATAAAATATTGAATTATCAGCAAATGATAAAGGAACAAGAAGAAAGAAATGTGTGTTTGAAAAATAATCTGAATTTATTGAATTACGCAGAAATACAAGGAATAACAGCAAGTATCAATCAAAATGATTTAATATCTTCAAAAGAAAAAATAGTGAATAAGAAAGCTGAGATATATTCTTGTGATTTGCAGCTTCGATATGTCTATGGTTATGATCTTAATGAGCCTAGACCAAAAGAAGAGCAAACGTATAAGGCTTGTTGGGAACAATGTATTTCTGAGTTGTCTGTCCTTTTGGATAAGCAGTTGGAATTGGTTATGCGTATAGCTCAAAATCAATCAGATTTAAGTATGAAAAATGGAAACTCTCAGATAATATCTAATGCAGAGTCTCTCTTGAATCTTGGTGTGACTTTAGAACAAAAAATTGAATATGAAAATACTATTATGGGGGCAAAAAGTGAGATACTTCTTTTAGATAAAAGAATAAATGCTTATGTATCAGATATAAATTTGATTTTGACGGCAATTAATATGAAGTCTGAAGAATTATTAAAAGATACCAAGAGGTTATTTGATTTATCTATTGTTGTTCAAAAAGCAAACAGAGAAAAATGTAAAATATAGGAGAAAATAATATGGACTTCGTTAAAATACAAGGTTATAAATCATTCAAGAAAATAGCGGTTTGCTTGCATCCTATCAATCTCTTGATAGGCGCAAATGGAGCTGGCAAAAGTAATTTCTTGTCACTATTCGAAATGTTGGGCAATCTCTATGAAAAGAGGCTGGCTTCATATGTAGCCCAAATGGGTGGAGTCAATAAGTTTTTTTATCAAGGTTTGAAGCAAACAGAGAAAATAGAAATAGAGATAGGACAGAAGTTAAATTCTTATGTTTTATCTTTGATGGAATCCGATGGAAAATTATTGATAGCTCATGAGAAATTGGGATATTCTTATTTTGGACAGTTGTCTACGGTAGATATAGGGAAGTATCAAGAAGAAGCTGGGTTAAAGGATTATGATGGAATGCGCAGGGGAGATTATATAAAAGGTTATATCTCCCAAATCCGCAAGTTTCACTTCCACGATACTGGTCGCCGTTCTCCATTTACGGCAGATAGCCATATCGTGAACGATGCTTATCGTATGTATGAGCATGGTGAAAATTTGGCGGCTATCCTCTATCGTATTCAGCGAGAGAAGCCGATGGCTTATCGTCGCATAGTCCGTGTCATTCAGAGTGTGGCTCCCTATTTCTCGGACTTCTATTTCCAACCAACCGAAGCCGATATGGTGCGCTTGCAATGGCAGGATAAGTATAGTTCTATGATTTACGGACCGACCGACTTGTCGGATGGAACCATTCGCTTTATTGCCTTGACCGTGCTCTTTATGCAGCCATGGTTACCACGAGTTATCATCATTGATGAGCCAGAGCTTGGTTTGCATCCTGTGGCTATCGAAAAGCTTTCGGGTTTGATTAAGATGGCGGCACAAAAGGGTACGCAAGTTATCGTTGCTACCCAGAGTGCTGAACTGATTAGTAACTTTGAGCCAGAGGATGTCTTGACTGTTAATCAGAACGAAGATGGTACAACCATCAATCGCCTGAATAGCGAAGAGTTGGCACATTGGCTTGAGGATTATACACTTGGTGATTTGTGGAAACAAAATATCATGAAAGGAGGTCAGCCACGATGAAACGACTAATCATAGTATGTGAGGGGCCTACGGAACAAGAGTTTTGTACAGAAGTGCTTGGGGTTGAGTTTGCTAAGCATAATATTTATGTGGAAGCTCCTGTCATCAAGCACTCGCATGGTGGTATAGTGCCTTGGGCTACCATCAAAAAGCAAATCTTGAATCATCTCCAAGAAGGCGATGTCTATGTCAGCATGTTAGTGGATTACTATGGCATCAAAGACCAGTTCGGGTTTCCTGGATGGGAAGAATCTAAGGAGATAGTGGATAAGACGGAGCGTATTCATTTCTTGATAGATAGAATGGCGAAGGATATTTCTGAGCAATATCGCTTTCGCTTCATTCCATACATACAACTTCATGAGTTTGAGGGATTGCTGTTTAGTGATGTGAGTGCATTCTTGAATAGTTTTGAGGAGAGTGAGTTTGATTATGCAGAGTTGCAGGCTACGGCAGAGGCTTTCCAATCGCCAGAGCTTATCAACAATAGTCCTGAGACAGCTCCGTCCAAACGATTGATAGCTGCTATTCCTGATTATAATAAGGTACTTGTTGGCATTTGTGTTGCTATGGACATTGGTTTGGAAAAGATTCGTGAGAAATGCCCTTTGTTCAATGAATGGATAGAGCGGTTAATGAAGTGATACTTGACGAGTTTTACTGGGGCTATTAAGCAAGAATCCTGCTGGCTGTGATGTCGGCAGGATTCACTTTTCATAAACCGAACCTAAAGTTCGACCTTGTATTTTCTAACTATGCAATTTCTCATGAAACCTGAATAAGTCTAATTACCTTTAAAAACTAAATCTACTATATGAATAACGCTGCAAAATGAACTGTTCTTTATCTTTTACTCGGCAGTTGTCTGCTGCTCTGTCTCTGTAGCCTCCTGCTGCTGAGTTGTCTCCTCCTGAGTATTCTCCTGCTGGATAGAATCCTCTGTGGTAGCCTGTGGCTGGATAGGAGTGCCAACTTCTGTTGTATCTGAAGGAGCATCTGGAGCCACGGTATCAACTGGTGCTACCTCTGCGTTACTTACCATTCTGCTTGATGCAAAAACGTTGCTTACTGAAACCATTACCATAGCTGCGATAGCTACAAACATAAACTTCTTCATAATCGTATATTTTTTTAATTATTACTATTTAATGTTACTTACTTTCTTACTTTGTGGATTCATTGTCGAACCCGCTATTCATAGTCACAATCTGCGTGCCAAAAAGAAGATGAAAAATGATATGAGTTGACTATCAGGCGTTTATGTTTTGTGCGTCAAAAGTCGATGGTGTGGAAAATGAGGAAAGTATGTGGAAACATTCCCCAAAAAGTTGGGGAATGTAAGGTACCCAACCATGTAATAATAGGTAAGCTATGATTTTCAAAAGAAAGAGTCCACTCATGACGAATGGATTCTTTCTCCGATTTCTATAATTGTTCCATCAAATCTGGCTTTAGCAAGAAATCCATTAACCCGACAATATAAAAGCCATTGTTGTCATGATATGGTTTTATGTCATCGCGCATTATGATTATCTTCTTAAAGGAATCGTCGATTCTTTTTAATGAAGCGCATTCTTGCTCTCTTTTTGCATCATCAGGCATTGCAAATGCTGATTGGATATAATATCTACGGTCTGCCATATTTGCAACGAAATCCACTTCCAGTTGTTTGCGTTCTTTTGCAGTCCTTGCCTCTACCATACCCACATCAACGCAAAAGCCTCGTAAACGAAGCTCATTGTATATGACGTTTTCCATGATATGATTCTCTTCCACTTGTCTAAAATTCAGTAAGGCATTGCGTAGTCCGATGTCTTGAAAATAGTATTTCGAAAGTGTACCTATATATTTTCTGCCCTTTATGTCATATCGCATTGACTTCTCTATAAGAAAAGCATCTTCCATGTAGGAAAGGTATTTGGATATGGTTTTTCTGTCAAGCGTTTCATTCTTTACACTTTTGAATGTATTTTCCAACTTACTAGGATTGCACGGAGAACCTATACATGAAGCCATCACACGCATCAGCTCCATGAATTCTTCGCTGTTCTTCAAGTTGTTCCTCTCTATTATATCTTTGAGATACACTGTTTCGTGTAAAGATCGGAGGTATGCAGCTTTCTTCTTATCACTATCCAATTCCAATATACCTGGTAGGCCACCATAAGTATAATAACTTTTCCACAGATCAAACTTGTCTCCTCCTACAGAATTATATAATTCAGCAAAAGACAATGGGAATAGGTGAATTTCATCACCACGTCCCCGAAACTCTGTAACCACATCTTTGGATAGAAATCTGGAGTTACTTCCTGTGACATATACATCAGCATTGCGAATATGCAAAAGACTATTCAGCACATCGGTAAACTCATCTATCATTTGTACTTCGTCCAATATGATATAGTAGAGTTTGTTATCTACGATACGTTCATGAATATGTTGAAGAATAACATCAGGGTCACGCAAATTCTTGTTGAGGCGATCATCTAATGCTATTTCTATTATATGGTCTTCATTTATTCCTGTTTCAATCAAATGATTGTGAAACAAGTTGAAGAGAAGAAACGATTTGCCGCTTCTTCTAATTCCAGTTACAATCTTTATGAGATTGTTAGACTTGCTCGATATGAGTTGCTGTAAATAATAATCTCTTTTTATAATCATAGCCGTTTAAATTCAAAATTTCATAAAGAGTAGCGGCTTTACATGATAGTTGCTTTCTGAAACCATAATCATGGCTGCAAACATAAACTTCTTCCTTCTAATTGTGCCCCTTTACATAACTTTTGAGAAACTTTTTGCGAAAAAGTTTTGTTGTTTCGAATAAAATTTATACCTTTGCAGCAACATACTCACCCCGCTTCCCTTTAGAACAGCGCGCTCAGGGTGAGTCTTTTTTTTGTATGCTTATGAATAAGATTGCATATCCAAAGGAGCAAAAAAGTTTTGATGAGCAAATTGCTCTGTTGAAACAAAGAGGTATGTATTTCGAGGATGAAGTACGGGCTAACTGCATTTTGCAAAATGTCAGTTATTATAGGTTGAGTGGCTATTGGTATCCTTTACTGAAAGATAAGCAAAGGCACATATTCAAGGATGGGGCTTCTTTTGATAATGCTTATTCCATATATAAGTTTGATTCGG
>OIYP01001444.1_pt1 | contig 11543 bp, 10 predicted proteins | sample 1588261 | NCBI WGS metagenome assembly OIYP01 (sample SAMN03283293) | human gut metagenome | biome: human-associated habitat; material: feces | host: Homo sapiens | place: Peru | collected 2012
AGCTTTTACTTTGTTTGGGTTATTTTGACTTTGATGTTTTAACTTTCTCTTTCTTCCTAATCAATCTCAGCCCGTCATGATTACAAAAATCTGCCGCCAGCATTATAAATATCGGCGCGAAATTTACCAGATACCTCGACCTCGTTTCCCATAGCTCGAAAAATACCAAAACGCCCGCGAAAATTATCCTCATCAGCCAACTTTCGTCCACTCGCTTCCTCTCGCCGCGGCACTCGTCGCACCCCGCGAAATACCCTGCCGTCACCGCCGCCAGCATCGCAAAATGGTACAGCGTGCACATATACCTGAAAACTTTCGAGCTCGTCACAAACTCCCTCAGCGCCGAGCTTTCACCGCTGTTTATATGGTAAAAAATGAGATAGCTTCCGTCCGACCATGTGTACGCCGCTTTCTTAAAGAAATGAAACACCATTCCGCCGAAGCCGAAGTTCTCCAGCCGCTCGGCAGATCTCGTAACGTCCGCCGCCTCTTTCTCCTCATACGTTTCGTAATTCAGCGTGTACTGAAAATCGCGGTACGAATATCCGCCGCGCGTTTTCATTCCCATCATTATCCAGTGGTGCGGCGGGAATTTGTACCGCGCGTAGTCCTGCTCGTCGGCGATGTGAAAAGCCGCCGTGAATGCGCTCGCCGCCGCTATAAAGCCTACCACCATCGCCGCCAGTACAGCCGCCCACGCGCCTTTCGCCAAGCGCCTAACGCCTCTCCTGCGCTCCTCGCTCTCAGCTATCGCCGTGTACAGCATGAACGCGGGCAGCAGGACTATCACGCTGCCTTTCATCTTAAAGCCCAGCGCCGTGTACAGCGCGCAAAGCGCCATCTGCGAAAGCGCCCTCAGCAGGTTCTCCCGCTTCACCTCGCCTTTCAAATATGGCAGACCCCGCAGGTACCGGTAAAACGCCGCCATCACAAATGGCATCGAGAGCGAATCGGTATAGTAAAACGGCACATATGTGTAAAACACGGAAGATCCCGCGCCGCATATCGCCGCGAAAAGCGCTTTCGCCGCCCCGCCCTGCTTGTTTTTATACATCAGTTTCGCACTGCGGTACATATAGATGTACGAGATGTTCAGCGCCAGCGCGTTTACGAATATCGGCGCGCTTCTGTTCATGCTTCCCGTCAGCGCGTACTGTATTTTGTATATTCCCGTCAGCAGAAGCAAAAGTATCTGGTTGTTCGGGTATATAGCGAAATATTTGTCGTGCCGCGCGGGCATTGTCTCGTATATCCTGCTGATGTCCCAGTTTTCCGCAAGCTGCCGCGCCGCGCGGTCGGTGTAGCCGAGGTCGGTTATCGGCGCTAGGGTAAGCTTGTACCCGCAGTAAAGCTGTATCGCGAACATCGCCGCCGCCATTATTATAAACACGCGGTCGGCGGCCGTCTGCGGGCTTTTGCACCTGCCCAGCCGCTTCTCCAGCGCGCCGTAACCCCTGCGCGCCGCCAGCACTATCGCCAAAGCGCCCAGCGCTATCAGCCCTATCTGCCAGCTAAGCCCGTAGGAATCATTGCCGCGCGCCCCGCAGGCTATCAGCACATACACCATCACGATGCCGAAGCCGAGCTGGAGCGCTCTGCCAAAGTTCAACATTTATTCTCTTCCTTTTTTCGTTTCATACTTTTCTATATTTCTGATCTTGCGTCAGATATTATTTTTGCGCCTTGTCCTGCTCTATGAGCCTTTTTACCGCGCCTATAACGCACCGTATCGCCCGCGATGAATCGTCTGTGATGTTGTCGGGCAGACCCGCATTGCTGCGCTCTACGTTCCAAAGCGCCGTCAGCACAGCCCCGCACCGCGCGCCCCTCAGCAGGCCTACCGAGAATATCGCCGCGCACTCCATCTCCGATGTCAAACAGCCGCAGGCTTTGTAGCCCTCCCAGTTTTCCGCAAGCTTTTTCGCAACAGCCGAGTTCTGCGGCTCTACCTCGCCGTAAAAGCTATCCTTAGAATGTACCACGCCGACGTGATACGAGTTGCCGAAACTGCCGTCGCAAAGTTCCGCCGCCGACTGCGCCAGCGCCGATACCACCTGATAATCCGCCGCAGCAGGGTAGCCCTCGGGCAGGTATTCGCGCGAAGTGCCCTCGCCCCGCACCGCCGCCGAAGCTATACAGAGGTCGCCGCCCGTAACGTCCAGCTTTATGCCGCCGCTTGTGCCTATGCGTAAAAGCGTGTCCGCGCCGCACTTTATCAGCTCCTCCGCCGCGATGGCCGCCGAAGGCCCCCCGATACCCGTAGAGCAAACCGATACCTTTTCGCCGCAGAGCGTGCCTGTATACAGATTATACTCGCGGTTCTGCGCTATCTGCACGGCGTTTTCCAGCAGCGCCGCTATCTTCGGCACTCTGCCGGGGTCGCCGGGGAGTATAACGTACCTGCCGACCTCGCCCGCCTTTGCGCGTATGTGAAATTGCCTTTCGCCGTCCATAATAGAAGCCATTTTTCAGCCCTCCTCAGTAGTTTCAGCTTTGTCTGTATTATCCGTATCGTTTGTATCGCCTTTATCGTCAGAATTATCCTTTTTATCGAGCTGCTCGGCCTGCCACTCTTCAAAGCTCTGACCCGCGGCGTTTTCCGTAAACTTGGTCGGACGGTGCTTTCTTATCGTGACTACCCCGCCCGCTATCGCCATAACAACGCCCGCGGCGCAGAGTATGCCCGAGCCTATGCACGCCGCGCGGTAGTGGTTCTCAGCCACATGGTCGTCCCTAAAGATCACCTGCGTGGGGTCTGACGGCGAATAGAGTATCGGCAGAGGTTCGCCCTCTTTCCACGTCTTGTTGAGGTTCACCGTGTTCATGACCTCTACGCGGTAGCCGATGGTGCGCCCGGGCACGGTGAAGCGAACTACCGGCCCGTAAAAGTAAACGCCGTCCTTCTCCTGCGAGCCTTCCGCATCTACCATGGCGGTGGTCGGCTCGGTGCATATCTTCTCCAGCGCCTTGTGCTCGTTCCACGGCAGGTAGGTTATCGTGATGATCGAAGCGGAGATCAGCAGCGCGAAGACCAGCGCCAGTATGCCCTTTTTCGCCGCCGTGAACTTTACTCCCTCTTCCGCTTTTTCCATCTTCTTGTTTTCCATAAGTAACAGCCCCCCTATTTGTTTTTGCTATACTTACTTTAATAATATCACAAACCGCACCGCCTGTCAACAGCCGCGCGCAAAAAAAGCGGCGCGCATTCCGCACACCGCCCAAACTGCATATAGTCATTTTCCGACGCAGAATTTCGAGAACACCTCGTCTACCACCGTTTCGGTTATCCGCTCGCCCGTAAGCTCCGAAAGCGCCGCCGCCGCCTCGCCTATCGAGATGGTAACGGCGTCGAGGGTAACGCCAATCTGCTGAGCGCCGAGCGCCGCCTGCAAATTCTCCAGCGCGCGCTCAAGGCAGTACTTCTGCCGCTCGTTGACGAAAATGTCCGAATCATCGCCCGCCGCCGAGAACATCTCGCATATCCTGCGCTCGAGCAATTCTCTGCCCTCGCCGCTTTTCGCCGAGATCTCAAATACCGCGCCGTTCTCCGCGCTCTCGAATTCGCCCAGCGCCCCGCGCCACTCACTCTGCACGCCCTTGTCAGACTTGTTTATCAGCGCGATGACCCTGCCGCCGCGTGCCGCGCGCTCCGCCAGTGCGCTTATCAGCTCGGTATCCTCCGCCGCGGGCTGCGATGAGCCGTCGAAAACTGCGATTATCAGCGCGCTTTCGTCAAGCCTGCGCCGCGCAAGCTCCACGCCTATCTTCTCCACCTCGTCCTCGGTCTCGCGTATGCCCGCCGTGTCTGAGAGCCGCAGGGTAACGTCACCCAGCCGCACCGATTCCTCGATGATGTCGCGCGTAGTTCCCGCAATGTCGGTAACTATCGCCCGTCCGTAGCCCAAAAGCAAGTTCATCAGCGTTGATTTTCCGACGTTCGGCCTGCCGACTATCACCGCGGGCACGCCCTGCCGCAGAAGCATACCGTTGTCATACACCGCCAGCAGACGCTTTATCTGCGCCGCCGAGTCGCTCAGCGTTTGCGCCATAGCCGCGTCCTCGACCTCGGGCAGCTCCTCTTCGGGGTAATCCACCCAAGCGGAAAGCTCGCCCAGCAGCTTTATCAGCCCCGATTTTATGCCGTCAATCCGCCGAAATAGTTCGCCGCCGCGCGCCAGATTTGCCGAGTGCAGGGTAAGCTCGCCCTGCGCCGAGATAACGTCCATCACCGCCTCAGCCTGCGTGAGCGAGAGCTTGCCGTTTATGAAAGCCAGCTTTGTGAACTCGCCCCGCTCGGCAGGCTTCGCGCCGTTCTCGCAGCAAAGGCGCAGTATTTTTTTTGTAACGTACAACCCGCCGTGGCAAGAGATCTCAGCCACGTCCTCGCCCGTGTAAGAATGCGGCGCGCGGAATACTGTAAGCACTGCGTCGTCCACCCGCGCACCCTCGCCGTCCACAACATAGCCGTAGGCGCAGGTGTACCCCGCCATATCCGCCACGCTTTTTCCGCCCGCAGGCTCAAACACCTTAGCCGCCACCGCGAGCGCACTGCCGCCGCTTATGCGTATGACCGAGATAGCGCCCTCGGCGAGCGGAGTTGATACAGCGCAAATTGCCGACATTTCAAAGCCCTCCATTCATAAATTCACACCAGCGGTTTTTTCTTCATCTGCGCCGAGCAGCGCGGGTACTTCTCCGCCGTCGGCTTCACTTTGCGGATAACGATCAGCGTGCGCGCGTCGCCGTTCGGCAATGCGTATTCGCGGCAAAGCTCCGTTTCGCCGCCCAGAAGTTTTATAGCGTTTTCCGCCGCCGCAAGCTCCTCAGCGCCGTCCCTGCCCTTTAGCGCGGTGAAAGCCCCGCCTACTTTTACAAACGGCAGGCAGTATTCGCAGAGGTCGCGCAGATTAGCCACCGCCCGCGCGCAAGCCATGTCAAAACCGCCACGCAGCGGGTTGCCGCCCTTTATGCTCCGCGCCGCCTCCTCAGCGCGCGCGTGTATGCACTCCGCCTCTATGCCCAGCGCGGAAGTAAGCTCCTGCAAAAAGTTCACCCGCTTGTTCAGGCTGTCGAGAAGGGTAAGGCGTATGTCGGGGCGGTATATCGTAAGCGGCACTGAGGGAAAGCCCGCGCCCGTGCCAACGTCGATGAGCGATGTTCCGCGTGGAACATCTATCAGCGTGAAGGGGTAAACGCTGTCATAAAAATGTTTCAGCGCTATCCCCTCCGGGTCGGTTATCGCGGTAAGGTTCACCTGCTCGTTGCGCTCGCAGAGCAGCTCGGCGTATGTGCAGAATTTCTCGTACATCTCGCCGCTGACCGCCATGCCGCCGCCCGCGAACAGCTTTTCAAATTCAGAATAGGCAGTTAATTTATCCATTCGTTTCTCCGTTGTCATTCTCGTTTTTGCCGTAAGCGCTCAGCCATATCAGCAGCACGTTCACGTCCGCGGGGTTCACTCCCGAGATCCTGCTCGCCTGACCCACGCTCAGCGGACGTATCTTGTTCAGCTTTTCCGCCGCCTCGAGCCGCAGACCGCGCACCTTTGTGTAGTCCGTATCCGCGGGCAGTGCTTTCTTCTCCAGCTTGCGCATAGCCTGCACCTGCTGCTGCTGTATCGCGATGTAGCCCTCGTACTTCACGTTCAGCTCCGCCTGCTCGCGCACCTCTTTCGGCAGCTCGGGGCGCTCTTTATCAAAAGGCGCTAGGCCATCATAGCTAAGCTCGGGCCGCTTTATAAGTTGCGAAAGCTTTATGCCCGTGCTGAGGCGCTCCGTGCCCTGCGACTCGAGATAGCTGTTTATCTCAGCGGTCGGCGCGATGTTGACGTGCTTTATGCGCTCAGTTTCCTGCTCGATGAGCCGCTTTTTCTCCAGCAAACGTGCATACCGCTCGTCTGAGATCAGCCCTACCCTGTGGCCCGTTTCCGTAAGCCGCAGGTCGGCGTTGTCCTGCCGCAGAAGCAGCCTGTACTCGCTGCGCGATGTCAACATTCTGTACGGGTCTTGGCAGCCTTTCGTCACAAGGTCGTCGATAAGCGTGCCGATGTAGGACGAAGCGCGGTCAAGCACCATCGGCGGCTCACCCTTTATTTTCAGCGCCGCGTTTATTCCCGCAACAAGCCCCTGCGCCGCCGCTTCCTCGTAGCCCGAAGTACCGTTGAACTGCCCCGCGCCGTAAAGGTTCGCGATGTTCTTGAACTCCAGCGTAGGCAAAAGCTGCGTCGGATCGCAGCAGTCGTACTCTATCGCGTAAGCGTTGCGCATTATCTCTACGTGCTCCAAGCCTTTTATCGTGCGCATGAATTTCAGCTGCACCTCTTCCGGCAGCGAACTGCTCATGCCCTGCACATAGCACTCCTCAGTGTCCAAACCCATTGGCTCGATGAAAAGCTGGTGGCGCGGCTTGTCGGAAAAGCGCTTTACCTTGTCCTCGATGGAGGGGCAGTACCGCGGCCCTACGCCCTCGATCTTGCCCGAATACATCGCCGAACGGTGTATGTTTTCAAGTATAACCTTGTGCGTTTCCGCGTTCGTGTAGCCGATGTAGCAGGAGATCTTGTTTTCAAGCTTCTCGTGGTTCTCGAATGAAAAAGGTGTTATCTCCTCGTCGCCGTCCTGCTTTTCAAGCTTTGAAAAATCTATCGAACGGCGGTGTACGCGGCAGGGCGTGCCCGTCTTGAACCTGCGCAGCTCCACGCCCAGCTCGGTAAGCGAGTTTGAAAGCAGGTTCGCGGGCAGCGTAGAGTCCGGCCCGCTCTCGTAAGAAACTCCGCCGACGAACACCTTGCCTTTGAGGTACGTTCCGCCCGCGATTATCACCGCCTTAGCCGCGTAGTTGCTGCCCAGTTTCGAGCGCACGCCGCATATCTTCCCGCCGTCGGTCAGTATGTCCGTTATCTCGTCCTGTTTCAGATATAGATTCTCCGTGTGCTCCACCGCGCTCTTCATGTAAGCGTGGTACTTCACGCGGTCAGACTGCACGCGCAGGCTGTGCACCGCAGGGCCTTTGCCGCGGTTGAGTATGCGTGACTGCAAAAATGTAGCGTCCGCCGCCTTGCCCATCTCGCCGCCCAGCGCGTCGATCTCGCGCACCAAGTGCCCTTTCGCCGTGCCGCCTATTGAGGGGTTGCAGGGCATATTCGCTACCGCGTCGAGCGAGATGGTGAAAAGCGCCGTTTTCAGCCCCAGCCGCGCCGCCGCAAAAGCCGCCTCGCAGCCCGCGTGCCCCGCGCCGACCACCGCTATGTCAAATTCGGCTATGTAATTGTTATCGGTCTGCATATCAGCTTTCCTTTCATTTGGAATGTTCCGCGTGGAACAATGGTTTCAACATAGCAACAGAGCGGCGCGCACCGCTCTGCTGTAAATATCTTATTTTTCAGCTCAGATCTTGCACTTCTCCAGCTTTTCCTTGCCGCCCATGTACATTCTCAGCGCCTCAGGTATAGCTACCGTGCCGTCCGCCTTGAGGTTGTTTTCAAGGAATGCGATGAGCATTCTCGGCGGAGCAACTACCGTGTTGTTCAGCGTGTGAGCAAAGTACTTCTGTCCGTCCTCGCCCTTTACTCTTATGCCAAGTCGTCTAGCCTGAGCGTCGCCCAGGTTCGAGCAGCTTCCTACCTCGAAGTACTTCTTCTGGCGCGGGCTCCAAGCCTCTACGTCAAGGCTTCTGACCTTGAGGTCGGCAAGGTCGCCCGAGCAGCACTCCAGCGTTCTTACGGGTATATCCAGCGTGCGGAAGAAATCTACCGTGTTGTTCCAAAGCTTATTGTACCACTCGTCGCTCTCTTCCGGCTTGCAGACTACTATCATTTCCTGCTTTTCAAACTGGTGTATGCGGTAAACGCCGCGCTCCTCTATGCCGTGCGCGCCGACCTCCTTGCGAAAGCATGGGCTGTAGCTGGTGAGCGCCTTAGGAAGCTCACCCTCAGGAATTATCGTGTCGATAAACTTGCCTATCATCGAGTGCTCAGATGTGCCGATCAGATAAAGGTCTTCACCCTCGATCTTGTACATCATGTTGTCCATCTCGTCAAAGCTCATTACGCCGGTAACAACGTCCGAACGGATCATGAAAGGCGGGATGTAGTAGATGAATCCGCGGTCGATCATGAAATCGCGCGCGTAGGAAAGTATGGCCGAGTGCAGTCTTGCAATGTCGCCGCGCAGATAGTAGAAACCGTTTCCGCTAGTCTTTCTCGCAGCGTCGAGGTCTATGCCGTTCAGCGCTTCCATTATGTCAACGTGGTAGGGCACTTCAAAGTCCGGAACTACCGGCTCGCCGAAGCGCTCTAGCTCTACGTTCTGGCTGTCGTCTTTGCCGATGGGCACGTCGTCGCCGATCATCTGCGGTATCACCATCATTCTCTTCTTGATCTCGCCCTCAAGCTCGGTCTCCTTAGCCGCAAGCGCTTCGAGGTCTGCGCCGTACTGCTTTACCTCAGCCTTTATCTTCTCGGCTTCCTCTTTCTGACCCTTAGCCATCAGTCCGCCGATCTCCTTGCTCATCTTGTTGCGCTTCGCTCTCAGCTCGTCCGCGCGCGTCTTAGCCTCGCGGTACTCTTTGTCCATAGCGATAACTTCGTCTACCAGTACCAGCTTTTCGTCCTGAAACTTTTTCTTGATGTTTTCCTTTACCAGCTCGGGGTTGGTTCTTATAAGCTTAATGTCTAACATGATCTTTACTCCTTATATGTTTTTGTTCCGCGTGGAACATTTTTGTCATTTGTTCGATATTCTCTTCATAAATTCTTTCAGCTCGTTCTCGTTCGTGAACGTTATCTTCAGCGTTACTCTTCCCGCACGCTCTTTGCTGATCTTTGAATCTACCGCGAATGTGTCGTGCAGAGCCATCTGGCTCTCCAGCGCGTATTTTTTGAACGGGTCTGCAAAACTGCTGTCGCGCTTCTTCGGCGCGCCGCCATTGTACTCCTTGCTGCCCTCTTCGATTATCTGCTTTTCAAGCTGGCGCACCGTCCAGAAGTTCGTCATAGTCCGCTCCGCCATCTCTTGTATAACAGATTCGCTGCTCAGTCCGCAGAGCACTTTCGCGTGCCCCACCGTGAGTTTCTTCTCTGCTACATATCCCTGCACGCTCTCCGGCAGGTTCAGCAGCCTTACCGCGTTCGCGATAGCCGCGCGCGATCTGCCGACGGTCTTTGAAAGCTCCTCCTGCGTCATGCCGTAGTCCTCCATCAGCCGCTTGTAAGCTTTCGCTTCTTCGATCGGGTTCAGGTCTTCGCGCTGTAAGTTCTCGATAAGCGCTATCTGCGCCGCTTCGAGGTCGCTCAGCTCTCTCACAACTACCGGTATCTCCGTCAGCCCCGCCATTCTCGCCGCACGCCACCTGCGCTCACCCGCAACTATGCGGTAAACGTCCTCGCCCATCGGCCTTACCAATATAGGCTGCAAAACGCCGTGCTGAGCGATGTTTTCCGAAAGCTCGCGCAGCCGCTCGGCGTCAAACTCCGACCTCGGCTGATTTTTGTCAGGCTCTATCAGCGAAATGCGCATGGTCTGCACTCCGCCGCCCTCGCCGCTCTCTTCGTCGTGAAAATTGTCCTCGAAAAGCATATCCAGACCGTTTTTCATTCTTTCGTTTTTCGCCATCTATTACCTCATTCCCTTCGCTTTTTTTCGTTTTTAAGTATCTCTTTCGCCAGCGCTTCGTAAGCCTTGCTGCCTTTCGACTTCTTGTCGTAATAAAGCGCGGGCATACCGAAACTCGGCGCTTCCGAAAGCGCGATGTTGCGCGGTATCACCGTTTCAAACACCTGCTTCGGGAAATATTTTTTCACTTCTTTTACTATCTGCCCCGTGACCTTGTACCTCTCAACATACATCGTGAAAAGTATGCCCTCGTAGTGCAGACCCTCGTTGAAATTTTTCTTCACACGCTCGATGGTGTTGTTCAGCTCAACAAGTCCTTCGAGCGATAAAAATTCGCATTGCAGCGGCACGATAACTGAGTTTGCCGCCACCAGCGCGTTTATCGTAAGCATATCCAGCGTAGGCGGGCAGTCGATCAGTATAAAATCATAAAACTCCCGCGCCTGCTCCAGCGCCGAATCCAGCTTTTTCGCTTTGTCTTTCATGTTCATCAGCGCCGCCGTAGCGCCTGAGAGCCGCTGGGTGGTGGGTATCATGCTCACCCCGCGAAATTCCGTCGCAACTACCGCCTCAAAAGCCGTGCATTCGCCCATCAGCACCTCGTAAACGGTGTTGCGTATGCTCTTTTTGCGTATTCCGAAGCTCGTTGTGGTGTTGCCCTGCGGGTCGAAATCCACTATCAGCACCTTTTTGCCCTTAGCGCCCAGCACCGCGGCAAGGTTCACCACCGTGGTGGATTTTCCTACCCCGCCTTTCTGATTTGAAACGGCAATGACTTTCCCCATGTCAGATTTTCCTTTCTGTAAACTAAAATAGATACTGCTTCTATTATACAACATTTTTCGCCGTTTGAAAAGACCTTTGCGGAAAAAAGTTTGCGTATGCCAAAATTTTTTTCGCGCCTTTCAGCATTTTCCGACGCCCCCGCCCGCGTATCCTGCCGACTTTAGCCGCTCCCGCCAATACCCTGCCGCAATCGCGCGGTTTCTGCGATATTTTTCTGGCATACCCCGCTTGCCCGCGCCGCCCCGCCGTGATATAATCTATACAAGATCTAAAAAAGGAGCAGTGACTTATGAACATTTCCGCCCTGATGCGCCGTACTCAGCCCGCCGAGCCGCGCTGTATCGTAAATATCCCCGCCGCCGATATTCGCCCGAACCCCGCGCAGCCCCGCCGACATTTCGAGTCGAACGAGCTGACCGCGATGGCGAAAAGCATATCCCAGCTCGGCATTATCCAGCCGCTTACCGTGCGCGAAGTTGACGGCGGCTACGAACTCATCGCGGGTGAACGCCGCCTGCGCGCCGCAAAACTCGCGGGGCTGCGAGAAGTGCCCTGTATTATAGCCGAAGCCGACCCCGAGCGCGCCGCTATGATGGCGCTTGTCGAAAATCTCCAGCGCGAAGACCTCAACTTTTTCGAGCAAGCGGCGGGCTTCCGTATGCTAATCGAGAAATTCGGATTAACGCAGCAGCAGGCGGCAGTGCAGCTGGGTCTGAGCCAGCCCACCATTGCAAATAAACTGCGCCTGCTGAGCATTTCGGACGAGCAGAAAGCGAAGATACTGAATTTTCGGTTGTCAGAGCGGCACGCCAGAGCGCTGCTGCGGGTCAGCGAGGATGAGCGCGGCGGGATATTGCAGACGGTGTGCGATAAGCATATGACGGCGGAGGGATTGGAGCGGTATATCGACGCGCTGGAGAAGCAGAAGAAAGTGCGGGAGGGGTATCGGAAGCGTGCGGCGGTGCTGGGAGATGTGCGACTGTTTTTCAATACGGTGGAGAAAGCGCTGAATGTTATGAGATTGGCGGGAGTTGAGGCGGAGAGTGAGAAGAAGCAGGCCGAGGGGTATATAGAATATGTGATAAAAATCCCGAAAAAGGAGGAGTAATGTTCCACGTAGAACAAAAACGAAACAAAGTAAAAGCG
>OIYP01001448.1_pt1 | contig 11496 bp, 11 predicted proteins | sample 1588261 | NCBI WGS metagenome assembly OIYP01 (sample SAMN03283293) | human gut metagenome | biome: human-associated habitat; material: feces | host: Homo sapiens | place: Peru | collected 2012
GGAAACGCTGGTAGAAAGAATAAGGTATCAGGGATAGCAAGTATTGCTGGGATATCCTCAGTATCATAACAGGAATTAAAAGCACTTGGCTTCAAAAAGTTTTGTACTTTTGACAAAATGCAACCGATTTTTCATCAATTATAATAAATTTGATTAAGCAGCCTGTGTGTAATGAAGCATACAGGCTGCTAGCATTTTATAAGCTGAACCCGGAGGACTTTATCATCAAGGCGGGGAAAATCATCAACAACCAAAAGGCGGATATGATCATTGAGCATATTACCTACAACAGGCTGGAGGAATCGTACAGCGCCGACATCTTTATGCTGGCAAACCTGCACGGCAGACAGGGCGTAAACGCCATGCCCGCCGACCGCAGTCTGTACAATTATGTGATTTACGATTCCGACAACGAGCGCCGCTTTGCCCACGAGCTGGATGTTTGCGACAAAATTGCCGTGTATGTCAAGCTGCCCGGCAGCTTCTTCATCAGCACGCCGGTAGGCAAGTACAACCCGGACTGGGCGATCGCTTTCCACGAGGGAACGGTCAAGCATATCTATTTTATTGCCGAAACCAAAGGCACGACCCTGCTTGACCGCAATGAGCTGCGCGGCGTTGAGGACCTAAAGATCCAATGCGCCAAAGCCCACTTTGCCGCCATCAGCAACGACAGCGTCGTCTACGATGTGGTGGACAGCTACGATAAGCTGATGCAGGTGGTTATGGAATGAGCGGTAAGAAGTTTTGCAAGAAAAATTGCATTTGGTTGCCTTATCGTATATAATTGATGAAAAAGCGAAAGGCGGTTTTTTATATGGCACCAATTACTCGTGAACAGGCATTGGAAAATGCTTTGGCTTCTTCGCGCATCGAGGGGTATGAAGTCACCGAACAGACCCGTGCCGACTGCCGTCGCCTGATGGACGGCAAAGTAGATGCCCGCACCTTGGCTACTGAAATTCTGGCACGGCGCAGGGCGCAGCGAGGGTAAAATGCTATGGCAAACTATGCAGTGGATTCTTTGCAGGATGGGTGCTATCCGGGCACTGTGGTGTTAATAAATATACTTGGCATTCAAAATCAGTCCGACTTGGATGCCGTGGAAGGTACAATCGTTCCGGCTAAGGCTGCTTTATGGGAAGAAAAACCTTTGGCAGAAAGTTTCGATTTTGCGCATTACTGCGCGATTCATCGCTTTTTGTTTGAAGATTTATACGAATGGGCGGGCAAACCGCGCACTGTAGATATTGCAAAGAAAGGCACACAGTTTTGCCCCGCTGCGCAAATTGAAAGCACAGCGAAAGCCATCTTTGCCAGATTAGAGAAGCATCGCTTTCTTGTAGGCTTAGACAGAGCGCACTTCATTTCTGCCATAGTAGACTTTTACGAGCGAACGAATGAGCTTCACCCATTCCGAGAGGGCAACGGCAGAACCCAGCGCGTTTTTCTTTCGCAGCTTGCCCGCCATGCGGGATATGTCATTGATTTTGCCTGTGTTGACCCGGATGATTTGATGATTGCCACAATTCAGGCTGCAGGCGGTGTGGATGATTTTTTGAAGGTTCTGTTTGATGAGATGCTTTTTTCAAGAGGTTTGAACCCTGTCTGACATGTATGCCGAATAAAGGGCGATAAAAGCTATCATTCGTGTTTCTAGTTATTGAGAAACGCACTGGTTCATATTGTTTGATTATCGCACAAAAAGCGATTGCAGCGCTCGATAAATATAATGAACATTAAAAAATTCAGAGTTGCTATGCGCTATTGCTTAACAACTGATGGGTTACAGCAGGGAGCTTGCAAATGGATGAATGTACACATCTCATACGGGATTATCTATGTAAAAATCCCACTGCCATAAATTGGGGCTATTATGTAATGTCAGAAGATGATTTGTCGCAAGCATTACATCAGTTGAAATCTTTTGACCGCCCGGATATGTATGCAATCCTAAAAGACAAAATTATTATCATCGAACATTTTGAATTTGATGCATCCGTATGCTCCCGTAAAGGTATGAAGGGTATAAAAGAGGAGCGGTTGCTCGACCATCACATTTCTTCCGCACCAATCGGCAACGAATTTCATGTAGGTAAAGGAGACTATCCTATATCACTGGCAAATTGGCAGGCAAATTTTGACATGACATTCGATTCTCACTATAACAAAATTCCTGCCTATAAGGAAGCTATTCGAAACAAAGGGAGAAACTTTTTCGACAAACCAATCGTTGTGGGTTTCTTTATTGAGAATCAGTATTCTCCGATTGTGTATAATCGTGGAATGTCAAAAGAGCATGAAGAATTGTACTATTTTGAAACAGTTCAATTTGCAAGTAAAGTTTCTGCATCTCCTGATTTGGATTTTATCCTTTTTGGTAGTTACTGTAACGAGAGGCCACAAATATTTTATATCGATCGTGAAAGCTATAAGCATATCGGTGAATCTACTGATTTAGAAAATGCCGATTTACATTTGTCGCCGCTAAATAAAAGCGAAATCACAGTATACGGAAAATTTTAACTGTCCAAATTCAACGCAATCACCTAAATCACCAATCATTTTTGTGGTGGATAATAGAGGCGCGCCATGCGAAAAGCTGTTTTAATTGGAAATGGAGTTATATCCCAGCTAATACCCGCGCATCGCAATTTAGAGATGATAACTCGTTTTAAGTCTTATAACAATGGGATTATACAAGCAGGTGGATTATGACTTTAGCGGCCCACTTCAGCCACAAGACCTTTTTGGCAGAGAATATGTGACTATGGGTGGGGTTATTGACCACCATTTGACCACTACTGTGCAATCACATACCAAAATGCCGAAAAAGCCTGTTGTGACAACCAACAATGGGCTTTTTCTTGTTTTGGTGGTAAATGTGCAGGACCAACAAAATTCACGTTTCAACGTCGATTCTTCCCGTCTTGTCGTAGTTCTCCGACTGAACGTCTATAAGCGACTACGCTATCTGGCGTAGATTCACAAAATTATATCGCGATATCGTTCGTTTTTGTTTCTCTATTCAGCTTCACAGCGCTCAATTTCATGTCGTTTTTCACACGTTTTACAACTCACTTTTTATCAACTTCTATGCTATAATCAACTATATCCAAGCCTACTATTATAAAAGTGATTACTATAGCATGAATTGAAGCTCTGTATAGAAACAGCTTGTATGTGGGATAGCAAATCCCACAATATTGACATCAAAAATTTTATTCTGGCATCATGCGATTTCATTGACCTTTACGCACTCCATGCACTATAATAGATTTAGCTTGATTGTAAATAATGTATTCGGAGATAGATGTTATGCTAGATTTATCCCAATTGAATAAATACAAAGAAAACAACCGCATAGAAGCTAAAAAAGCACAAGGCGGTTTGCCCCATAGCATCTGGGAAACATACTCGGCCTTTGCCAACACTTTCGGCGGGTATATTCTGCTTGGCGTTGTAGAAAATGCGGATAAGAGCTTTTCCAGTGTACCGCTCTCTTCTCCCGAAAAACTTGTTTCTGATTTCTGGAACAGCATCAACAATCATTCCATCGTCAATGTAAATATTCTTTCTGACCGCAATGTGCAGATTGTAGAAAGCAGCGGCAACCAGATTGTTGTTATCGAAGTGCCCCGCGCCGACCGACACGACAAACCCGTCTACACAGGTGTCGATCCTTTTACGGGGACATATCGCCGGAATGGCGAGGGTGATTACCGCTGCACCAAGGATGAAGTACGCGCTATGCTGCGGGATCAGGCGGATATTTCTCAGGATGCCCGCGTCATGGATACTATGACGATAGACTGCCTTGACAGGGACACCATCCGCCGCTATCGCCAGCGCATGGATAATCTCCGACCCGGCCATGTATGGTCAGAATTAGCTGTGGAGGATTTTCTGCACCGCATCGGTGCTATGGCGCGAGATGCGGATGGCAAACTGTGCCCCACGGCTGCCGGATTGCTTATGTTCGGTCATGAATACGAAATCGTACACGAGTTCCCACATTATTTTCTGGATTATCAAGAGCATGACCGTTCTGCCACAGAAGATGAACGCTGGACAGACCGTATCGTTTCCAGTTCCGGCGATTGGAGCGGCAACATTTGCGATTTTTACTTCCGCGTATACAACCGTATTGCGCAGGATATTAAAGTGCCTTTCAAGTTGGAAGGCACAAATCGCATTGACGATACTCCTCTGCATAAGGCTTTGCGCGAGGCTTTGGCAAACGCCTTGATCCATGCCGACTACTATGACCGACGCGGTCTGGTGATTCAAAAATGGCCGGATAAAATTCGCATCGCCAACCCCGGTGCTTTCCGCATCAATGTGCAGGAGGCCCTTGTCGGCGGCGTATCTGACCCTCGAAACGAGTCGCTCATTAAGATGTTCAACCTGATCAACGTCGGTGAGCGCGCGGGCAGCGGTTTGCCGAGCATCCGTACCGTCTGGGAAAAACAAGGCTGGCAGGAGCCGGAAATCGTGGAGAGTTTTAATCCTGATCGCACAACGCTGGTGCTGCCGCTTTCCGCCAATAAAGTGGCGGCAAAAAGTGGCGATAAAAAAGTGGCGGCAAAAAGCGGCGGAAAATCCAGTTTTATCTCAGAGAAGAGAAAGAACGACATTCTTCAATATTTGACCGACACACCGGAAGCCGGTAGCACCCAAATTGCCGATGCCATCGGCTTGCAAGTTTCCCGTACAAAGATGTATCTAGCAGAGTTAGTTTCTGACGGAGCTGTTGTTGCGGAGGGAAGTAGCCGGGCGAGAAAATATCGATTAAAGTCGTAAGATAGTAGAGATTCTATCTCCTGTATGAAGGATTAGGGCTGTGCTATGGAACGTCGTCAACAGGATTTAACTCAGTTGGCTATTATTGGGAACGGCTTTGATTTAGTTCATGAGTACCATACACGATATGTAGATTTCGTAGAAAGCATTGGGAATGATTTTTTCCGGAAATATCACCACTATATAAATAGTTACTGCCCCCAGATGGATTGGCATCGCTTTGAAGAATGTGCCGACCAACTGACATTTTCTTTTAATGCGGAAGACCTCTGTAGTGATACCGTCGCAATGAAATCATTAAAGTCATTCAATGATGACTTTCAAGAGATAAAGATAGCACTTACCCTTGTCAACACTTTTTGTACGACGCCTTGTACTAAGTGAAGGAGTTTCTTGACCACTACCGTGCAACCGTTCTGCAAGATGTCCAAGAGGCTTATCGTGACAGCCGTCAACAGGCTTTTACAATTTATAGTTAAACTATGCAGAAACTAATAAAGTATCTCCATGTGTGGTTACAGATGTCTTGCGGTAGCTCTCTGACCAACTTGCCCATAGACATCTACTCTATTAAGCGACGATCAGAAAGAGCTATCACACCTTTGGAAATTCCAATAATTTACCGTTTAGAAACAATATCTACACAAAAGATCATATAAAGCAATGAGGTGTTCCCTTTTTCCATTTTAAAAAGGGAGAACACCTCATTTGTCCAAGTACTATAACGGTTATAATTTATATTCTACAGCTATTCGATATACTTGCGGACAAAATCATCAAATGTCCAATCTGAACTATCGTATAATACATCCATTAGGATTTCCCGAAGCTGTGCTTTTGTCTGTTTATTTATGAACATCTCTACCAACTCATTAATATGCTCTGCGCGGTACTGCTGTTCTTCTTCGTATTCATCTACTTCTTTTTTATACTTTTTTGCTTCCTTTGGGAACTCTGTAAAATACAATGCAATTTGATGTTTGCAAACCACACGCCGTCCCGTTGCAAACGGACAATCACAATAAGATTTGCGGGGATGTTCAACATCTATAAAAGTTGTATATTGTCGTCCCTCGCTGCCGCGGATAATTCCCATGTATTCTGTCTCAGAAACTTTGTCATGCGCCAGTACTTTGTGTTCCGTATAGTATTCATAACCGCGCCACATGGATGCGCAGCTTGCAACATCTAACAATCCCATTGCGCTATAATTCTTTCAAATATTATTTCAACAAACCGCGGCCTCAGGAAATCATGCCAAAGCCGCGGTTTCTCAAAGAATATTTTCTGTATATCAAACAACATCATAATGCAGGTCCAGATTCAACTCTGCATGTACTTAACAGTTAGTATTAATCTCTACCAAGATGGATTCTATATTTTTTATAACTTTTTCTATTCGCTTTTGTGTCTTCGCATCTGTACTATAGAACCAACCAATTAGATAAGCTCTGTAGCCAATTAGGTATTGCGATAAATTATGTATTGTTTTAAATGGATACCGACACAAATCCCGATATTTCAGCGGAAGTTTGTTGACTTCAAATAAAAGGCTAGCTCCTCTGTCTATAAATGGAAAATTTTTCTTACAGCATGAAATCACAGCTGCTATGTCTGTAAACCGTTTTCTTGAAAGTCTGACTGTAGTTCCTACCACAAATCCATTTAGAGAGATTTCGTTGCTGCTGCGTTTTATTTTACTATAATTAAGCTGATAGTTTTCAGATGACAATATATAGCGTATCTTCTTTAAGAACCATCTTTTAGCAAGAATCCGTCCTTGAGGATTGTTCTCCGAGAAAAGCAAATCATCTGCATAGCGGCTGTACCTTACGCCTAAAGATTGACAATATTTCAGTATTCTTTGATCCAACCTTGCGAAAACAAGATTCGATACAAATGGAGATGTTACGGCACCCTGCGGCAATTTGTCATCATATGTGAGTATTTCCACAAGAGAATTTAATATCCAGTCGCTTTCTTCTTTTTCCGCTCGTACCAAAGGCTCAAAGGCTTTTCTGACATGGGCACCAGAAATTGAGGGAAAAAAATCTTTTATATCAATTCGGAGAAAATATCTGTTCCCGCAATGTTCCTCCAAATAGCTGTTATAAGACCCTCCTATGCAAAAGCCCTTAACGCACACAGGAATCACGATTTGCTTTAAGTAGAAGCTCTGAAAGTTCTTCTGTATACGAAAAAGTGCCGATTCTTTCTTTACCGCACAAATTTTCCTTACTCCACCATTTTGTTTTGGGATATCAAATTCTTCATATGCCGCGTCTTTTTGAACAATCGCCTCCTGTAAATCGCTTTCCAGCGTTCCCAAATACTTTTCCAGGAGTACTTTCTTCGAGTATATATAAATGGGTCTCAACTCCTATAAAAACAGTAAGCAGTACTTTCTTAAAGTATCGCTTGCGCCGGTATATGGAGATACAGGGGTAGCAAGGCATTCTCAGCCGGCTCAGTCAAATAGTAGCTATTGTTCCTTGGAAATTCAAGTTGGTGCTTGACGTCAAGGCTCTATATTGCTATAGACATTTCTACTGCTTACTGTTGTTTAAATTATATCACAAACAAGTGTTTCTGACAAGTGAAGCAATTCTGCAAGTTCCGGATAATCCTTTTCAAATTTTCCTTTTACTTGTAGCCTGAACTGCTCATCACTTGAGATATGGGAAATGAGATGATTTCTATCATATTGATTTGAATAACCGAGTTCGGATGCCACCTCTTTGAAATAGAAATCCAAATAATCAGATACCCACATCGTCTTTTTTTGACATACTACTTTACGAATCGTCTCACACATCGGCTTCATCTCATCTGAAAATTTTGCGTTTTTTTCGCCTTGCAGCAAATCCGATTTTCCGTGAAATGTCAATCTCAAAAAATTTTCCTTCTCAATTTTTGGCATAGATTTCAGCAGTTCATGCAGCTTCCTATCATTGTCCGAATGGGGATTTTTTCTAAGTTTTTCACAAATGTATTTTTCTATATAGTCTATACTATTTTGGTTTATAATGGTTCCTTCTACAGTTGTCCTGCATGGAAAAACATTATATTGCAACAAATATCCTTTTATTGCGCTAATATAGTCATAATAATTAGGGTCATTGCACATATACAAATCCCCAGAAATATGAAATTGGCACCGATTTGTCATCGCAATGATTCGAGCCCTTTGGTTTCGTATTTCAGGAATTGATTGGTCTTTTTTCCCTTTAAATAAAAAGCGCTCCTTTTCATGTGGAATTTCTGTGTTCATCCAACTTGTTGCCGGAATGCAAAAACGTCTCTCTTTGCTTTTATATTGAATGACTTTGTCCATATCTATAACAGTAATATAAGGCGTCTTTTCATGTGTTTTAGCAGGAGACAACTGATCTTTTGCCGTTTTATCTGAAGCAACGGTAAACACATCCACGTATTTCATATAGGGAAAGACTTCTCGTAACATCCTATTAGAAAAAAGTTCCAACTCCGTTGCGCCCTCAACCAAAAGCATCGATTTTGAGAAATAGGCATTTGCCAATTCGTCTGAGGATGCAATCGTTGCGCGCCTATCGCCATTATGAAAAGTCAAATGCTGAATACTGCTGTAATTCCGAATCATTTTTAAGCTGTATATATTTTCAGCCTTTTCTAGTCGAATAAAATTTTTAACCAACCTAGGGGAATGTGTTGCTATTATGAATGTTACATGGTTTTGCGCTTTTGCAACTTCTGCACATAATTGGTCAATATAAATGTGATGCAAATTTATTTCCGGTTCATCCAACAGTATAAAGGGTTCTTTTATTTTGCTTTTTGATAAATAGAAAATTGCCTGCAGATAAAGTTGAATATATTGCAGCGAATTCGTTCCTGTTGAATAATAGCTAAGTTCGCGTCCCGATTTTGTAAACTTGTTTCCCTGGTTCAAAATGCGCATGAGCGAAACTATGAAATCCTTTGATGTTCCTTTAGATGTGATGCCTGCATTTTCGAATATATTTTGTATGGCAGACATGCGGCGGCCAATTTCAGTTGAGGATTCCATACTGATTTTCTTGATTTCCTGTAATATTCTTCCCTTTTCTGAATCTGATATGTTTGCTGCCGCGCCAAGAACATCCCAAATGGATTGCCAATCATATATATCAATATTATGACAATCCAGCTTATACAATGGAAACAGTCCTTTTAGAAAAGCTCGGTCTTCGTAGTTATAGTTCCACCGAATGCCTTTCTTTCGAATCTGTTCCATTTCCACTGTCACAATCGAGTTTTTGCCGCTTTCTGCTATTCTTAAAATTTTTTCAAAAAAGCTTAAATAGGGAACATCTTTTCCCTCTTCTGACATATTTCTTTTGCTCTTCGCAATTGCTTGCAGGCGGGAAAGATCATAGCTAACCCCTATGCGGACAAAATTACTGTATCGATTGTTTTCGTCAAAAATAGTGTCGCTAAGATGTGTTTCAGTTAAATTCTGGTAGAAATAGTCTATTGCCTCTATAAAGTTTGACTTTCCGCTTCCATTCTCTCCAATAATGATATTTACATCTTTCAGGAGTACTTTGCAGTCTTTAAAAGATTTATAGTATTTGATTCTAATGGATTTTATTGGCATTTCTTTCCCTCTATTTTTAATTTTCCGCGCACTTTTACAAACCACACAGCATCTGTACCACTTATTCCTACGGTAGCTAGTCATTTATATTATAAGGATAGAGTGTTCTCCACTATCTGTCAAGTCATATTTTTGTATGTAAGGATATGCGTCACGTTTTTCTTTCGCGCGCGAAAAAGTATAATAAAATCTTTTCCACTTCAAAATTTGAAAGTGAATTTTTCGGTCGTCCCCGTTTGCAAATTCAAAAATTAATAGTATTTAAATGCACAGGTTCCACAGGAGAAGTACTTTCGAAAGGCAATAGATTTTATCTAAAAGAACACCGTTTACTATTATGCTATTATGTCTTAGCATTTTCCAAATGTTGACCACCATTTGACCACTACTGTGCAGTTGCGCTTCAAAACGCTGGAAATGCCTGTTGTGACAACTACCAACAGATTTTTTCTTGTTTTGGGCTCAACTGTGCAGAACTAACAAAATTTATGTTTCAACGTCGGTCTATACCGCCCTGTCGTAGTTCTACGACCCGGAAGGCCAGAGGTTCGAATCCTCCCGGTCGCACTTAAAAAACGCATTGCAATGTACTTTTGCAATGCGCTTTTTGTTTTAATGTTATTTGGGTTTAGTATAATTTCAGTAACATATCATCTGCGGCATCGGTGTACTGCCCTTTTGCCAGCCGTTCATTTCTCAGTTGATTTACAGTGGTACGCATAAGGTGAATTTCTTCTGCTGAAAAAGTGGCTTTTTTATCGGCTGGGAGAGAATCAATTTTCAGTACCAGCTTTCCAACTTCTTGTGTGCTATGCCCAAGAGCCCTTTCACGGTAATAATAAGGTGCAAGTGCTTTCAGCGTAATGCTTTTGTTTGCGCGTGTCAGCTTAATTTTTCTCATCATAATCCAATCGCCTTTCCGAGTTTCTCTTGTGCCTTGCGTTTGTTCTTGTCAAATGCATGGGCGTAAATATCCAGCGTTGTGCTTGCCTGTGCATGACCCAGCAGACTAGCCACTGTGCGGACATCCACGCCCTGCGCAATCAGCAGGCTGGCGTTTGTATGCCGCAGACTGTGTACATTCAAATGCAGCGGCAAGTTGTTTGCTTTCAAAATCAGCTTGAAACGATAGGTGAATGTGCAGGGATTCATCGGCTTGCCGTTAGGCTGGCGGAATAAGTAGTCATCCTCGTCCACGGTTTCGTTTGCTGTCTGCTCTCTATCCCATTCACACTCCTTGCGCCATGCTTTGAGTAGCTGGCACATTTCTTTACTCAAGTAAACCATGCGATCACCACTGGTCGTCTTAGGGTCTTTCGTGATGGACTCTTGGTGGCTCAACTTCACGACCCCGCGCTGCACATGGATCGTCCGCTTGCGCCAGTTAATATCACTCCACCTCAGTCCACAGGCTTCACCCCGCCGCAGCCCGGTTGCCAGCACCAGCTTGAAGTATGTTTCGTATTTCATGCTCTGCCCCTCGAATGCTGTAATCAGTTTCTTTACTGTTTCCTCATCGGCCACAGGGCGTTCTTTCTTCTGCCCTTTCGGCTTGTAGCACCGCCATGCGGGATTGTGGGTCAAATAACCCTCGTCCACAGCCGCCGACAGGATGCCGCACAGCGTGTTGTGTAAGCCTTCGACCGACTTCTCGGATAGATTTCCTCTGCCGTCCAAACGTGGGCTATGCCGCATTTCCTCATAAAAATCTCGGATGACCTCTTTACGCAAATCCGTCAGCTTATAGTTGCCCAACGTCGGCAGGATGCGTCGAATGTCCTGCAAATCTCGTTGGTATGTAGAATCCGCCAGCTTCTTCGGTCCTACATCAGCCACCCAGTGTTCGATGTACTTTGCCAGCGCAATGCTGCGGTTGATGGGTTCGGGGGTATGCTGAACCTCACGCTCAAACAGAATCGCCTGCTCCTTTACCCACTTTTCCGCTTGCTTTGGCGTATACTCCTTGGGTGGCTTGACGGTTTTCTGCACGGATTTCAGTCGGTTTCCCTCGTAGTCATACCCACGGGATACTACAATCAAATAGCTATTACTGCCGCGCTTTCTGATAGACGCCATTG
>OIYP01001450.1_pt1 | contig 11476 bp, 6 predicted proteins | sample 1588261 | NCBI WGS metagenome assembly OIYP01 (sample SAMN03283293) | human gut metagenome | biome: human-associated habitat; material: feces | host: Homo sapiens | place: Peru | collected 2012
TTTCGAGGCCATCTTCCATACTTTCCGTGCCATCAATGAGGCGAAGAAGTTGGGCGCAGATGTATTGCATATCCATGCCATCGGTCCTGCGCTGCTGGTTCCATACGCCAAACTGCTGGGCATGAAGGTAGTGTTTACACATCATGGTCCTGACTATGACAGGGATAAGTGGGGATTTGCTGCCAAGACAATCCTGAAGATGGGTGAGCGTATGGGCTGCATGTTTGCCGATGATGTTATTGTGATTTCGAACGTCATTAAGCATCTCATTGTCCGTAAATATGGAAGGACGAAGAATGTACACCTTATATATAATGGCGTTTCTGAGCCTGAAATCTGCGACTATCCTGAATATTTCAAGGAACTGGGGATAGAGAAAGGCAAGTATATCCTGGGAATGTGCAGATTTGTGCCTGAGAAGAACCTGCATCATCTGGTGGAGGCGTTTGTAAAGTGGAAAAAGTCGCACACGGATCTCACGGATTCCACGGATATAAAGTTAGTGTTAGCTGGCGATACAGACTTCGAAGACACTTATTCGTTGGGATTGAAGCAGATGGCAAGGGAAAATGGTGTGGTGCTTACTGGCTTTATCAAAGGTAGAAAGCTTCATTCGCTGTTGACGAATTGCCGCTGCTATTGTCTTCCATCTTCGCACGAAGGTTTGCCGATTGCCCTGTTGGAGGCGATGAGCTATGGTGTAAAGGTAGTAGTGAGCGATATTCCAGCAAATCTGGAGGTTGGCTTACCAAAGGATGATTATTTCCATTGTGGCAACGTGGATGAACTTTCGGAAAAGCTAGGAAAGATTATCGAGGCTCCATTACAGCATGTGGATTACGACATGAGTAAGTATGATTGGGACCAGATTTCGGATGAAGTAGGAGGAGTGTATCAAGGATTGAAAAAATGATGATTGTATCAAAGCAACAGCAGATATTCTTTGATTTCCTAAGGTTCAGCATCGGCCCGAAGTCAGAGATTCCTTCTTCCTTGAAGGAGGCGGATTGGAAGGCACTATATCGTATCACCCAGAAGCAATGTTTGGTGGGCATTCTCTTTGATGGTATTCAGAGATTGCCTTCTTCTGATGTGGGTATCAGCAGGGACTTGCTTCTGCAATGGATGGCGCAATGCAAGATGTTGGAGAAGGCAAATTTGCGGCTGAATGATGCTGCCATCCAGGTTTCTGAGTGGTTTCGGAAGAAGGGATTCAGAACCTGTATCCTGAAAGGGCAGGGGAATGCGCTGTTGTATCCCAATGGGTTGCATCGCACGCCTGGTGATATTGACATCTGGGTGGAAGGGGTCGACAAGCGGGTTATCTCTTTTGTTCGCTCTATCTCGCCTCATGAAAAGGCATGCTATCACCACATCGAGTTCCCATCGTATAAGGGTGTTGAGGTAGAAGTGCATTATCGACCTAGCTTCCTGTTGTGTTTCTGGCATAACCGCAGGCTTCAGAAATATTATGAGAGGGTGAAGGAGGAGCAGTTATCACATCTAGTGAAGTTGGGAGAGCAAGGGGAGGTTGCGATTCCGACAGCGGAATTCAATCTCATCTTCCAGTTGACGCATATCTATGCTCATCTAATGAATGAGGGGATTGGGCTGAGGCAGCTGCTTGATTATTATTTTGTGTTGCTACATGCGGATATTAAGAATGTGGTTGAATTGCAAAGGAATTTTAAGCACATTGGTTTATGGAAGTTTGCTGGTGCCATTATGTATATCATGCATGAGGTGTTCGGCATGCCTGCCTCTCGGCTTATCGTTCCTCCGAATGAGAAGTATGGAAAATTCGTATTGAATGAAGTGCTGGAAGCTGGGAACTTTGGAAAGCATGATAAAAGGAATCGCTTTGGGAAGTCACAGCTGGGGCATAATCTCCAAAGGGTATATCGGGATATAAGACTCATCAAGTATTTTCCTGCTGAGGCATTATCGGAACCGATATTCAGAGTCTGGCATTTCTTCTGGAGGATGAAGAATAAGAAATAATAGATATACGGCTAACGGCTCTACTCTCCCCTTTTATGAAGAGGTGCTTTTCGGGGATGGGGCTTATTAGCCCGTTTTTACAAATAACTAACTATAAAGAATAATGGAAGTTAAAGAGAATAACATACTGACATTTTATAGAGGTCAAGAAGATATTGTGGTCAAAGAAAAAGCAAACTATACTGATTCGCTTTTTAAGGATCAATATACTCACGCTTTGCTACAAATACACCAATTGACAAGTAAGAAGAAAGATGGTGTGCCAAGTATTCTTGCTTTTTGTGGTGACCGAGGGGAAGGAAAAACGTCTTGTATGGAAACCATCAAAACTATGCTTGCAAATATTAATAGCAAAGAGGATGAACATGTCAAGACTGCAATTGATGACTTTATGCAAAAATGCATTGTTAATAAAGAAATCAATGAAACTTTGAAATCCAGATGTGAAAATCTGACAAAGGCAAAATTTAAAGTATTGGATACCATTGATCCGGCATTCTTTGACAAAGACCATAATGTGATAGAATTGGTTTTAGGCATGATGTATCGTGAGATAAAAGAGCAAGAAAAAGAGTATGACATTAACTCTGAAGGTAGAACGAAATTACTCACCGAATTTCACAATGCCAAACTATGCTTAACGCAACTCAACAAGGGTGATAATCTGTATGACCCTATAGATGAACTTGAATGGCTGTCAGGTGGCTTGGCATTAAAAGATCAGTTTCAGAAGTTGTGTGATACATATCTTGAATACTCATTACAGGATAACGACAAGGAAAAACAACGTTTCCTTGTCATTCCTATTGATGACATAGACTTGAATATAAATGGGGCGTATGAGATGGCTGAGCAAATCAGAAAGTATCTCTGTGCAAATAACTGTATAGTTCTGATGTCGTTGAATATCGACCAATTTATAGAGGTGGTATCCAATTATATCAGTAAGCAAGTTGCACCGCAAGAGTATTTAGGAGCAATGGAAATGGCGCAGAAATATGTCACGAAATTGATACCGATGGAATATCGCATCATGATGCCAAAGCCTTATGATTTCTGTAATAGACCTTTTCTGTATGTGGTTAGTGAAAGCGAGAAAAAAACATATAACTCCGTAAAAGAATCGGTCGTTAGATTGATATACGATAAGACCAGATTTTTGTTTTACAATAATAAAGGAAGTGTGTCCCCTATTGTTCCAAACAATCTGAGAAGCCTTAGGCATTTGATAGGTATGCTCGTATCTATGCCAGATTTTTATTCAAACAAAGAAACAGCCAACAACAAGGAAGATTTCAAATCGTATTTCTTTCAAGTATGGACAAGACAATTGTCGAAAGAAGACAGGGAGAAGGTGATGACGCTGGTAAATGTAGTAGATACGACCAACATCAATAAGACTGTTGTGACGATGCTTGCTCCATATATAGAAAACACTCAAGATGACCGCATGGCCGAGGGTATTCTTGAAGCGGACAACTATAATTATAATGTGAGCATTGGTGATGTGTTTTATCTATTAGACAAGATAGAACGTAGCAATGTTGATAAAGAAAGGGCTTTAGTGCTGTTTTTCATTCGTTCTTTTTACAGCATCAAAATGTACGAAAATTACGACATAATCACCGAGACTGCTGGAGCTTTGTATCCAAACGATAACGATGAGGAAGAAATCTACAAGAGTGGGCAATGGCTCAAACGTACCAATGCCTTGCAAAGATTGGTGAATGGCGCTTATTTTACGTTCAATCCTGAGGATCTCATCCCTATGAGTGCTTCTCCAAAAATGTATCGAGACACAAAGGTATATAGTGGCATGGTTAAAGATTTCCGCGAAATATTCAGTACTATGGCAGATCGCATCCGTAGATTTGATGATATGTCTTCAGAGGCTCAAATTGACTTCATCCAAAAGTTCCAAGTCATTGAATTTTTCGCATTAACCACAAAAAGAGGTCTAAGACAAAAAGATACGAGAAATTTTTCTCTTGCTAAGCGAAATGTGTCAATGCCATACAGCCTGACCAATTATCAAAACACCAATTACTTTGTCTTTGATGTGATGGCTCCTTTTTCAAATATAGTAAACATAGCCTTTGCTTACAACAAATTCTCTCCTCTCATCAAAGATAATGACGATGAAGAATTGTTTTTCAATTTTGCCAAAAGCCAGAAGTGGTCATTGCTGAACGAAATGATAAGGGAGGTAAAGAGGAAAGAGTATGCAGACGAGCATCAAGATGAAATCCCGCAAGAAGAGATTGACAATGTTTGTGCAAATGACTATATGATGCACAGATTGATGTCAAATGCAACAATCCGAAATTCGGAAGTACTTCTGGCAATAATGGAAACCATGAAGAGCAATAGAATCCGAAAGAATTTTGGACGTAGCGACAGTCTGGAAGTAATTGCCAGGTTTTACCAGAGTATTATTAACTCAGAAATGCGAACCTATTATAGTACTGCAACCAATAAGCGATATACTATCAGATTTGTTTTTCTGAATGCATTGATAAAGGTACTTCGAGGTAATGAAAGGGAAACTCTTAGATATATCTTGGAGTCAGGTCCGGCTTTGTCTTTGAATGAATACAAAGACATAGAGAATCGTTTCGCAAACTTCTTCAATGGTTTCAAAACCACAAAGAAGGCAGAACTTATAAAAAAGGAAATGATGGCACTATATCCATCGGATGTTCAAAATCTTACAGAAGATGATTGGGAAGAAATGTTCCCAAAGATGGACAAGTCTGTATCGAAAGCAGATATACTCAAAGCATTCAGTTCAAAGAGTGTAAAACTTGGTCTTTCTGACTAAAAAAAAATATTTATGGATATTTGCAGGGGCGTATTAAGAGCTTTATTTTTGGACTATCCTTTATCACAGGTTTTTGATAGGGTTTGTGGAAATATTTCAGTTGGTGATTTTTTGCAAGCTATAGAACATCTGTTACGTTGGCGCATGACAGAATTGACACAAACGGATACTCATGCCGTTTTTGAAAGACTGAAACAAAGATTTTTAAAACGCAACTGCTCCATTTATGTACATCTATTCGATTACCTATGTGATAATCAATACAACGACATCTTTGTGGATGGAGACCTTTCAACTCCCATTATACACCATGAGCATCTTTTCCGTTGGATGGAAATTGTAAAGTTTGTAGATAGCGACTTGTTGACTATTGCCAAAATGGTTAGTAATGACAAGAACAAAAGGCAAAGAAACAATTTTACATGGGAATTTGTACCAAAAACAGACGAGGCTCTGTTTGATATAGAAAAAATGTACACAGATTTACATGTGCATCAAACTGTGACAAATGATAGATTCTATATACATTGGATAGACTTGATGAACAGGTTTACCATTATCCCAAGAAAAACTGAGGAGGTCAAACAGGAAGGCGACATAATGGTTGATGAATGGCCTGTAAAAGTGCGCCAATATGCACCTCTTATGCTGTGGAAAGAAAAGTACACCGATAAGTCATATATGGACTGGATTGGGGTGGCTTCCATTATCCGTTTTTACTTGTTTCGCTTTCTCAAAGAAGGGAAAACAATAGCCTCAAAAGAGCGAAAAGACATTTATAACTGCATGACAGACTGCAATATTGCAAAGTTGCTGTTAGACGATTGTAGGAGGGGTGTATCTTCTTATCGTTCAACAGCTTTTAAAGAATATCTGGAAAAAAGTTATGTCGATAAGGCTTGGGATTATAGCATCCAAGATAAGTATGTAGATGAAGATTCTAAAAAATCTCCGTACTGTATATTTATAGGCGAACGAAGGCTTATATACAATCTCTTACTAAAGATAGAAGAAAATAATCAGGATGCAAAGAAAATGGCACCTTGGCTTTATCTTTATCTACTTATTAAAAATAGAATTCGAATGGAGCATTATCTTGCCAATGATCTTGTTGGACTTTCCAATTATAATCTAACTGTGAAGAATTCCGATAGCCAGATGGTGAAAGCAATGCAAATGCTGTTTGATAAGTTTCAAGAAGACAATTCCATTATGGAAGTTAGAATGAACGAAAAGGGGTGTGATGAATTCTTGAAAGAAAGAGAACAACCTAAATGGATAAAAGCTATATTGCTTATATCCAAATCTTTCCGTATAGAAGAATCTAAAAGTATTGTTGCCAAATATATCAAACCTTTGCAAAAAGGGAAAATCGCAGGTGTGGATTTTGCAGGTTCAGATACAGAGAAGAGACCTCGGGATTTTGAAGATATTATCAAATATCTTAGAGACAAAGGTATTGATAATTTGACATATCATATCGGAGAGAATTTTTATGATTTGGTGGATGGATTACGTGCCATAGACGAAATTATAACAGATTTGAATTGGCAAAAGCCCAACAGACTTGCACATTTGTTGGCATTGTTTACAGATGCAGACAAGTACTATGAGCGGAAACATTATACTGTCACAATGCCAAGGAAAATGTTGTTAGACAATCTTGAATGGATTCGTAAAAATGCTCCAGAAGGGGTTGACACAAATGATTTTGTATTGCCCAATGACATACAAAACGATGAGGATATTCTGATGTTCAAATTGAATAGAACTATTGTAGAAGTTGCAAAATACAATCAAGACAGAATAAGGACAGAAATCATTCGCAGAGAGATTGCGATAGAAACTTGCCCTACAAGTAACCTTAGAATAGGATATTTTAGTAAATACTCTGAATTACCGACCTGTTCATTATTGAATGACGAGAAGTCTGTTGTCACAATTAATACCGATGCACCAGGAATATTATGTACTTCACTAGAGAACGAATATAATCTGATTGCTTTGGCTTTAAAAAAAGACATGGGGAAAAGTGAAAGTGATATAAGACAGGCGATAGCGAGATTGAGACAGAACGCAGAAACCGTTACATTTAGCTAAATGACTCAAATTGAATTAAAATAAAATCGGATGAGAAAAGAACATAGATACATAATATATTTCGCTGTCTTCATCGTAATAATGATGCTACCACAACTTTTTGAAATTATAATCTATTTTTACAAGAAGTTTGAAGCAATTGTGGTAAAGGAGTATTTTTGGACATCTGTGAGTTTGGCATTTTTGGCACTCTTGATAGAGTTCTTTTACCAACATCGACATGAGTATGAGGTTACACTCCACGAAAAGGATAATACGCAGGTTTCTCCACTGTATTTTGATGGTCCCACATCAAACGATTTGTTCAACAGACGTTACTATGCAAAATTGTTATTGGAGAAGATTTATTCATCCTTCTGCAAAAATAAAGTTTCAGTCAAGCATTCCTTTGTAATCCATATTGGTGAACATTATGGTCAAGGAAAGACTTCCTTTCTGATAATGTTTGATGAGGAAGTAAGCAAGAGTGATCATAAAATGATAATTATCAACTTTGAACCATGGTTATGTGATACAGAAACAGGTATTGTCAATGAATTTTTTGACACATTCCGAATTGAGGTTGGAGAGTATCTTCCCAAACTTAATGGATCTATCAAACGATATGTTGAGCTGTTATTGTCAGCTATCAAGTATGAGAGAAAAGGCTTTTCCTTTAATTTGAATTCTTTTATGAGAAATGACAGTACCCTTAAAAGTACACACGACTTGATAAAGAAAGAACTGATGAATATAGACCGCCCTGTTATTATAACCATTGATGATGTTGACCGTTTGCAAAGCAAGGAACTGATGATGGTTCTAAAAATCATCCGTGATACAGCAGATTTTCCTAATGTCTTTTATATCGTGGCTGCAGACAACCTTCATTTGAGGCGTATGCTGAACAATATGAATATAGATGATGCAGAAACTTATTTGAAGAAATTTTTCAATTTGGAATTCCAACTTCCAGCGAATGAGAATGTCGCCTTTAAAAAGTTACTTGAATTACTAAATGGCAAATTTGAAGAATTGAGGATAGATTCTTTTACAAGAGATAATTATATTTCACAAATAGAAAATGTGCTATATATAAAAGAGGCATTTCCAAATCTAAGAGATGTGTATCGGTTCGTAAATTCATATTTTCTTGCCATAGATGCAATGGAAGATGCTTGTGAACTGAATCTTTTTGATTTGTTTCTCTTGACAATGATTCAAACTCTTAATTTGGAATATTATATGCAGCTTAGAGACAACAGTTTGAACATCTTGAATGTTGTCCATTCGGATAATGATCTATTGTTAGAATGGAAAGGCGACTTGAATATTATTCTGAGGAAGCAAGAGAAAGAAGCATTAGAACACATAGAAAGAACAAAAGAGAAAGACTTTAATACTCCTCGAAAAGAAAAGCTATCTTCAGATATAGTAATTCCTAGTTTTGAGGAGACGGTCAAGAAAGCCCAGATAACCCAAAGTGACATAATACCAGTACTTATGAACTTATTGTTTGGTACTGGTATGCGTAATGTTGCTGCAAATCGTGCTTGTCGCCACAATATGTTCTTCAAGTATTTTTCTAATACGAATGCAACTTATATGGTGTCAAGAATGGAGCTTGTTGATATGCTCAATTCTGATGAAAAAACGTATCGCAGAGAATTGAATCATCTTTTTGAAAGAAACAAGGATAGTCATTTTCTTTCTGAAATTATTTATGCTGCTCCTTATATGGATAAATATGATGAAGTTAAGGTCTTAAAAAGATTTTTCACCTTTATAGAACTATCTTATCATTATAAGAGAGATTTGACAAATATCGACTTTATAAAGTCTTTGGCAGGTTATGAAAATTGGGTTTCAAGCAAACAAAAACTTTGTAATCTGCTTTTCTTCTTATATGGAAAAAATCGACAGAAAAACAATCTTGAAGATAAACAAAAGGCTTTTGTCAACTTATGTAAAGATTATGACAATATAAATATTCTGCTGGTATGCTTAAACATTATGTCTAACCAAATAGAACACTTTATATTTGGAAGAAAAATGATTGATGATGCAAGTAAAAGTCTCATAGACAGGTTCTTTAATGAAAAGGTTTCACAAAGCAATGGGGAACTTGACATTCAGGCTATAGATACAATTGCTTCCATAAAAGATGAATTTGATTTAAGAGATGTTTGGATGGCTATTTTTGAGAAATACTTGAAAGAGAACAAAATAGCATGTCTAAACTTATTGAGTAAACTGGTTGTTTTCTATGATGATGGCAAAATCGGATGGAATTATCCATATAGAAAAGCCTTATTGGGAGAATACCAATTACCAAAAGAAAACATATTAACCCATTTAGCAGAGACACATACGGATGAAAAAGAAATCTATGACTCGCTACTTGGCTTATTCAATCATTTCAGAGATTTATACGATGTTTCTGACTTAATGAATGTCCCTTTCATAAAAATGGCAAAAGCCAAACAGACAGGAAAATAAAAAATATACAATAATGATACTATCCTACGCAAAATACAAACAATTCAAGTCCTTGGTGGATGCCAAGGAGAATGGGAAAGCTGTGAGAAACGGCTTGGACTTTCTGCGCTTCGTGGCAGAGGAATACAGCCGCTTGGAAGTGTATAACAACCAAGAATGTGATGGAGATGATTTCTTTACTTGTCAAGTGGAGAAAGAATTGGCACAAGTGCTGAGAGACGAGGTTACTCCTATTGAATCTGTTGCTATGGCACAGAAAGAGATGGCTGAGATTGAGAAGATGGAGGCATACGATGATTATTGCCTGTGCTTCTTTGACCATATCCGTGAGGCTATCAACTTCCGATTGGCGGATGTGGATACCTATCTAGCTGACCTTGACAAGCAGATAAAGCATCATACATACGAATACAAGAGATTGGTGAATGACGAAAATTTTGACCAGTTGAGTTCTCTATTCAGATTTGAGGAGTTGGGCAAGTTGCTCATCAAGAAGATTGTGTACTTGCGGGCTCATGGTAGAGAGAATGAAGAGGATGCTATCTTGGAGGAATACAAGTATGTACCTGATGTCTGCTCCTTCAAAATCAATGAACTTCTTAAAAAGGGATTGGAGAATGAAGCCCTGAAAGAGATAGACAAAACGATTGCTGTATATGGCGATGATGGATATAATACCACAGAGTCTTGGCATTTGCAAAAGATTGAAATCTTGGAAAAGCGTAATGACAAGGCTGGTATTATCGAGGAATACCGCAGACTGTTCCGTCAGTTCTTGGTGGATAAGCGAACTTATTTTGAGAAGTTGAAAGAGTTGGTAGCCAAGGAGAATTGGGATGAGTTTGTTGTGAAACTCTTCGGTGATATTCCACATATCACGGATGATGATTGCATTGAAGTATGCGATATGATTGTGGAGGAAAAGAAGTATCAGTGCCTCTTGAAGATTCTGATGGACAACAGAATGTCGTTCAGCCGGGTGGATCTCTTCAAAAAGTATGCGCATTATATGAGCGAGGAAGACCAAGCTACTTATACCGAGCATGTTATTGATGATTTGCGGAAGTATTTGAGTTATGCAAAATCGAAGAGCTATGGCTATATAGTGGATGACATCAAGGGTATGTACACTTGTTGTGAAGTTTCCAAGAAACTCATCTTGGATTTTGTGGAGGAGGTAGAATACAATTACGGCAATCGTCCTGCTTTGATGCGATTGCTAAGAAACTGATTATTTTGATTTAGAACATTTACTATGGTTATACTGAAGAATTTACCATTTAGAGATAAACTCAACTTGGCGATGATGATAGAGTACGATACGAAGAAAGTGATTCAAGAACATGCAAGGTTGATAAATGTGAGTTTGCCATCATCCTATCGCAAAGGTGAAATGGCTGAAGGACTTGCTACTTTGTTTCAACATGATCCTTTCTATACGGTCAACCAATTGCCGATGGATGAGCAGAAATTAATTGCTCAACTCATCAATCTGAAGTTTGACGAGTGTGTTGAAGTGCCCAAAAATGACGAGAAGCATCTGATGATGCAGAAAGTGCATTTGGTAGTGACATACGAGGATGGCAATACTTGGAAGTTATTTATGCCTGATTGCGTAAGGACAATATTAAGAGATACTACGGAAAGTCAGATTGGTGATATTCCCGGCATGATGGAATACCGCAAAGTATTGGAGAGTTTGACGGAATGTAACATCAAATTGCAGGAAGTGATGGACAAAGAGGCTGGCAAGATTCCTATGTCACAAGCTTCCAAGCTGATCCTGAACCAACTGGAGAAGCAATATATAGAGAAGCGTGAGGAACTTCGTAAAATTCAAGCGAAATATTCATGGGCTTCTGATAAGAAAAATCCAGTACTGCAGAGCATCGCCGATGCCTTGATGTATATAGGATTTATGAAATTGGTATAACATCATTATTGGTTCTTTGAAATTGTTAATGAAAGAAATCAAGCTTTTTGATTATCAACAGGAGATGTTGGAGAATATCACTGAGGTATTTTCCGCTGCAGTCTTTGACTCTGTTCTCTATAATGAGAAGAGAAAAAGGGTGA
>OIYP01001452.1_pt1 | contig 11470 bp, 9 predicted proteins | sample 1588261 | NCBI WGS metagenome assembly OIYP01 (sample SAMN03283293) | human gut metagenome | biome: human-associated habitat; material: feces | host: Homo sapiens | place: Peru | collected 2012
TGTGATTTCGGCGCAGATTTTTTCCTGTATTTTATTGGTGTTTAGTATTATAATATGCAGAAAAGCACTGCTCTGCCATATCGGGGAAAAATATGCCCGAATATCGCTGAAAAATCTAAAAGACAAGCCAAATTTAAGGCGCAGGGTGAATGTGGAATTGGTTATCATGATGCGGTGTTATTTTATACGGGTATATGTTTAATTGCTGTATTTTACCGTAGAGTTCGGATCACCCGTCCCTGTAATAATTTATTAATAATTTTAAGAGGAATAATTCACTCGTTGAAATACCGTGATTTTTATGACCCAGGTTGTTGACAAAATTCCGAAAATACGATATAATAAATGTATATATGCTTTAGGCGGCGCTTACTCGCCCCATTTCTGAAAGGAGCAGATCATAATGGCAGTTAAAAAAGTCAGAATGTCCGCTGAGGGACTTGCTAATCTTGAAAAAGAAAAAGAATATCTCATTACCGTCAAAAGAGCAGAGGTTGCTCAGAAGTTAAAGGAAGCCCGCGGTTTCGGTGACCTTTCCGAAAACGCTGAATACGATGAAGCCAAGAACGAACAGGGTATTGTTGAAGCCCGTATCCAGGAGCTTGAAATGACTATCGCAAACGCTATCGTTGTCAGCGATGAAGATATTTCGAGCGATGAAGTCGGCGTTGGTTCTTATGTTGAGCTTCTCGATCTTGAACTCGATGAAAAGATGAACCTCCAGATCGTCGGTTCTACCGAAGCCGATCCCGAGAACAACAAGATCTCCGAGGATTCACCGATCGGCATTGCCTGCCTTAAAAAGAAAGCAGGAGATGAGATCGAGGTTGATGCTCCTGTCGGCATCATCAAGATGAAAATTTTGAGCATTTCCAAGTAAGGAAAATATGAACTTTATGCCGCTGATTGAAAGTCGGTCAGCGGTATTTTTATCAAAATTGTGAAAGGAAAAATGAAAATGGCTGAAGAAAATCAGAATGTCAACGCTGCTCCCGAAGAGGAAGAAGTTCAGGACGTCAGCGAATACAAGAAGATCCGTATGGACAAGCTTGACGAGCTCAAAGCCGCAGGCAAGAATCCATTTGAAATAACAAAGTACGATGTTACCGCTCACTGCGGCGAGGCTAAGGCTGCTTATGAAAAGCTCGAAGCAGAGATAAAGGCTAAGGTCGGCGACGATGAGGAGGCTCTCAAAGCCGCTCTCGAAGAAAACCGTCAGCACGTCAGCATCGCTGGCAGACTTATGAGCCGCCGTGATATGGGCAAGGCTAACTTTATCGATGTCCGTGACTCCTCCGACAGAATCCAGGTCTATGTTCGTATGAACGAGATCGGCGCAGACGAGTTCGCTGACTTCAAGAAATGGGATATCGGCGATATCGTAGGCGTTGAAGGCTTTGTTTTCCGCACAAAGAAGGGCGAAATTTCCGTCCACTGCGAAAAGATCACCCTCCTTTCAAAGTCGCTCCTACCGCTCCCCGAAAAGTGGCACGGCTTAAAGGATCAGGATACAAGATACCGTCAGCGTTATGTTGACCTTATCGTAAACCCCGATGTTGCCGAAACCTTCAAAAAGCGTTCAAAGATAATCGCTTCTATCCGCCGCTACCTCGATGCTCAGGGCTTTATGGAAGTTGAGACCCCTATGCTCGTTTCAAACGCAGGCGGCGCAGCTGCACGTCCGTTCGATACGCATTACAATGCTCTCGATGAAGATGTCAAGCTCAGAATTTCGCTCGAACTCTACTTAAAGCGCCTTATCGTAGGCGGTCTTGAAAGAGTTTACGAGATCGGCCGTGTGTTCCGTAACGAGGGCGTTGACGCACGTCACAACCCCGAGTTCACACTTATGGAGCTTTATCAGGCTTATACCGACTATCACGGTATGATGGACCTCACCGAGAATATGTTCCGCTATCTTGCCAATGAAGTGTGCGGTTCTACCACAATTCCTTACGGTGAGCATCAGCTCGACCTCGGCAAGCCTTTCGAGCGCCTTACAATGACCGAAGCTGTAAAGAAGTATTCGGGCGTTGATTTTGACGGAATAAAGACACTTGAAGAAGCCCGTGCTGTCGCAAAGGAAAAGCACGTTCAGTTTGAAGAACGCCACGCAAAGGGCGATATCCTCAACCTTTTCTTCGAGGAATTCGTTGAAGAACACCTTATCCAGCCTACATTCATTATGGATCACCCCGTTGAGATTTCTCCGCTCACAAAGAGAAAGCCCGATAAGCCCGACCACGTTGAGCGTTTTGAGCTTTTCATCAACGGCTGGGAAATGTGCAACGCTTACTCCGAGCTTAACGACCCTATCGACCAGCGTGAGCGTTTCCTTGCGCAGGAAGAGCTGCTCAAAAAGGGCGACGACGAAGCAAACCATATCGACGAGGACTTCCTCCGTGCGCTTGAGATCGGTATGCCTCCGACGGGCGGTATCGGCTACGGCATCGACAGACTTGTTATGCTTCTCACAAATTCACCTGCGATCCGTGATGTTCTGCTCTTCCCAACGATGAAGAGCCTCGACTGATCGATCAATAAAGCTGCATATCCCTGTGGGTATGCAGCTTTTGCTGTATTATGTATTGACAACGATTTTGGTGTGATGATATAATTGTATCAATGGTTAGCAGAAAAAACATAAGGAAGTGTGTGTAATGACAGATAAGGAGCAAAAGTCTGCCGCTAAAAAATTCGCCGAAAGCTGGAAAGGCAAGGGTTACGAAAAAGGACAAAGCCAGTTATTCTGGATAGAACTGCTCACTAAAGTGTACGGCGTTGAAGATATATCCGCTTTTATCAGTTTTGAGGATCAGGTGCATCTGGATCATACAAGCTTTATTGATGGATATATACCGTCAACAAAAGTAATGATCGAACAGAAAAGCCTTGGCAAAGACCTTAACAAGCCTATAAAGCAGTCTGACGGTTCTCTGCGTACTCCATTTCAGCAAGCAAAGCGGTATGTGACCGATCTCCCGCTTTCAAAGCACCCTCGATGGATAGTGACCTGCAATTTTGCCGAGTTTTATGTTTACGATATGGAGCGTCCAAACGGCGAACCGGAAAAAATAAAACTTGCCGATCTGCCAAAGGAATATTATCGGTTGAGCTTTTTGACTAAAACCGACAGTGAACATATCAAAAAAGAAATGGAAGTATCATTGCAGGCAGGTGAACTTGTCGGCAAGCTTTACAATGCGATACTTAAACAGTATCATGACCCTGAAAATCCCGATTCTCTCCGCAGTCTTAATATGCTATGCGTTCGTCTTGTATTTTGTTTGTATGCGGAAGATGCAGGAATTTTCGGCAGGCATGAGATGTTTCACGATTATTTGAGCAGGTTTGATGTTAAGGACGTCCGCAAGGCTCTTATCGAGCTTTTCAAAATGCTTGATACAAAGGAATGTGACCGTGATTCTTACGATGACACGCCCGTTGCGGAGTTTCCTTATGTAAACGGCGGTCTGTTTGCTGACGAAAATATCGAGATACCGCAGTTTAATGAAGAAATAGTTGACCTGCTGCTTAAAAATGCAAGCGAGGATTTTGACTGGAGCAAAATATCTCCTACTATTTTCGGCGCAGTATTTGAAAGCACATTAAATCCCGAAACAAGGCGTTCGGGCGGTATGCACTATACATCTATCGAAAATATCCACAAAGTCATTGACCCGCTGTTTCTTGATGACCTGAAAGCCGAGCTTGAAGAGATAAAAACTTATGATAAGGCAAAGATTATTGAGGACAAGGTAGAAAAATTTCAGAATAAACTTGCGGGTCTGAAATTCCTTGACCCTGCCTGCGGTTCGGGAAATTTCCTTACCGAAACATATATCAGTCTGCGCCGGCTTGAAAATGAAGCTATAAAACTGACAATTGATAATGGGCAGCTGATGTTTGATACAGGCGATGTTATCCGTGTATCTATCGGGCAGTTTTACGGCATAGAGATAAATGATTTCGCCGTGACCGTTGCCAAAACCGCATTGTGGATAGCCGAATCGCAGATGATGCATGAAACGGAAGAGATAATCAGCAAAAGCCTTGATTTTCTTCCGCTGAAATCCTATGCAAATATTGTCGAAGCAAATGCATTGCGTATTGATTGGGAAAACGTTGTGCCAAAGTCGGAGCTTAATTACATTATGGGCAATCCGCCGTTTGTGGGGGCAAGGCTTATGTCAGACGGGCAGAAAGCCGATGTATTTTCTGTTTTTGACGGAGTGAAAAACAATGGCAATCTTGATTATGTTTCCTGCTGGTATAAAAAAGCCGCTGATCTTATGACGGGGACAGAGATAAGAACTGCGCTTGTTTCAACAAATTCTATTACACAAGGTGAGCAGGTAGCAATACTTTGGAAAAATCTTTTTCAAAGCGGAGTACATATTGATTTTGCATACAGAACTTTTATTTGGGACAGTGAAGCAAGCAGTAAGGCGCACGTTCATTGTGTCATTGTTGGATTCAGCAAAGCAAGGAATAATGCTGCAAAAAGGTTGTTTAACAATGGCGTTGTGAAAACGGTAAATAATATAAATGGATATTTGGTCGATGCTGAAGATATTTTTATCGAAAGCAGAAACAAACCTATATGCAATGTTCCTGAGATAGGAATAGGAAATAAACCTGTTGATGATGGAAATTATTTATTTACGAAAGAAGAAATGGAGAATTTTGTTTTGCAAGAACCTGCCGCCAAACCATATTTTCACCCTTTTTATGGTGCGAAAGAATTTATTAATCAACAACCAAGATATTGTTTGTGGCTCGGAGATTGTACTCCAAAAGAATTACGCTCAATGCCTAAATGTTTAGAGAGGGTAGAAGCGGTAAAAAATTTTCGACTGAATAGTAAAAGTGAAGGCACACGAAAGTTAGCAGATAAGCCAACGAGATTTCATGTTGAAAATATGCCTAAAGGAAAATTTTTGGTTATTCCTCAAGTATCGTCAGAACGTAGAAGATATATTCCTATAGGTTATATGGATGATAGTGTTCTTTGCAGCGATAAGGTTAGGATAATGCCGAATGCAACGTTATATCATTTTGGAGTATTGACTTCAAATGTTCATATGTCGTGGATGAGAACAATTTGTTGTAGATTAAAAAGTGATTACAGCTATACAGTTAATGATGTCTACAACAACTTCCCTTGGTGTAACCCAACCCCCGAACAGAAAGCATTGATCGAACAAACTGCGCAGTCGATACTTGATGCAAGAGCGTTATACCCCGATTGTTCGCTTGCAGATCTTTACGATGAAGTAACAATGCCGCCCGAACTCCGCAAAGCACATCAAGCGAATGACCGTGCCGTAATGAAAGCCTATGGTTTTGATGTTAAAACAATGACAGAATCAAGCTGTGTTGCCGAACTTATGAAAATGTATAAAAGGCTTGCGGGCAAATAACAGAAACAACACCGCCGCCCGACCACGAAAGGTCAGGCGGCGGTATTGTTCAGCTGTGGCTGTTTACAGTGCTGTCTTCTCTGAAAAGCAGCGATATGCACCATACTGCCGCAAGAGCAACAAGAATATAAATAACACGGCTTATTACTGCGCCCGTTCCGCCGAAGAGCCAGGCAACAAGGTCAAATCGGAAAATGCCGACAAGTCCCCAGTTTACTCCGCCGATAATAAGCAGCGTCAATGCTATCTTATCCCACATAATGCTGTTCCTTTCAAAAGTTTGTCAAACCCCGTGATTAGCTTATGCGGAATATTCGGTTTTATTCGGAAATACCGCCGCTGTTATCGTCAAGCACAAAAAGCTCGGGCAGCGTTGCAAGGAATTTTTCATCGATGACATATTGCCCGTCGCCGTTCTGGACCCCGCTTGAAAGAATGAAAGTGGAGATGCCGGGCGAATTTTTGATAACATATTTCATTGCATTTTTTACTTCCTCATAGTCGTAAGCCGTGATATCCGTGTCGATATCGGCATTTATGACCGTGACAAAATAATCGTCAAGATTGTTCGCAAAGCTTTCGGCGTTTGAAGTTCCGTTCGTTACAAGGCTGTTTATCGCAACGCCGAGACATTTTGCACGATATTCCTCACCCTGCGTGTAGTTCGGATAGGTCAGCACCTTTCGCAGAGCTGTCGAGTCAAGGAACTGCCTGCCCGACTTCAAAACGGTCGCTTCGCCCGTGTCGGGATTGTCATAAACAAGGTTGTAGGGGATATCATAATCGATACCGCCGAAAATATCCGCAATAACGGAAAAGCTCGAACGGTTGAACTTTATGTATTTGTCAATGCTTATGCCAAGACAGCTTTCAACAGCCGTGACAGCCTTTTTTGTGCCGCCGTTTCGGTAAATGTTGTATAAAGTGTCATTGCCGTCACCCGAGGAAACGCTCGTACTGCTCGGTATCGGCAGGAAAACGAACTGCTCTTCGGTCGGGATAAATCTTGCAACGAGGAAACAGCTGCCGCTCTCACGCTTTTCCGCATCAAGGATAAGCAGGACCGTGCGTGCGTCCTCGGAAGACGGTGTGTAATCGCCGACAACGGTCATAGGCTGAAGACCGATATTTTCGGCGGAAGTGTTTGTATCATTATCGTTTTTGCCGAAAAGAATGCTTGAAAAAGCAAAATAACAGACTCCTCCTGCTATCAAAAGAGTTAGCACGATAGTTATTATGTATGTCAGCAGTATCTTCGATGATTTTTTTGCCATAAAAAACTCCTTTATCAGTATTGCCAAATGTGCTTGACAGTGGTATAATTATCAGTGTATGTTGTTCGGGCGGAAAGTCATTCGGACGGGCAGCGACTTTGCTTCGTCAGCCGCAGCGGCTATCTGTGAAATGTTTATTATGCGTATCTCAATACCCGCTTTCTCGGCAAAGCGGATAGTCTGTCCGGTTCCGCTTTTGTAGCTGCTGACAGCCGCAATGAGCCGTGAGGAATTGTCTATCATAAATTTGTTCCGCTTCTGCATACAGTCCTTGGTGTATTCTTCACTGATGCAGACAATACTGTCGGCTTCGTTTATAATACAGCCGTAGGTGAATTTTTCGATGCTGCGGAGATTTTTCGGCTGCGCTCTGTACGGAACAGCCGCAACGAGCCGTATCCTCGGGTCGCTCCGCTTGAAATCGAGAACGAGATCGCCTGCCATAAGGTCGATACCCCGTGCAAGACCCGTGATGAAGCAGGTGTAGCCGTCATTTATCGCAGACGCTATCTCCTGATGCAGCATTGCTCTTATCACGCCCATAACAGGGGAGGAGGCATCACCGCCGTCGGGCAGTTTTTCGGGTCGGTGTCCCGAGAAGCATACAGTTTTTGCTTTGGGTATAATGAATTCGGACATATTTTTCTCCATATCATTATAATATAGTATATTAATTTTATTTTAACATATACAGTCGGCTTTTGCAACCGATTTTACAAAAAAGGAGCTTATCAATGGAATTTTTTCATAAAAGAACATGGGCGGAAATAGACCTTGCCGCCGCCGAAAAGAATCTCAATATCCTCAAAGGCTTTATAGACGAAACGAAAACACGCCCCTGCTGCGTGCTGAAAGCATTCGGCTACGGTCACGGCGATATCAACCTTATGAAGCTTTATCAGACGCTCGGAGTTGACTTTTTCGCCGTTTCCAATATAGATGAAGCAATAGGTCTGCGCAGGCACGGCTGTACGGGTGATATCCTTATCCTCGGCTATACAGCGCCGCAGTACGCAGCAGAGCTTTCACGCTTCGATATAATCCAAGCCGCAGTTTCGGGGGAGTACGCAAAGGAGCTTTCCGAAGCCGCAAAAAGTCCCGTCCGTGTGCATATCAAGCTCGATACGGGTATGGGCAGGATAGGTCTTATCGCAAAGGACAGGGAAAAATGTCTTGAAGAGATCGCCGTGATACGCTCGCTCCCGAACCTCGTCTGCGAGGGCATCTTTACGCACTTTGCAGTCGCAGACAGCTTTGAAAAGGAAAGCTGCGACTATACCGATATGCAGAAAGAGCTGTTTTTCTCTATCGCAGAAGAAGCAGGCGGCTTCAAGGAAGTGCATTGCTTAAACAGCGCAGGTGCAGAGCTTCACTACGACAGCCGAAGCACCCTCGCAAGATTCGGTATCCTCCTGTACGGTCTTAACCCCGACCCGTCACTCAAAATGCCCGAGGGTATCGAACCCGTTATGGAAATAAAGTCCGTCATAGGCTATATCAAAGACCTGCATAAAGGCGACTGCGTAAGCTACGGCAGGACATTCACCGCCGAACACGATATGAGAGCCGCAACACTTCCGATAGGCTATGCCGACGGCTATCCAAGACTTCTCTCGAACAAGGGCGAGGTCATGATATGCGGAAAAAGGGCGAAAATACTCGGAAGAGTTTGTATGGATCAGATAATCGTTGATATAACCGATATCCCCGAAGCAAAAGTCGGAACGGAAGTCACCGTTTTCGGCAAGGGCGAAATAACCGCCGATGATGTAGCGGCACTCTGCGGAACTATCGGATATGAGATGATATGCGCAGTATCACCGAGAGTGCCAAGAGTTTATATGAAAGACGGAAAGGTCATTGATGTGGTAAACATTCTTTAATGCGTAATGCGTAATTCGTAATGCGTAATTATTTTTGTTCCGCATATTTGTCATAAATCCCGTAGGGGCGGATTCAATATCCGCCCGTCCCGAATTGCGAAGCGATTTTTTAGCACATATATATTATCTTTCGTAAAAAAAGAACCTGTTTTCAAAGAATTCAAAATCTTTGAAAGCAGGTTCTTTTTTATTATGAAACGCCTTGCGGTGCGGGACAGGCGACCCGTCCCATACAGAAAATTTGCTGTAGTTTTGTGGGCTTTCAACGGGCGGATATAGAATCCGCCCCTACAGAAAATCGGTTCTCGCCATAAATTTGCGGAGCAAAATAATTACGAATTACGCATTACGAATTACGCATTATCCTTGATGTATCCCGCAATGTTCTTAGGTGTAATGCCGAGCTTTTCAAGAAGCTCATCGGGGTTGTAACGGTCGTAGAACGACTTTGTGATGCCGAAATTCTTGACCTTGACACCCGAATCACCGAGATAAGATGCGACCTTGCCGCCAAAGCCGCCTTCAAGCGAGCCGTCCTCGAGAGTAACAACGAGCGAGTGATCCTTTTTCAGTTCGTCAAGAAGCTTTGCGTCAACTCCGCTTGCATAACGTGCGTTCACAAGAGTTGCGTTTATGCCGCTTTCTTTGAGGATATCCGCAGTTTTTTCACCGAGCTGATAGAAGTCGCCGAGTGCGATGATCGCCGCCTTGCTGCCTTTTGTAACGACCTCGGAGGAAAGTGCGCTGTAATCGGTCGGGAACTTTCTGTCCGAGTGGATAACGCCGTTGCAGGGAACACGGATCGCAACGGGGCGCTCGTTCTGCTCAATTGCCCAGTCGAGCATTGCAAAATATTCCTCTGCACAGGTCGGTGCGAGGTAAACAAGCTCGGGGATATTCGATATCATCGGGATATCGTAAAGTCCAAGGTGGGTAACGTCAGTCATACCCCATACGGAGGCAGAGAAAACAACAAATGTTGCAGCGTTCCTGTTGATGCAGACATCGTGCGAGAGCTGGTCGTAGGTGCGCTGGAGGAACGGGCTGTAAACGCCGAAAACGGGCTTTGCGCCGAACTTTGCGAGTGCGGAGCTCATTGCGACAGCGTTTTCCTCTGCGATGCCGACATCGACAAACTGCTTTCCTGCTTTTTCACGCTTATCCTTTGTGAAGCCCATAACGGTCGGAGTGCCTGCCGTGAGTGCAACAACGGCAGGGTCTTTCTTCATTTTGTCAAGGAGATATTCAGCGGTCATTTCGCCGTAATCCTCGCCGTCAAAGCTGAACGTACATTCACCCGTTTCAATGTTGAAAGGCATGTGCCAGTGCCAGTTTTCCTTGTCCTTTTCGGCAGGAGCGTAACCCTTGCCCTTCTGCGTTACAATGTGAACAGCAACGGCTTTCTTCGTGTCCTTAACGCTTTCAAAAGCCTTGATGAGCGCATCAATATCGTTTCCGTCCTTGACAAAAACATAGTCAAGTCCCATTGCGGTAAAAAGGTTGGTCTCAGCCTTGCCGTTGCCCTCACGGAGAGCCTTGAGGTTGCGGTAAAGTCCGCCGTGGTTTTCGGCAATGGACATATCGTTGTCGTTGATGATGATAATAAGGTTCGTGTTGAGGTCGCCTGCCGTGTCAAGACCCTCGAGAGCCTCACCGCCGCTCAAAGAACCGTCGCCGATAACAGCGATAACATTGCCCTTGCCGCCCGTGAGATCACGAGCCTTTGCGGCACCGCAGGCAAGGCTTATCGAAGTGGAGGTGTGACCGACCTCGAAGAAGTCGTGTTCGCTTTCGACAGGGTTCGTATAGCCCGAAACATCGTCATATTTTTCGGGGTAAAGATAAGCGTCCTTTCTGCCCGTGAGCATCTTGTGAGGGTAGCTCTGGTGCGAAACGTCAAAGATGATCTTGTCCTCGGGCGAGTTGAAAACGTAGTGAAGAGCGATAGTAGCCTCGACCATACCGAAGTTAGGTCCGAAGTGTCCGCCGTGAATACTTGCTCTCTTTAAAAGAGCCTCACGCATTTCAGCGGCAAGTGCGATCCTTTCGTCACAGTCAAGCTTTTTAACATCACTTGGAGAGTTGATCTTTTCAATATACATATTTTTCAAGTCCTTTCATTATTCTTTTTCCCAGCTCAAAACGCCCGTTTTTACGGCAATTTCGTATCTGCCTATCTTGTAGTCAAGGCGTGAAATTTCCGTTTCAAGCTGTTCCTTTTGCTCGATGAGCTTTTTGCGCTGCTCGGTGAGAAGCTCAAGCCGTGTGCCGATAGTCGAGTCGCCCATGCTGAAAAGCCTGCAATACTCGGCTATGACCTCAACGGGAAGTCCTGCGTTTCTCATACAAACGGCGTTTTCGACCCAGCCGATGTCCTGTTCGGTGTAGTTACGGATACCGCCCGAAGTCCTTGTAACGGGTGGGATAACGCCTATTTTTTCGTAATAACGCAGAGTATCCTGCGAAAGTCCGTATTTTTTGCTTACTTCTTTAATAGTCATATTCTTCCGATCTCCCGAACCAAACTTTTCGGGAAATTAGATCACCACCTTTTTTCTGATTACATTATAATACTTGGAGTTGGCTCAAAGTCAAGAGATTTTAATGCGGTTTTACAGTTTATTTACAGTTAGACCATTAATAATTGATAATTGATAATTGACAATTGAGAATTGACAGTTAACAGTTAATAGTTAATAGTTAATAGTTAATAGTTAATAGTTATCAGTTATCAATTGATAATTCGGTACATTTGAAATTGCCGTATTTTTCCGTAGTACCCTGTTAATCTAAAAATTTTATAATTCTATTGGTTCGGTTTTTATACTAAACACTATTTAAAATTTGGAAAAAATCAAGCCGACAATCTTGGATATATGTGATTTCGGCG
>OIYP01001464.1_pt1 | contig 11393 bp, 8 predicted proteins | sample 1588261 | NCBI WGS metagenome assembly OIYP01 (sample SAMN03283293) | human gut metagenome | biome: human-associated habitat; material: feces | host: Homo sapiens | place: Peru | collected 2012
CCTCCTATCTGTTACTGCTGACCGAAAAAAATTTCCTGCACGGACTTTTTAAAATTGCCTCACTCCTTTCTTAATGTTTTTGTCTATTTTTATTGACAAATATTCTAAAAGGCTGTATAATATTTCCCGAGAAAGGGGGTGTAATAATGGCTACTACATCATACAAATCAATATCTTTGTCAGTGTTGCAAACAATTTTAACTCATACAGATAATAACAAGCTATTACTTGTTACAGGCATCGGTATGATAACAGGTACATCTGTAAATTGGCACAGCCTTCCGGATTCGGAAACCAATACTCTAAAATCAAGCGGTAAGAATTTGGCTGAATATGCTTTAAGCACAACAGATATAACCTATTCACAACTTGATAAAGATTCCGATCCTGCCGACTCCATTTTTTCGGCTATTGCATTAAAAGATGTGAAAATATTAACTTCCTGCGGCAAAAGTGTAGAAATATCATCTTTAATTGTGTACACAGACCAGATTATTGCGGCATCAATAGCAAACTAAGCTTTTTTACGGTTTCGTTTGCGATATCTTCTCTTGTGATTTTTGCCTTGTCAATATCACACACAAATGTTATAGTCTGCTGTTTATGTGGCTTTGCTGCTTTTTCAGCAGACTTTTTTCTTTTTCTCAAAACACCACCTCCTATCAGTTGTAGACTATTTGTCTACTTAAGATGCAAAAAAAATTTTCTCCTGCTCTTCGGCTGTAAGATCAAACAACTTGGATATTGTCTTAATCTCACTTGCCTTAAATTCGTTGGTGTTATTGATCTTTTTGTAAAGACCGCCTCTGGACATACCCATTTCTTTGGCAAGAGTTTTTACCGTCCAAAAACAAGCTGACATCTTTTCAAAAAATAACGCTGTGTTAGTCATTTTATCACTCCTTTGCTTGTAGACTTTTTGTCTACATTTATATAATATCACTGTGTAGGCGTTTTGTCAACATAAATATACAAAGTTTTATTGTTTCTACTTTTTACACAAAAATTGCGATGTATTTTTGTAGACATTTTGCCATAATGTTTGTTTATTTTTGTTGACAAAGTGCCCACAATAGTATATAATAATAGACAACAAGGAGGTGTAACAATGGAAATAGGTGAGCGCATAAAACAAATGCGGCTTGACCTCGGCTTATCTCAGGACGACCTCGCAAAGCTTATAGGCTATAAGTCAAGATCATCAATCAATAAAATCGAGATTGGCGAGCGAGATATAACTCAATCGACGATACTTGCTTTTGCCAAAGCCTTACAGACTACTCCGTCTAAACTTATGGGTTGGGATATAGATGATATACAGCAACCATTAGACAGCGAGCATCAAAACGTTATTGATCTGTATGATAAGTTACGTCCAAATGATAAAATCCGTATTGTAGCAAAAATGGAAACAATCATTGAGGACTACGACCAGCCACAAACAATCTTCCGTGCCGCAAAATCGACCGACAATCATGCACCGGAGATAACAACAACGACAAAAGACTTTAGCAAAATCCCACCGACAAAACACAAGCTTTAAAATCCAAGCATAAAAAATCCCTTGACGGCAACAATAATACCGTCAAGGGGGAATATGCTTGCGTAATATATATGGTTTTTACAGTAATATCCGTGATGCATCTTGGCAGGCTCTGCTCGACTTTGGGTGTGACCGCTTGCCGATAGAGCTATCATCTATCTGCGATCAGCTCGGCGTTGTACTGCTCGATAATACCACGGCGCAGGAGCTGCGCCCGACAGAGAGCGGCGTTGCTGTACGTCAGGACGGAGTGTGGTACATCGTATTTGATGATACTGATACAAGAGGCAAACAACGCTTTACTGTTGCGCACGAGCTTGGACATATCCTGCTCGGTCACGCACTCAAAAACGGATATTACACTCGCAGGAGCAACATCGTCAAGCCCGAGGACGAGAGGGCGGCAGATATGTTTGCAGCACGTCTGCTTGCGCCCGCTTGTGTGCTTTGGGGGATCGGTGCGACTACTGCCGAGCAAATCGCCGCTGTATGCGATATAAGCATCACAGCGGCACGGATAAGGGCGGAGCGGCTCGACCTGCTCCGCAAGAGAGATAAGTTTTTGACCTCACCCATCGAGCGTGAGGTGTATAAACAATTTGAGGATTACATCAAAAATGGATAAGCTCAAAAAGCAGCTGCTGCGAGTGTATAACATTATCATAACTCTGCTTGCAGTTGCATCTATTATAATGGCGGTGCTTGATATATGCGGCAAGATAACGGCCGATAATACAGCTTTTTACACCGCTGACAACATAATCTTGATAATATTTGCGGTCGATTATATCGCCCGTTTTATTGCCGCCCCGAAAAAGGCGGCTTTTTTTAAGACCAATATCTTTGACCTGATAGCGATAATACCTTTTAGCAGTATCTTTAGCATTTTTAGATTTTCACGACTTTTTAGGCTTGCAAAGCTTGTCAAACTCGGCAAGCTTGCAAAAATGACTAAGCTTGCAAGGCTTGTTGGATTTTTAGGCAAGCTTCAGCGGCAGATACACGATTTTTTGCATACCAACGGCTTTGTGTATATGCTCTATGCGGCAGGAACGCTTATCTTGATATCGTCAGTGCTGATATCCTATGCCGAAAGCAAGCCGCTGTCTGATGCGCTTTGGTGGTCGATAGTAACCTGCACTACTGTCGGCTATGGCGATATATCGCCTGCAACGGGCGTCGGCCGTGTTGTTGCGGTTGTACTTATGATATTTGGCATAGGCTTGATATCGATGCTTACGGGTACGATTACCACCTATTTTGCCAACAAGGCGGCAAAAACGGGAACGACTGCCGCCAAAAACGGAACAGACGAGCTTGACAAGCTTATTGCGAATATGTCCGCCGAGGAACGTGCGGAGCTTGTTGAGATGATACACAGTAAGGAGTGATAATAATGTCGGGATATGCGATGTATCTCCGTAAATCAAGAGCGGACGTTGAGGCGGAAATGCACGGCGAGGGCGAAACTTTGTTGCGGCACGAGCATATTTTAATGGAGCTTGCTCAAAAAATGAAGCTTGCCGTTACCGCTATGTACAAAGAGGTAGTTTCCGGCGAGTCAATTGACAGCCGCCCCGAAATAAAAAAACTGCTTGCAGAGGTCGAGCAAGGCACTTATGACGGCGTATTAGTCGTTGACATTGACCGTCTCGCCCGAGGCGACACAGTAGATCAGGGCATTATCGCTCGTACATTTAAGTACAGCAGCACCAAAATCATTACGCCTAAAAAGACTTATGACCCGTCAAGCGAGTATGACGAGGAGTATTTTGAGTTCGAGCTTTTTATGGCACGCCGTGAGTATAAAATGATAGCACGGCGCATACAGCGTGGCCGCATAGCATCTGTAAATGACGGCAAATATATAGGCTCGGTTGCCCCCTATGGCTACGAAAAATATAAGCTCAAAGGTAAGGGCTGGTCACTCCGCACAAATGGAGAGTCGGACGTTGTAAAACAGATCTATCAAATGTATCTTTCCGGGCAAGGCATGACGGTCATTGCAAACACTCTCAATGATATGCAAATACCAACACGCACGGGCAATCCTTGGCGCAAATATACAATAAATGATATACTCACAAACCCGGTATATACAGGCAAAGTGCGATGGGCGTATCGACCATATATCAAGCAAAGCAGCAACGGACCTGCCGAAAAACGCATCGTCAATAATAATTGCCTGACCGCTAAGGGATTGCACGAGGCTCTTATCTCTGACGAGGATTTTGCCAAAGCCCAAGAGCTACGCAAAAAAAATTATCGTGCGCCGCTAAAATCATCACTCGCTTTACAAAATCCACTTACCGGGCTGATATACTGCAAATATTGCGGCGCTCGCATGACAAGGCTTGGACAAAATAGCCGTAGCAAGTACGATACAATAAAATGCCTCACAAGAGGCTGCTCTTGTGTATCAGCACCGATCTATCTCGTTGAGGAGCTGATTATAGATTTTTTGCGAAGCTGGCTTGCCCGATATAAACTTAGTCTTGGCGCAGATACTCCAACAAACGACTATCAGCAAAAACTGTGCCAAAAGTCTATTGATAAGCTGTCAGCCGATATAAAAAAGATAAATGCTCAGATAGACAAGACCTATGACTTATTAGAGCAGGGCATATATACAGTTGATATTTTTACGGAGCGTAATAAGACTTTGACGGCTCAAAAATCAGAGTTGATTGATAAACAAGCTGCCTTGCAGCTATCCTTAGCTGATATGCAAAAAGCGGATAAGCTCAAATACGATATTGTACCGCAAGTTGAGTTAGTGATTGATACCTATGGTCTATGCACAACTGCCGAGCAAAAAAACAACCTGCTCAAATCGGTAATAAGCAGGATTGACTATGCCAAAGACACGCCAAATCGTCGTGGCAATGCTGATAATGCCAATTTTACACTTGATATATCTGTTATTGTAGGCGGAGATATGGCATAATTTTGCTTATAACATATATCTTGTATGGGGTTATCAATTCGGTCCGCCGCTTGCCATTGCGCCGATAAATAACGTCCGTAAAGTCGTTGATTATGCGATAACGGAAATACCGCTTGAAAAGATATACCTCGGTATGCCGAACTATGCCTACGACTGGACGCTCCCGTTTATTCAGGGCGAAAGTGCCGCCGAAGTCATAGGCAACCGCACCGCTGCGGCAAGGGCGGCGGAATACGGAGTTCCGATACTCTATGATGAAACTGCACAAAGTCCGTACTACAGCTATTCCGACAGCGAGGGACGGGAGCATATCGTATGGTTTGAGGACGTCCGCAGTGTCAGAGCAAAGCTTGATCTTATCCGTGAATATTCGCTCAGAGGTGCAGGTGTATGGAATTTCATGCGTGCGTTTCCTCAGGCATGGCTGCTCATGGAGAACCTGTTTGAAATATAAAGACCGCCCGTCAGACGGGCGGTCTATTGTTTATTATCGTGTTAGGTCAGACATTGGTCACTTTACCGAAGCCTGTGATCTTTGCGTCCTGAACATTACCGTTCTTATCTGCGAACGTAAAGCTCGATTTTTCCATACGAAGCTCTGACTTCGATGCGCCCTTTATCGCAGAAACATATTCCGAAACGGTTCTTTCAAATCCAAGCGTTCCCTTTGCGGAGATCGTGAAATTCTTTGTGTTCTCGATAGTGACTCTCTTGAATCTGACATTTCCGCTTGTGGAAACCGATGCAATATTATTGAACCACATTGTGTGATCATTGCCGCTGATGTCGATCGATGCTGCCTTTGTCGGCATGGTGAACTTTGTGACATAAATGTCATCGTTAAGCTCGATAATATATTTTGCTTTCTTGTTGTTGAGCTTATTTACAGCCGCAAAAGCCTCCTCGATCGTTGTATATGCAGCTACCTCGTTTTCGTCAGCGAAGAGCCTTACAGCCAGCTCGTTGACCGCCTTGATATCCTTGCCGACAAGCTTTGCTTTCAGTTCTCCCTCGCTTGCTGCGGAAGAATTTACGATCTTTATCATGCCTGAAATGTCGTATTTTGCGCTCGATGAAAGGATAGTTTTTCCGCTCGGAACGACTACGGCATTTCCGTCCCCGTCAACGATCTTAACACGCACGGGTTCGTTGTCAAACAAACCGGCTACTGTCATCTTTGGCAGAACTCCGTTCATTTGCGTGAGGATCACATCTGAGTCTCCCTCAATGCTTATGCCTGAAACAGTCGCTTTGCCGCTTTCATTTGCAGCTTCAAGAGTACCTGCAAAATATGAGATGCCCGAAATATTGCCCGATACCGAAAGCTTTTCATTTGCGTGAACATCGCCGAACGTTGAAAGACTTCCGACTGTGATCTCACAGCTGTTTTCAAAATATGAAGACCTTGTACCCCTTACTGCGCCGATATTTGATGCGGAAGAGTCCTCACCGAATGTCAGCTTTTTACCTGCTGCAACGGAAATTGCAAGCGGCTTTGCGTTCGTTCCGTTTACGTCAGTGAAGAATGTAACGTCCATCGGAACGGAAAGTGAAGTCATATTGAGGTTAAGGCTGCCCTTGCCCTTGAATGTGAGCGCAGATGCTTTTTTAGGCAGTGTGAGCTTTGATGCGGAAACATTTTCGTTAAGTATAATAGTATAATCCGCAGCTGTTTTTTTCTTGTTGATAAATTCAAAGGCTTTTTCAAGGCTCTCAAAATATGTGCTTTCCTTTTCGTCGCCAACCTCAACGGCTGTATTGACGTCTGCTCTTATCTCCTTGCCGTAGAGAGCGAGGTAGTATTCGCTGCCGTATTTTGTCTTGTTCAAAAGCTTGATATCATCACGGATATCGTTTCTGCCGCCCAGCCAGAGTATGGATTTTCCTGCGCCGATACCGATCTCATCGCCGTTTTCATCGACAAACCGTATCTGAAGGTTATGATCCATAACATTTGTAACGGTGACCTTTGCGGACTGTCCGTTGATATCAACGATCTCAAGCAATGCAAGCTCTGTATTTGTGACAGCAGCTGTTGATCTTATGCCCGAAAGCCTGAGTGTACCTGTAAGATTTCCAACTGCGGAAACATTTCCCGTTACTTCGAGTATTCCGTCATTCTTTAAGCCTGCAGCAGTGATATTTTCAAATGTTGCAACGCTGCCGACTGTGATACGGCTGTTTACCCAGAGCGAAGAAGTTCTTGTACCCTTTACCGCACCGATATTTTCAACAGCATTGCTGAAAGTAAGTTTTTTCGCAGCTGCAACGGAAACAGCAAGCGGTTTTGCGTTCGTGCCTATCACGGGAACGGCAAATTCCATATTGACGGGAACGGTGAGCGCTGTCATATTGAGCTTAAGACTTCCCTCGCCTGCGAAGCTGATAAGCTCTGCCTTTTTCGGGAATGTCAGCTTTGATGCCTCGATATCCTCGTTGAGATAAACCTCATAAATTCCGTTCGGGTCGGTCATAGCCTTGAAAGCAAGGTCAAGGTTAGGATAGAAATTTTCGTCCGATCCGTTGTGAACCTTAACGGCGTGTGCATATTCGGCTCTGACTTCCCTGCCGTAAAGGAATGGGGTGAGTTCATTATCCAAAGTTGATACGTTGCTGATAACGATCTTTTCAAGGTCAAGAGCTTTACCGCCTGCATTGAGTATCTTTCTGCCGCCGACAAGCTTGATCGTTTCGCCCTCTCTGTCGGTGATCTCAACAGTGAGCTTTGTTTTTACCTCGGAAACAGTTACCTTTGCCAACGCTCCGTTTGTATCGGTAAGCCTGAGCTTTGCCTCATCTATAGCCGTAAATACCGCCGTTGATCTTGCGTTAGGAAGTGCGACCTCGCCCGAAAGCGAATTCACGGACGATATATTTCCCGTTACGGTGAGCTGTATGTCCTCACCGATAACGACCTTTCCGAATGTTGCAAGACTTGCGAAAGTATTGTCCTTGTTGATATGAAGTTCAGAGGATCTTGTTCCCTTTACTGCGCCGATATTCGATAATTTTGCTGTGATGTCAAGAGTCTTTCCTGCCGCAACCGAAACGGCGAGCGGTCTGGAGTTCGTGCCATATACGGGAGTAAGGAAAACAACATTTGTCGGAACGGAAAGCGAGGTCATATTAAGGTTAAGTCCGCCCTTGCCGTCAAAGGTTATCTTTGCCGCTGTCTTTGGAAGTGTAAGCTTTGTAACGGTGAAATAGTCATTGAGCGTTACAGTGTATTCCTTTGAAGGGTCGGTGATCGCCTTGAAAGCAAGGTCAAGGTTAGGATAGCCCTTGGAGAATGTGCCGTCGCTGACAGTCACAGCGTCACCGCATTCAGCCTTTATTTCCCTGCCGTAGAGGAATGCGCTCAAAGCACCGCCCGATGCCGTTGTGTTTGCAACAGTGATCTTGTTTGTGAAGTCCTTTGCTGAACCTGCCCAGAGAATAGTTCTGCCGCTTTCTACTGCGGTTTCGGAAGTTGTATTCGGGTCTACCAATTCAATATTAAGGGATTCTTCAACATCACCGACAGTTACCTTTGCGTTTTTGCCGTTATGATCGTATAAGCGGACAGTACCCTTTACGAAGTTCGTTATAACTGCGGAGTATGCAGGGTCTTTGAGCCACAGCGCACCGCTGAATTTCGCAACGCCCGCTACCTTTCCCTCAACGGAAACAGCAGCGTCCTCCGCAACATTTACCTCACCGAAAGTATTGATGCCTCCGAGGGTGAGAAATTCGTTTATGTTGAGGACGGAGCTTTGCGTACCCTTTACGGTCACAGTGCCGCCGTAATGAGGGAATACCGAGTAGCTGAGCTTTTTGCCTGCGGCAACACTGATCGTGATATCCTTGATGTTTTCGCCGTCGCCCATTATATTAAAGGTTGTATCAACAGGAATGTTCAGCGTTGTCATATTGAAATTGACTTTGCAGCCATTCTTGTTTGTGAGTGTCAGACTGTTGATATTTGTCGGGATAGCAAGACTTGTCAGTGTGATCTCCTTGTTGAAAACCAAGGTGCAGTCAGCGCCGTCATTGTCCTTATTCTTTATGTAAGCAAGTGCATCTTTTACAGAGTCAAAGCCTGATTTTGTGGTTTTTCCGCCGTCCTTGCTTATGATAACGCTTACAGCCGATTCTAATTCGATCGTGAGAGTGGTTTCTGCGGTATCTTCAGCGATCGGGTACGCCCAGATCTGATAATCACCGTCATCATTGACTTCACCCTGTACTGTGACGCCGTTTATCAGAACATTGCGTCCGCCTCGTACGCTTTCGGGAACTTTTATAACGAGGCTTTCTCCCTTCGGGTAATAATCACCGTCATAAAACTGATTCCACATTACGGCGTAGTTGTCCTGCTTATTATAAGGATATATAAGGAAATCGCTTTCTGCTTCGATCTTAACATACTCTGAAAGCCTTTCGGCGCTCCAAGGATAGTCAAGGAGTTCAACTATTGCCCCTACTTTGTCAACAGTGTAGCTGTATGCATACTCAACATCACCATTAAGAGTCGGTTCAACCGCATTTCCGCTAAAAAAAAGCTTCTTGTTCATATAATCACGGATATGAACGCTGATATCAATGATCGCACCTTCCTCGATAACACAAGAAGAAGTTATTCCGCAGCCGGCGACAGAAGCATGTATACCATCATCAAAATCAAAATAATAGCCGTTTGATATTTTAATATAAGTAACTCCGTCTTTGGAAGTCGTCATGACCTGCTCAGCGGTAAACAAATCGCCGACAACATTGCCGTCCTTCTGAACTCCGTTTACAAACAGGAAACCGCTTGAAAGCTTTTCACTCGGTGCTTCAATTAAGACATTTCTGTAAACAGGATAATGATCGCCGTTTGAAATAACGGTGTTCCTATCGGGTTCGCCCGTTTTGGAATTGTACGGATAAACACTTATGCCGTCTTCAATATTAAGCTCAACATAATTCGCCTTTTCTTCATCGGACATTCCGTCTCCGTTGAGAATAATGTCATATTCAGAAGGCTCCGGTATGAAAAAGCTGCCATTTTCAAACAGATCATACGAGAAATATGTGCCGTTATCGCTCAAAATCATCTCGTTGGCTATCGTATAGATCTGTTTGGTGTTCTTGTCGGCAACCGTCAGCGAACAATGAGCCATATAGTCTTTTACATCAGCACAGATCTCGACCTTTTGGGTGCTGCAGACTTCAAGCGATTTGACATCGGTCTTTTCTCCGTCTATCCTGAAGTACAGAGCATCTCCCTTAAGATCAATAAAGCAGGACGTAGCGCTTTCAGCAGACTGCTTGTAGTCCTCGTCAGATACTTTGAGAAAATCTGCAGAGTAAATATTTTTGACGTCATCATAATAAAGATACCGGATCGATTTTCCGCCTGCAGCAGCAGTAAATCCGTCACCTGTCGGATCTTTCATGCCTTTGAGGAAAAGCTTGTCGGGATATCCGACAGTTCCGCTGTCACAGTTTGTTATATCGACCGTATAGGAAACGCCGTTAATGGAAACAATGTTCCACATGTGACCGCCGCCTGACATTGTGCCTGTAACGATCGTACTGTATATAGAAGAGTTTTTGAATGAAGAAAGATCGCAAAGATACTGAAATGCCTTTGAATAACCTTCGCAAACAATATTTGTAGTCGGATCATTATCAAACGCATAGATAAGCTGCCACGGATCGCCATAAGGATAATTTGCAGTGCTGGCAGCTTTATTGTTGTACTCTACAGCATCGCAAATATACTCACGGTATCCGTCGAGCTTGTCAAAATCGCTCAAGCCGCTGTAATTTTCAACGACCTTATTTGCATTCGCCGCAGCTTTGACCGCAGCACCGGTTTTGGCAGTATCGGTCGTATAATCTTCTTTTCCGGCATAAGCCTTCGCAACACTGAAACGGAACGTAAAAGGTGCGACACCTGTTTCTTTGTCTTCACCATAATAATATGAAAATCCGGCACCAACCGTCTTGTCATACCAATATAATTCATAAGGAAGATCGGTAAGCAATGCTCTATTGATATTTCCAAACGAATTCGACCCTTTGTGATATATCCAGGAGGTCGACTCCACTCTCACAACCGTACTCGATCTCTCGCCGTTTGCGATCTCAATAAATGCAGACTTTAATGCATCATAAACTTCCTTTTCGGAATCTGTAAGACTCTCATAACCCATCATCGGGTTGCTGAACGTCGTGTAACCCGTATCACTATAAAAAACGCTGTCAACATATTCGGCGAAAAGCTCGTCACTGTCAGGAAGATCATCTGTGTCGTCGGTGAACCATTCTTCCGCAGGCTCATTTTCGGAGCTGTTTTTATCATCAGAGCCGCTGTTCTCTCCAACAGCAGTATTCTCATCTCCGTCAGATGATTTTTCACCCTTATCAGCCGTATCGTCCGCAGTAAGCTCTTCAGCATCCGCCGCCATAGCTATACCGCTTGAAAATCCCATTTCACCAAACGGCACGGGTGTGACCGCAAGCAAAAAAGCAGTCAGAGCAGCAGCAAACCTACGGGATCGTGTTTTTTTCTTCATTGATATTCCCCCTATTAATAATTATGATCTATTCCATTATAAGCCAAAACATCTTGATATAATTGTATCATAAAACTGCCAAAAGTCAAGCATAATTATAAATTTTATAACATTTTTTTCATAAAAGCACCCAATTTGCATAACGATAGTAAATACCAATAAAACTATAGAAAAAATCGGCGCCGAGATCCTATATATCCGAGATTATCGGCTTGGTTATCTGTACACATACTGTTAGAAACGTTATTCGATTGGTGAAACAATGTCAAAATTTCGCAAATCAGAACATATTCATTTTTTGAAATAATACTAAACACCAATTAAAAACTATACAAAAAATCAAGCAAAAACTCTGATATAT
>OIYP01001467.1_pt1 | contig 11384 bp, 9 predicted proteins | sample 1588261 | NCBI WGS metagenome assembly OIYP01 (sample SAMN03283293) | human gut metagenome | biome: human-associated habitat; material: feces | host: Homo sapiens | place: Peru | collected 2012
TACGGCTGTACCTGAGAAGCCGACTTCCGATACCACAAAAACGCCTGAGAAAGATCTTTTTCAACTCCGTTGCCGTAATAATATAGGTTGGCAAGACTGTATTGTGCGAATTTGTTGTCCTCTGTTGCCGATTTCAAAAACCATTCGAATGCTTGCTCATAGTTCTGCTTCGTTCCCAAGCCATAGCAATGCATTTTTCCTATGCGATACCAAACATAGGAACGCATATCTGATGGCTTCATGATCTGACCTTTGTATTTCGGTTCGTAGGGGAACATAAAATCCGAATCGGGTTCTGTTTCCATAAAACCTTGTAACGCTTCGGCATAGTATTGATACGACTTATCTTCGTCTTTTACGCCAAGCTTTTCTGTGGAGTACAGCTTACCTAAATCGTGAATAGCAAGGACATTGCCTGACTGCGCTTCAGAAATCAAAAGCCGTTCCGCTTTCTGAAAATCTTTAAGCTTCGATTTCTTATCATAAATCAGCTTGCAGGCTTCTTTGTATGCTGTACTCCATTTGAGGTAGTATTTACTTTTCGGAAGATCATCAATGTCAACTGTTACCGCATTTTCATTGCTCCATTTGAAATCTTCGGCTGTCAGACTGTCATTATCTGAAAATACTTTATCATCAGCATTCTGTTCCGATTCGTCAATCAGCGGGGGAATATCTATTGTTATGTCGCCTGCGTCATTTTCATGTTGCTCTGAAATTTCATCGAACGCAACTTCAACATCTATTACAGGATCATTCATACCAAGCACGGTTCTGATTATCATATTCCGCACAGGTTGAAAGATTTTGTTATCCTTTAGTGGCGGATGTTCTTTTTCCTTTTGCGTATATGTCTTGTATTTCAAACGCTCCAAATCGCACCATTTTTCATAGAGCTGATCAATGTTCTCGTTTTTCGCAAGCTCCGAAAAAATTTTGTTGACTGTTTCTTTAACCACTGATGGAAGGTAGCCGTACACTTTTTTACCTTTTACATTCTGTAACTGCGAATTCAGTTTAAGAACAAGATTCCCAAGCTGCGGATCATCAAATTCACCTTGCCGAATTTCTCTGACAATACTTTCAAACTCTGTCTTGGATACAGCTTTCAGTTCGTCGCGGCTTAAAGTCTGCTCCTGATAGATGGACTGCAGATCATCATGGAATATGTCGTTTGCAAAAGCCGAACGGATCTGATCTATACCCTTATTTGTTAGAAATCCCTGCTTGGGGTTCTTCGAATAGACAAGCAGATGAATATGCGGATGATGAGTTGTGTCATGAAAAGCGGCGTACCATTTCAGATCGCAAAGCGGAATGCGCTGGGCTTTTGCAATGTCGGAAATATGCCTTTTCACTAAGTCTCGCCACACTTCCGAATTATCATATCCGAGACGAATTGCATCCTCACGGCGCAGAGAAACAACGTGCGACCAGACGTTTCCCTTATGATTTGCTATTTCGTTTGCCGCTCTGTCAAGAATGATAGGCTCGTCCTTTTCGTTAAACAAACCGTGCGAGCTTCTTTTCTGAACGCCGGGACGCATAGCCATATATCCGACAAAGTTTTGACGATTTCCGATGACATCGGCATTGCGTTCTATGATTGTACTTATCAGTTCACTTGCATTTTCTACCGTAGGATCAGTAATATAGTCCTCATACTCAAGATATCTTTTGGCTTCGGGAAAATCCAAAAGCAAATCTTTTAAACGTTGTTTTTGATTTTTTGTAGCATTATCGTTTCTGTCAACGACATTTTGATCACGAACTTCAACCGTTTCACGGGTCGCAATGTACTTAGTGTAGTTCCTGCGCTTGTTCTTGCTTTTCTGTGTTCCGCTTTTCAGGTAACGGCTTGTGACGATTATTTGGGATAAAGACAAAATATACGCCTCCTTTAACCTGACCGCTGATACCTCACCGCCTTTTCAAAATTAATAATACCATTGATCCGCTTAACTTCATCAGTACACATAGCATGAAGTTTTATCATAGTATCATCATCAATGTCATGCACCGCCGCAAGCATATGCGTAATTGCTCCGAGCTCAACAGCAATTTTAAACAAAGCACGGGACAGCCTTTGCTCCGTGCCTTTCACTATACCCTCCGTAAGCGTTGCAAGCTGCGGAGCAAGATAATCCACAAGCTCAGGCTTGTTCTGCAAAAGATAACCGCAGTAAAATCTGATCTCCATTTCCATGAACTCCGTGCGAGACGAGCAGTTATCCAACTTGTATAAGATATCGACTGTCATCTTTGCGAGTTCAGGGTGTTTATCGCTGAACTCGGTATCATCTATAACTATGTAGAGCCTGGGTCCGACAAAATGCTTATCAAACAGTCTTTCTGCTGTGATGTAGTAATAACCGTTATCTCTTATGATCTCTTTCACAAGATCCATGTCGATCTTTAAATATTCAGTTTTCATTTTTAGTCCTCCATGTTGAAATTTTGTATGTAAATCAACATGGAGAACTATTGGTATTTCGCTACTATGCACAGTCACTCTTGCAATAAAAACATAAAACTCCGTTCCTGCTCTCAAAGCAGAGACGGAGCAAAACAAAAAGCAGAGCAGAAACCGACATAAGCTTTAAAAGCTTACTTGTCAGGCTTCTACTCCGCTTGTAAATAAACGTGTGATGCTTGTACTAAGTAATCAAAATTATTTATTTTTCCTAAAGTTATCGTCTTGTGACATTTTCAGCATTTTATCAGAACTGTGAAATGTGTGTTAAAACAATCATCTTCATTTTTCTGTGTTATTACATCAAATAGTCTGCCGTCGCAAATGGGACAGCGTATCTGATGTATGCAATCTTCCATCAATTTATCAAACCTCCAATATTTAGATAGTAAGCTAAATAAACTCCAAATAATTTAGCGGCAATTACCGCAAAATTATCTGTTCATTTGTTCAGCTTTTCTATAAACTCAAGCCAGTCGCATTCTTTAGCACCACGTTTTTCTGCTACACGAATCGCCCTTGATACTATGGCATTTCGTTTTATGTACTGAAGAACATCAATTGCTACAGTACTATTCGCTACCGCGTATATGTCGTACAGCTTATATGTTTCTTCCATAGTCAGATGTAAGCAGAAAATAAGGTTGACTATTATTTCCTCTTTAGGGTTGCTTCTTATACCGCTTTCAATTTGACTTAGGTATGCTGTAGAGATGCCGATAAGTCCAGCAAGTTCCTGCTTGGTCATAGAATTCTGACTTCGCTTCTCGGATATGAACTGACCGAACCTGAGTTTGTCAGTCATTTATATGTCCTTATATGCTTAATTCGCACACCCGCTTATCAAATTCGAGATGAATCAATATTGTATCCTTGATTTGAGAGTTCTCTAATAAGATTTAGAGCAACCTCATCTACCTTTTTATCAAAAGGTATCAGCCTATCGAAAAGGTATGTATATCAATCCCTGAATATCGGATGGTTTCTCAAATTCCTTATCCTCTTTAAGTAAAATAGCGACTTTCTCGCGGCCTAATTTAGCAAGGAACATTCCAAGTTCAAGGACTACATTTTGTCTTACACGTGACTTGTAGGTATCCTCACTTTTGGATTTTCCGTCATCATCAGGAGCCGCCAAAACAATTGCATACCCAACCTCCTGACTGTATTCTTCAAGCTTTTCGATTATAGTTTGTCCTCTGGAGGCCTGCTGGTCAAGAATGATCGGTTCAAGATCCCAACGACGAAGCAATGCTTCAAGCTGTGTACGCGCAATGTCATCATGACCGTAAACGACAAATATTTTTCTGTTTCCCATCTTAGTGGCTTCACCAAGAATAGCTTTAGTCTCGTCGATGTTTTTTCCTTGAACAACATGTTTTCCTGAATTATAGCAATTAATTATTCCACCGTTGCTTAAGGTGCTGCTTTTACCATGTGCAATTTCTTTAGTGGTATTAATTGTTATCTATCCCTGTGCTTTGATTTTTTTCATTATTTCTTTTTTACCTCCTAGTTATTTTAAATGACGATTTGTCATCATTATTTACGGATTTATGGAGTCGTATGTCCATTAATTTGTACAGCGGTGTTCGACTGTCCGGTAGAAACTGTTTGTTGTTTCGGTTTTGACATATAATATAGGAAAAGTCCAACCATAAGAGAAGCGATATCTAGGAATATAGCAAAAATAATTGAGAAATATGAGAGTAAAGGATATTTAGATTTAAAGTAATTATATGCTTTTTCAATTTCGCTTATATTATATAAATGTTTTCTTTGTATATCGTATATTTCACTTATTTTCTCTGAGTATTCCTCATTATCTTTGTTAAACGACCGATATCCGTCAAACTCGTTATTATTTGGCATATTTTCAATCTGATTCAAAAGATTTTCGTATCGATCAGACCAATATTTACTCCAATCACTAATATCATCATATGATGATTTACTGTTTGGAATGGATACCACCTGATTCTTGGACAAATTATTTAGAATGGTTATTATTTTTTCTATTTTATCATACTCACTCAGCATTTCATTTAGCTGTTTTATGTCAGATATTGTTTTATTTACATCTGTAGTATAGCCATTGTTCTTTTCAGAATTATTTATATTGATTGAATCAAGTTCATTGTAAAGGTTGGTTACTAATTCTTGCATGGTATTCAGATCACGATTCCCGGATAATTCTAAAGTCAATTTTTGTGTGATTTCCGTTGCAGGCTCCTTATAATCATCGAATTTCTGTTCTAATTCTGCAATTTCATTCTGTATTGACTCCAGCTTATTCTGTTCAGCGTTATATCTATCTAAAGCCTCCTTCGCATCCGAACGTTCACGTTCATGAGTTTCGGCTGACCTCCAAGATACACTATCAGAAATATCTGCAATATCCTTTAGCCGTTGATATTCTGTAAAAAGATAATCAATATTATTTTTTAAACTCTCTAACTCATTGTTTTTCTTTTTCAGTTGTAACTCTAAATCACTTTTACTTTCAATGGAACTGTCATTCTTATTTTCATCAAGGAAATTATCTATTGCCTCTATTCTATCTGTGATTTTCTGCAATAACTGGTTCGAGTACTCTTGAGCATAGCTTTGTGCCTCAGAGCAGTATATTTGGAAATTCTCGTCTAACTCTATATTGGCATCGTAGTATCTGGTGTCTTTATAGGTGCTGTTAACAATGTAAATATATGAAAAAACAGATGATGACATCAATATAAGTATGTAGAATATGGCCACAATAAATCTCAAATTAATTATTGTATTTTTTAAAATTCTCCAAAAAAGCCTAAGTAGATTCCATCCCTTATAATTATCTTTTTTATAAGGAATATCATGAATATATTGAGGCATTTTAAGATTAATTACAAAAAGTATAGACTGTATTCCAAAAGAAACCATAAGAGCCTGCCATCCAGCAAATACATAGTTTTTTAGTCCATCTGAAGTTGCTTTCCATGAAACAATAGAAAAACAAAGTGCTGCCACTGAAATTATTCTAAATGCTTTTTGATTGGGAGTAAGTTTTTTCTTGTTTTTCTTTGCCATATGTCTCACCTCAAATATAATAGTTTATTCAGTAATGCTCTCATTCGTATTATTATCAATTGAATTCAGTTGGTTAACGCTTGAATCCTCATTACGGTTCTCATCACAATTGGTTATTTCCTCATTGTTTATATAATAGTAAAAATCATCTGTTGGATTCATAACAAAGTCGTACATGTAGCTAAAATAATTGGGAATAAATTTAATAAACTTAAGTGCCGACGTGATCGAATCGATAACTATATTTATCATCAAATGCACTATTTTCTTCATCTTTTTATATATTCTATCACGATTTCGATCCCATGATTGAATGACATAATCAATCAAATGAATAAAAATGATGAAGATTGTAAGCAAAAGTAACAAGGTGACCGGTAGCGCTATTTTATTTCCAAAAGAAAAATTAAATAAATCATCCAATGATGAAATACTGTCGGCCATTCCGCTATTATATGCAAAGTATAGCAGAATAAAGAAAATAACCGAACTGGTTAAAAACGTATTAGGAATCTGATTAGCATTATTATTCCTGTGCAAAATCTTTCTTATGCTTCGCTTTATAATATGTGCAGCTTCGACAACTGTTAGAACGACTACCATTGTCAGCATTAAAATTGAAATGATTATAACAATTGAGTTAATATAGTTTTCAAGCATTTCTTGAGTAAACATATCAACTATATTCTTTTTCGTTATAAAAAAATACATGGAAAATAGTGTGATTGAAACGACAATAATAACAGACATCATTGATGCAATGCCGCTAAAAATTTTATCTATTTTTGTATTCCTTGCTGGCGTATTACCATTTGAAGCAGCGATAGTATTTCCAGCATTATTTGTTGCGTTTTCATCCCCTGATGTGTTGCTTTCATCATTATTTTCACTATCGTTTTCAGAGCTGTTCTCAGGCGTATTAAGCCACCGAATAAATCTTATAGCAGAAAATAGTATAAAAAATAGCATGATCACTATTATCACTACAAGCATTTGATTTGCATTTTTCAAACTTGGAAAGTAAACTTGTAACTGCTTGCTTGAGTATAAGTGATTATTTGAAACGAGTAATGCAAATCCACACAGTGTCATTTCACCATAAAAGAACTTTTTCTTTTTTATTATCATATTAAAAAGTGCAATTACAATTAATAATACTATTATCGTATTACAAATTATCACATAGTCAGATTTTGGTCCTATAAACCTTGCCAGAACAGGACAAAGAATTATGGTAAACAAGATCAGTAATACATACTTGTAGTTTTTTCTTATATTATTTCTTATATCCACTTAAAACACCTGCCTTAGCAACATAATAACTGTTTTTAAAATCATACAATCGCTGTTTGTCGATAAAAAGTACTTCTAATGTTATTTTATCAAAATTATCTATAAAGTCAATACGCTTAGGTTTTAATGGTCAATTTTAATGCTTAAACGGTATATGATTGATATATTTAACTATTTAAGACCCATAAAAAAGCACAGTCAAAATATAAATATTGTGTTAGTCAAACCCAAAGTGTACCACGCGCTGATTTGATAGTGTGTAGAGGGTACATTGTACGAACGAATGTTTTCACGGTTTCCACCGCAATTAGTGTTCAGTTATTGGTTGACTGCTCCAGATGGTAGGATACTCCGTTCATGTCAAGAATATGAGATCGGAACGTCAGGCGATCTACCAATGCATTTACCATCGTGTCATTTTCAAACCACTACCCACAACTTTGCAGCCCTAAAAAATGTCCAAAAAAGCACATAAAACATTGTGCATAATACCACCTGACAAACCAAAATTGCCGTGAAAATCGGAAGTAGGTATCTATTCGATACACTTCTTGATTTGAGGTGCATTTCTATGTTGTCACTTGCAATTACCGTCGCAATTTCTGCTTCTATAGTGAGAGCCGCTTCCACACTGAACGAAAGTCGTTTCAAGCCGCAGTATTTCACAAGAAAACGGATTCTTCCGTTCGAGAAACTTTTAAGATATTTACTCTCCATGCACAAGTCGTCTACACAGTGCGCACTCAATGATTTCCTTTAAAGAAAGGGGATAACTATGTCTCATCAAGCCCTGAGCAAGACTCACAGCAAGTTTGATCATACTCCGTTTCCGCAACCGATATTAATATTCTTTTGGACTGATGCCATTCTCCCTGCACCATTTTTGCACCGTCAGTCCGTTATTTTGCTGCGCTCTGATCTGCTCAGACCATTCTTTCATCCGCAGCTCTTGCTTTGCTTGATTAAAATGAATTCCTTCTTCCGAAAAGTTCTGAAGTTCAAGTACTGCAAAATGCATATTTGTACTGCTTCCTGCAACAGTCTGAAGCTTATCTCCGCTAAGAATGGTTCTGTGATTTCCGGAAGCATAGTAATTTGAACCGTTTCCAGATATTTGAGTAAAGTCTCCTTTTACTTCAAGTGTACCTTCGGTTAGATATCCGTTGTGAGAATAGCGACTGTAAGTAACAAAATCTTTGCCCACCTTAACATAGTCGTTTTCATTAGTCATATCCAGATATCCATAACTGTCGGAATATGATACGTTACCATTTGAATCGGTATTCTCAGTCTGAATTCTCAAATCACCGCTTATATCTACAGTTCCATCATTTATTTTAAACGTTCCATTAGACACAACTACATTTCCATTTGTTAATATACAGATTTCCCACAATAGTTTCTTCCCAGAGAGCGGTATCTTTTGTAATAACCAAGTCTGTTATAACTGAAACATCATTGCTTATTTCAGTTACTTCACCGTCTTGATTTACGGCTTTTACCGATATATTATATGCATTCGCTGCTTCAAGATCGGTAAGCGTATATGTAGTTTCAGTAACATCCTTCTGAATCATAACAGAATCAACATATATGTCATATGTACCGCTACCATCTGCAAACATATTATTCCAAGACAATGTTGCCGTTGTATCGGATTCGCTTTCACATATTAAATCTAAGCTATCCGGAATCACTGATTCAATATCAACTTTTTCTGATATCTGCACAACATCTTCATTGGATTTTCCGAAAATAACGGTATGTGCAGATTCAATCGCCAATGAAACTATAGCGTCTAATGGCAGCATTGCAGCTGCAAGAAATACGCACATAGCTCTGGTTAACTTCTTTTTCTCCATTCTTTTTATGTCCTCCTCATTATTAATTATGATGCGTCAATATATTTAAATAGCATGGTAATAAACCGCAAGCACAACTCTTAAACTGAAGTATGGAATCTTAAAATACTGCTTAAAGTTTGTCTAATGCTAAATTATATCCCAAAATAAAGCTAAACGGTATAAAGGCATAATATTCAAGTATATCAATTTTTCATACAGAAAATTATGCCTAGATATTATGAAAAAATACCGTTTAAACACAAATCAACCGAAGTGCTTCATCAGCCACTCCCAGAAGCTATCAAAGATGCCGCCATCTAAATACATACACTCACCGCCTTTCGCATATATTGAATATTTTAGTAAAATATTCACGAAAGTCAATGAGCGAACAGGTGAACGGTCGATTTTTGCGTTTAAACGGTATTTAATTAAATATATTCCCGAAATATCTCATATTTTAATAAGGATTTCCACTGTAAATTCATCATCTGATGTTTTGAATACTATACTTCCGTCATAAGCGTAAATGACAGATTTCATGATTTGCAGCCCATATCCGTGATTCTCTTTGTCTGTTTTTGTAGTAGTTAATTTATTGACATCTATTTGTTCTCTATATGAATTAACTACAGTAATTTTAAGAAATTTTCTGTCATATCTGCACACAACCTTTACAAACTTATCAGCAGACTTCTCCGCCGCCTCAATAGCGTTATCTACCGCATTGGACAACAATGAAGCCAATTCTGTATTTGAAATTTGAGTTTCGTTAGGAATGATGCCGTCATATTCAAATCGTATTCCCTTTTGAGTTGAAACTCTTAGTTTCTCATTTAAGACGGCATCACCTATTGCATTTCCGCTGTATATCTGAAAATCAATATCATCAATTATCTGCTTACCTGAAATAATAAAACTTTCAAGTTCAGAATAGTTCTTCTCTTTTATTAAACCGGAAATAACGCTGTAATAGTTATTAGCGTCATGTTTAAATTTTCTGAGTTTCTGCATTGTGTATTCCTGTTCATTATAATGATTTTTCTCAATATCCAATAACTTCTCTAAAAAAGAACTGCGTTCCGCCTCATTTTTCCTTCCAAAATACTGATTGAAATACAGAAACATCAGGATCATTATAATCGGGAAAGATAATGTAAGCGTAAATTTTTCAAGGGTACTCAAAACTACGGAATACCTATTAACAATAGATTTTATTGCTGCCATAGTCAATCCCTCTATGCAGACCGATATAAACAAAAAAAGAATTACCGGAACGCTTTTCTGACCGTTTGCATTATACCTTTTCAAATCAAGAATACCGAACGATATCAATATAAGCAATGTGCAACCGATCAGATTATAGAATTTTACAATATCTCCGTTACTCCAAATTGTCAAAACGGTAAAAACATACGACTGTAAAACTGACATTAGAAAATACAGCAATCCTACTTGAATAAAATTAGTAACATTTATCTTATTTATTATTACGCAGGATATAATTGAGATAATCAATTGTATAGGCTGAATTTTAGGATTATACACACAATTTATGCAAGTCAAGCCAACTGTTACAATTATAATAACTATAGTCCTCAATTTATTTTTTAACTCTTTTTTACAAGCAATACAGGAAATAACGAAAAGTGTAAAATAATCGACAATATGATTAATTATACTCATTGTCCTGACCCTCATTTCAATTTATCTCTCAGATAACGATGATACTTTTTTACAAAATTACTTCTTTTTCGTCTGCTTATTTTTACTGCTTCGTCATTATCCAAAATTATTCTGTCATTCAGAATTTTGCTGATATATTCAAAATTGACCAGATACGATTTATGAGTTCTGTAAAAACCGCAGTTGGCTAATTGTTCTTCATATTCTCCAATTGAAATCTGCGTTGTCATTTCCCTGTCAGTCATTCTTACGCAGTTAGTATTTTCTAATGCTTCAAAATATATGATTTTTGATACTTTCACTTTAACGTAATTATTTTTGTTTCGGATTATAACAACTGAATCTTTATTATACAAATTAATTGCTTGATTAATACAATCGATCAAATTACTATACTCCAACGGTTTCATCAAAAATCTGAAAGTATCTACTTCAAAAGCATTTCTGATTTTTTCTTTATATGCAGTCATAAATATTAAAATAAAATCATCTTGATTTTGTCTTAGAATTTTAGCGGTATTTATACCGTCCAATTCATTCATCTCCATATCAAGAATAACTATATCGAACTTAATGTCACTTGCGATTATGTCCTCGCCAGAATAAAACTTTTCCAACTGATAATTTTGGATATTGCAATTATTATTGATCAGATTCGATATTTTTTCTACTGCCGAACTGTCATCATCACAAACAGCTATTCTAAGCATACGATCACCGCCTCAGTTGATATTATACCAGCTTTTTCTTTGGAATTCAATGAGATTTTGTTAAAAATATAGTTGTATATAATCAGCAAAACAATTAATGAAGTTTCTTGAACATATTGTTAATATCAATAAATATTCTGAGCAAAATCCTCTTTCATCCCAAGCGACTGTTTCTTTTGATTAATCATTCTCCGCAGCCTGCTATCAAACGTCCGTCTGACAGTCTTATACTTTTGCGTATAATCATCTTCAATGCACCTGCTGAGATTTACAAACAGACTCAATATAGTATTCGCAAGCATAGCGTTCTCAAAC
>OIYP01001472.1_pt1 | contig 11337 bp, 8 predicted proteins | sample 1588261 | NCBI WGS metagenome assembly OIYP01 (sample SAMN03283293) | human gut metagenome | biome: human-associated habitat; material: feces | host: Homo sapiens | place: Peru | collected 2012
AATATCGGAGATTACCAACTTTTTTAGGCACTATTTCTTATCCCGAACTGAGGTATTCCTCTGCTTTTTTGCTGAGAATCCCCCGTTTTTCGCCCGAGTGTGGCAATAGGTGGCAATAGGTGATAATAGAAAATGCCCTTATTGCAACGCTTAAATAACTGAATATCAGTTAATTATCTTATAGCATGGCAATAGTGGAATTAGTTTTAGAAAAACGTTTCCTGTAATATAATGAAGAAAGATGCACTTTCCCTTTATCCCTTATACTTATTTTCATTCGGAAAAGACAAAAAAGTATAAATAGTGAATCATATAAATGGTCAAGTGAAATATTATCATTATCTTTGTAGCTAAAATAATAGGTAACAAAACTATGACGCCAGAAGAAAAAGCAAGAGTCAAAATAGACCAATGGTTTGCTGATGCAGGATGGAAGGTTGTCAATCGAGATGAATACGAGCCTACCATCTCAGCCGTGGCTATTCGTGAGGGATTGCTCAAAGGCAATCTTGAAGCAGATTATTTCCTGTTTATCAATGGGAAAGCTGTCGGTGTGCTCGAAGCTAAACGAGAAGAAATTAATATTTCTTCCAATATTGTGAGTGAACAGGCTATCACATATGCAAAGAGTGTACCTGACTGTTATCAAGCCTGGCAAAAACCTTTGCCTTTCCTTTTTAAATCAAATGGCAAGGAAATAGAGTTTTTTGATTATAGACATCGTGAAACTTCAGAATGGGAAACTATCAGCCGCATTCTTACTCCTAAGGAAATAGTAAAGATGTTAGGTATAGACGACCCTTTTGCCGGACTTCCTACATTGAATAAGAAAGGTCTGCGAGAATGTCAATATGAGGCAGTCACGGAATTGGAGAAGAGCTTCCGTATAGGGCAAAATCGTGCATTGATGGTTCTAGCTACTGGTGCCGGCAAAACATATACAGCATGTCTCACGGCCTATCGCATGCTTAGCTATACTCCTATGCGTCGTGTTCTGTTTCTTGTTGACCGCAATAACCTCGGAAAACAGGCAGAAACAGAGTTTGGCACATTCCGCCTTACGGAAACTGGTGATGCCTTCAATACTATCTATGCAGTCAACAGGTTGAAGTCGGCTGAAGTACCAACAGACAGCAATGTGGTTATCTGTACCATACAAAGATTATTCTCACTCTTAAAAGGAGAAGAGATTACGGATACAGATGAAGACGATGAAGATACATCTGATGGTGAAGTAGCATTACCTGACAACCCAAACTTACCACACGATTTCTTCGACCTTATTGTTATAGATGAGTGTCATCGTTCTATTTATGGCAACTGGCGCAAGGTGCTAGAATACTTTGATACAGCTCGTCTTATAGGTCTTACTGCGACACCAATTCCTGAAACGATGGCATTCTTCAACAACAACCGTGTTGTAAACTATACACTTGAGCAGTCAATCATAGATGGTGTCAACGTCGATAGCCGTATCTACCGAATCAGAACAAAGGTAACTGAAGAAGGTGGAGCTATCATGCAAGGCCAGAGAACCAAAGTTGAGACTCGATACACAGGTGAAGTTAAAACCGTAAGTACAAAGGAAACGAAGACTTATACGAAAGAAGAGTTAAATCGAAGCATCATCAACCCTGCCCAGATAAAACTTATTCTTTCCACTTATCGTGATGCTGTCTATACAGAAATGTTCAATGACCCTCAAAGAGAGCCTAACATGAACTATCTGCCAAAGACCCTCATCTTTGCGCTCAACGAGAACCATGCAACAAATATCGTTCAAATTGCTAAAGAAGTTTTTGGGCGAACGGATGACCGCTTTGTTCAGAAGATAACCTATTCGGCAGGAGATAGCAATGAACTGATACGCCAGTTTCGTAACGACAAGGACTTTCGCATTGCCGTAACCTGTACCCTTGTGGCAACCGGAACAGATGTAAAGCCTCTGGAAGTCGTGATGTTTATGCGTGATGTGGCTTCAGCTCCCCTCTATACACAGATGAAAGGTCGTGGAGTCCGGACAATAGGTGACGAACAGCTGCGCAATGTGACACCTAATGCTATCAGCAAAGACTGTTTCTTCCTAGTTGATGCAGTAGGAGTAACCGAACATGAGCATATCATACCAGGTCAGTATGAAGGTCCTGAGACGGAGACCATCACCTTAAAAGAACTATTGGAACGTATCGCTCATGGAAATCTGCCAGACAATTACCTCAAGCGACTTGCTGCCACATTATCCAGACTTTACAATAAGGCAGATAATGTACAGCGACAGGAATTTGTCCGCATCGCTCATGATGACATGCAGGAAATTGCTCAACGCATCTATGATGCTCTCGATCCTGAGCACCAGCCACAATTGCCACCATACGTAGATATCAATGAACCTAACAATGAACGTAAGGGTTTGGTATCTCCGATAGCTAATCATGCCAATGTCCGTAAGTACATACTGATTCTTGCAGCTGGTTTTGTCAACACGCTGATGCCAGGAGAAGATACGCTCATATCCAAAGGTTTCTCTATCGAAGAGGCTCAAAGTACCACAGATGCATTTGAGCAATATTGCTGCGACCACTGTGATGACATAGAAGCTTTACGCATTCTATATAATAACGAGGGCGAACCTATCACTTATTCCATGTTGAAGGACTTGGAAAACAAGTTGAAGATGGAGAACAACCGCTTTGCACAAAAGCTCTTATGGAATTCATACGCCATCGTATATGGTGATAAAGTACGCCGCACGACCAGGAAGGAAGAATCGGAGGCTCTTACCAACATCATCCAACTGGTACGCTTCGCTTACCATCAGACAGAAAAACTGGAAAGTGCCTATCCTACGGCTCGAAGTATGTTTAATCTTTGGTATGGTCGAAAACAAATGGATATAACACCGAAGCAGAAGGATTTGATAGGCAAGATCGTGGAATACATCGCAGCCAATGGAGCCTGCAACGTGCGAGAGATAAGGAAGAACGATGTCACCCATGCAGCCCAATTGATTGCAGCTTTCGGAAACATGCAGAAAGCTGACGAGGCTTTGGATTCCGTATATAAATTTATAGTATTAAGAACAACTGCATAGTATATAGATATGGCAAAAAATATAGCAACAGAGCAAACGCTCACAAAAAAGGTGTGGAATCTTGCTACGACATTAGCAGGAGTCGGAGTAGGATTTACAGATTACATCACACAACTCACCTATCTTCTTTTCTTAAAGATGGATGACGAGAATATGGAACTCTTTGGAGAGGATTCATCCATACCTGTTGGGTATAGATGGAAAGACTTGACAGGCTTGGATGGCTATGATCTCGTAAAGCAATATGAGAGTACACTCAAACTATTAAGTCAACAAGATGACCTTATCGGCACCATCTATACCAAAGCACAAAACAAGATTGACAAACCTGTCTATCTTAAGAAGGTAATCACTATGATAGATGAAGAGCAATGGCTCATCATGGATGGTGATGTAAAAGGTGCTATATATGAAAGCATCTTGGAGAAAAATGGTCAAGATAAAAGAAGTGGTGCTGGTCAGTACTTTACCCCACGTCCACTGATTAAAGCTATGGTTGACTGCTTGCAACCCCAAATTGGTGAGACTGTATGCGACCCTGCCTGTGGTACTGGTGGCTTCTTGCTTGCTGCCTACGATTACATGAAGGAACAAAGCCAGAATCGTGATAAATTGGACTTTTTGAACAACAAAGCGTTACATGGCAATGACATCACCCCACTTGTGGTTACACTTGCCTCCATGAACCTTTATCTTCATGGTATAGGCACAGACCACAGCCCTATCGTATGCGAGGACTCTTTGGAGAAAGAACCTTCCACCTTAGTGGATGTCATCCTTGCCAACCCTCCATTTGGCACACGCCCTGCCGGTTCTGTTGAAATCAATCGTCCAGACTTCTATGTTGAAACCAAGAACAACCAGCTCAACTTCCTTCAGCATATGATGCTGATGCTCAAAACTGGCGGACGTGCAGCAGTAGTCCTGCCAGACAATGTACTTTTTGAAGGCAACGCAGGAGAGACCATCCGCAAGAAACTCTTGTCGGATTTCAATCTCCATACCATTCTCCGTTTACCTACAGGCATTTTCTATGCACAGGGAGTAAAGGCAAACGTACTATTCTTTACCAAGGGACAGCCAACTAAGAATATTTGGTTCTACGACTATCGTACTGGTGTAAAACACACCTTGGCTACGAACAAGTTAGAGCGTCACCACCTCGATGACTTTGTAACCTGCTATCATGCTGAGGACATCAATGCCCGCAAAGAGACATATGCTGCAGACAAGAACCCATCTGGCAGATGGCGCAAGTATAGCATTGATGAAATCATGGCTCGTGACAAGACAAGTCTTGATATCACTTGGATAAAACAGGGTAATGATACTGAAGATTTACCATTGAGCCAATTGATGTCAAACATCAAGGAACAGAGCATGAATATCAGCAAGGCCGTAAGCGAGTTGGAGAAATTATTGAGTGGAATAAAGGAGGTATAAAATGGACAAAAGTTTGATAAACACTAACATCGAACAGCAGTTTACTGAAGTCGTAAATCTGATAGTTCAGCATCGAAGTAAAGCGTCTATGGCTGTCAATAAGGAGATGCTGCTCACAGCGTGGCATGTAGGTGCCTATGTTTCCAAGAAGTTAAAAAGTGAGGAATGGGGAAGCAAGGTTATTTCCCAACTATCTGAATATATCCGTTCTCAACATCCTGAGATAAAAGGATATAGTAGAAGAAACATATATAATATGGTGATGTTCTATGATGAATATTCTACGGAAACTTTCACTGCGATAGTAAATAAGTATCTTGATGCTGAATTTGTGCAGCCAATGGCTGCACAAATTGAAGTAAAACAATTAGTATCGAAAAGTAAGGCAATACAATCAAAAAATGGTGCTGCTGCATTTGTGCAGCCACTGGCTGCACAAATGCCTAAAATTTTGGAGTTGACAACGTTCACTAACCATATAGAAATACTATGTCGTTGTAAGCGTTATGAACAGCGGTTATTCTATATTCTTTATGCACATAAAGAAAAACTAGGAAAAAGAGAGATGCAGCGCTGTGTTGACAATGATACTTTTTCCAATCTTCTCGGAAATAGAAGTAATATGTCGAAGGGATTATTAGAGCAATATCCTGATGCTCCTATTATGTTTAAAGACACTGTGTTTTTAGATTTTCTTGGGTTGCCAAAGAAATACAATGAAAGCAAATTGAAGAATGGATTAATAGAGCATATGAAGCAATTTATTCTCGAATTAGGTAAAGATTTCATCTTTATGGATCAAGAGTATCCACTCACCGTTGGTGCATCTACCTATAAGGCAGACTTGCTGTTTTTTCATCGCGGTCTCCAGGCACTTGTAGCGGTGGAATTGAAGAAAACCAAATTCCATCCTCGAGATCTTGGTCAATTAGAGTTTTACCTTGAAGCTCTTGACCGTGATGTGAAACGTTCCAACGAGAACCCTTCTATAGGCATCATTTTATGTCCTGATGTGGACAAGGTTGTTGTTGAATATGCTATGAGGCGCAGCATGAGTCCTACGATGGTGGCGGAATATAAGCGTATCTTAATTCCGCAAGAAAAAATGCAACAACAATTAAGGGAATTCTGTCAGTTCTTCTCAAAAGAAGATAAATCTTAAAATTAATAGACGAATTAATAATGGACACAAAAGCATTAAGACAAAAGATACTCGACCTTGCTATTCACGGCAAGCTCGTTCCACAAGATCCCAACGATGAGCCTGCATCGGTGCTGCTCGAACGTATCCGTGCTGAAAAGGAAAGACTCATCAAAGAGGGAAAAATTAAGAAGGGAAAGAAGTCTGCAAAGACTTCTGATAAGCCGCATTATCCGTATGAGCTGCCGAAGGGGTGGGTGTGGACGACGGTTGGTGAAATTACTAATTATGGCGATAGTGTCAATGTCCAAGTAGAAGACATTGACAATTCTGATTGGGTGTTGGAATTGGAAGATATAGAAAAAGACACAGCCAAGATTATACAACATCTCAACAAAAATGAACGTAAGATAAATGGAACTCGCCATAAATTTCAAAAAGGTCAAATCCTTTATTCAAAGCTTCGCACATATCTAAACAAAGTATTAGTTGCACCTAATGACGGATTCTGTACAACAGAAATAATGGCATTTGGAAGCTATGGAATATTGTCGAATAATTACATCTGCTATGTACTTCGTTCACTTTATTTCCTTGACTATACCTTGCAATGTGGTTATGGAGTAAAAATGCCAAGACTAAGTACCACGGATGCTTGCAATGGCTTGATTCCCTTGCCTCCTCTTGCAGAACAGAAACGAATAGTAAACGAGATTCAACGACTATTCTCTATAATTGATATTGTTGAAAATGGAAAGGATGGTTTGCAAACTGCTATTCAACAAGCGAAAAACAAAATCCTCGACCACGCCATTCACGGCAAACTTGTACCGCAAGACCCGAATGATGAGCCTGCCAGCGAACTGCTCAAACGCATCAATCCAAAGGCTGAAATCACTTGTGATAACCTCCAATATGGCAAGCTGCCGAAGGGGTGGTGTGAAACGACATTAGGAAATACAATTGTGATTAAATCAGGTGATGCTATTAAAGTTCGAGACAATAGAATAGGTAAATACCCAATTTATGGAGGAAACGGCATCACAGGGTATAATGAATCTTACAATGTAGATGGAATAAATATCATAATCGGACGTGTGGGGTTTTATTGTGGTTCTGTTCATTATGTAAATAATAAAATATGGGTAACAGATAATGCTTTTGTTACTAAAATAATGGGAAACGTATATACACCAAAATTCCTCTATTATCTTTTGCAGCAATATGGTTTGCAGCAATATTCAAATTCAACAGCACAACCTGTAATTTCTGGCAAAACAGTCTATCCTATTAATGTTATGCTGCCACCGCTTTCCGAGCAATACCGCATCGTTGCAAAGATTGAAGAATTATTCTCTCAACTTGACAAGATTGAATCCTCATTGCAAGCATAAAGGCTTACAATGGGGATTTCCCATTCTTGACACACATCTTATATTGTTACCATTCATTTTAATACAAAACAATATGGTAACACAATTTGAAAAGTATTTGGTCAAGTCAAACTTGGCAAAGAACACGGTAACATCGTACCTATGGACGATGAAGTATTTCCTTGATAATTACAAGGAGGTGAACAAGAAGAATCTGTTGGCTTATAAGGGTTATCTTATGGAGAACTTCAAACCACAGACGGTAAACTTGCGTTTGCAAGCAATGAATAAGTATTTGGAGTTTAGCAAACAAGAGAAGCTAAAGATGAAGTTTGTAAAGGCGCAACAAAAGAACTTCTTGGAGAACGTAATCAGCGATGCCGATTACAAGTTCCTGAAAGCCAAGCTAAAGGCAGACGGTTATGATGAATGGTATTTCATCGTTTGGTTTATGGCTGCCACTGGTGCACGTGTCAGCGAGCTGCTTCAAATCAAAGCTGAGCATGTAGCGGTTGGCTATCTTGACTTGTACAGCAAAGGAGGCAAGATGCGCCGCCTTTACATTCCGAAGAAGCTATGCACCGAAGCCCAAAGATGGCTAACAGGACAAAACATCACCTCTGGCTATCTGTTCACCAATCGTTTAGGCAACCGCCTTTCCACTCGTGGCATAGCTATCCAACTGAAGTACTTTGCCGAAAAGTACGGTCTTAACCGTAATGTGGTTTATCCACACTCCTTCCGTCACCGTTTCGCCAAGAACTTCCTTGACCGTTTCAACGACATCGCCCTCCTTGCCGACCTCATGGGACATGAGAGCATCGAAACAACACGCATTTATCTGCGACGCACAGCAAGCGAACAGCAGAAGATTGTGGACAAGGTTGTTACTTGGTAATCGTATCTATATCATTTAGCCACCGCAAGAATATAGCTTGCGATGGCTAAATATGGTAGTTATTATGAGGCTTCTATCTTCCTTTGCTGCGGATTGCAAATCCGGCGGGACGCCTAGCGGACTTGTGTTCTTGAAAAACTAAAAAAGGGTGCGTTATAGACTTATAATACACTCTCTTCTATCTTGTTAAGCTGATTGAATAGCTCTTCAATCTTTGCAACAATGCGATGTTGTTCTTGTAATGGCGGCAATGGCAGTTGCATTTTTTTTATTGTTGGAACCGTCAATTGTGGTATACTTGACCCCTCTGACCATATTAGTAGGCAATCCAAACAAAATTTCATATATTTTAAGTCAAACGCCGGGTTCGGAACTATTGTTATAAGTCTCACAATCGGTACAAATGGAATATTCCTTATACATGTAAAACCTATTGTTCCTCTTGCCGACACAGTCAAACATGGTTCTATTACCCTTGCGACATTTGTATATCCATACAATCCGTCTTTTTCAACACCATTGGAATATATGGGAATGATGTTTCCATTCGTTTTTTCCTTGGTAAATTCTGTTGGCTTGTCTCCTCCTGCAAATACTTCTTTTGCCAACGATTTCAATGTCGTTTCACACCATCCCTTCAGCAGCTTGCCATATTGGAGGGTATCACAAGTGATTTCTGCCTTTGGATTGATGCGTTTGAGCAGTTCGCTGGCAGGCTCCTCATTCGGGTCTTGCGGTACAAGTTTACCATGAATGGCGAGGTCAAGGATTTTGGATTTGGCAGATTGGACTATGTTTTGTAAATTTTCTCTTCCTTCCTCTACTTTATTTATGAAAGCAAGTAAATAGTCGATCTCTGAAACAATGCGTTTTTGTTCAGAAACAGGTGGAATAGGTACATAAAACTCATTGATGGCTTTCAATGGCACATTTTTGATTGTGCTGCCTGTTGCAGACAACAAAGCATATTTTTGAAAATAGTTAGACTCGATAACATAACACATATATTCCTTGACCAAGAAAGGTGTTATATTAAAATAGCAAGCACTCTTACCCAATATTATTTGTTCATTACTATATGTACCAATATTTCCTATAGTACCGTTTATTGAAACCAATATTGTATGTTCATTCAAAGGTTTCTTATATTTTATGTACTCCTCTTCTGAAACTCTTTTTGTATTATTTTTTATGATGATTTGGCGGTTAGACAAATTATTTCCATTTACAAAATAGTATGCTCCATTAGGATTATATTGTGGTGTTCCATGCAAACCATCCCCAATAACAGAAGTTATATCTTCCAACTTACACCACACCCACCCCTTTGGAAGTTCAAAGGGATAATGCGGCTTATCAGAAGGTGAAAGTAGTTACAGGCATATCCTTCTTTTACTAATAAATGTTATATTCCCGCCATTCCTTTTCCAAATCATTTGTTCTCTCCCGAATTTACAGTACTTTTGCAGTAAGTATCTGATTAAAGATTAAAAGTGTGATTTATAATAAGGTATAGATTATGCGATACAAGAATATCATATTTGATTTGGGTAATGTCCTGGTGAAGCTCAATCCGGAAGGATGCATCGGGGCTTTCAAGGCGATAGGAATGGGGGAACTGGCTAATCCGAATCCCCAGAGTGAAGGGATGAAGCTGATGAGCAAACTGGGTGTGGGGATGATTACCACCGAAGCATTCTGTGATGCATCCATACCTTCCAGAACGTGAAGCTCGATGATTGGCTTTCACTTCGATTCTGACGGAAATGTCAGAATCGAAGCTTTTATTAAAAGGCATCAGAATGATTTGTCAAATGGTGTCAGGCAGGCATAGAGCGGAACGTTGATCATCCAGTCTTGATCCTTATAGGGAAGCATGGAGTAGCGAAGTCCCTTCAGTTGCGGATTGTTGGTGATGAATGTTCTGAGAGATTTCGCCTTAACGCTCACCTCTGCCTTTACTTCTATCGGTATAACCCTGTCGTGCCATTGGGTCAGGAAATCAATCTCTATTGTGGAGTTATCCACAGCATGATAGTATAATGGAATATCCTGGCTTTTCAGCTGGGTGAAGACATATAGTTCTGTAAAGGCACCTTTATATTCAGAGAAAATGCCATCGCCCACCAGCATCGATTCTGCTGAAGTCTCTGCCATCGCTCCCATCAGTCCCACATCGAGCATGAAGAGTTTGAAGGCGTTCAGGTCTTCATAGAATTTGAAAGGGAGGCGTGGGGTATTGACTCTCTGAACCTTATATGCCAGTCCTGCATCTATCAGCCATTGGATGGTCAGTTCGAAATCTGCGGCTCTGGCACTTTTCTTCACGGCTCCATAGATGAACTTCTTGTTCTCTTTGGCAAGTTGGGCAGGGATACTGTCCCACACCATATTAATGCGAGGCACTTCTCTATCTGGTGCGTGCTTCGAGAAATCTCGGCGATAGTCTTGTATAATCTGCTTTTGGATGGAACGGACTTCCTGTAGTCCCTTCTGCTCTACATGGGCGAGTACGGCGGCTGGCATTCCTCCTACATAATAATATTGTCGCAGCAGGCTGATCAATTCTGTTTCCAGTAAATTGATGACGTTCCAATTTCCTTCTTTCAAGATGCTTGCCAGTTTCGCTTTTCCCATGGCATCGAGGAATTCGATGAAGTTCATCGGGTAGAGGCGCAGCTCTTCTACTTTTCCTACTGGATATGATACCCCGCTATGGAGTGATATTCCCAGTAGGGATCCTGCCACGATGATATGAATATCAGGAGCATCCTCGCAAAAGAACTTTAAAGTTTCTAATGCTTTAGGACAATCTTGTATCTCATCGAGTACCATAAGTGTATCGTTGGGGGTAATATCTACCTGGCTGATGGCGGAGAGTGCCATCAGTATATCAGCTGTTGTGCCGCCTTTTTCAAACACTTCTGCTGCCTTCTGATTTCTGTCGAGACTGAAGAATGCAAGTTTTTTATATTCTCTTTTTCCAAATTCTTGCAGGATATAGGTCTTGCCTACTTGTCTTGCTCCGTAGAGAATCAGAGGTTTATGGTTTTGCTTGTTCTTCCATTCTACGAGTTTGTTATAGATGCTTCTTTCCATGATTTACACTTTTTCTAACGAATAATCGTATGAATTCCGCACTTTTTCTGACGAATAATCGTATGAACTTCACACTTTTTCTGACGAATAGTGGAGCAAAGATACACTTTTTCTAACGAATAACCAAGGAAAAGGCCGACTTTTTCTCTTTTTCCTTCAAAACTTAATATTTGTTATACATTGAGGTTTATTCGCTTGTTCCAATAAAATGTTATACCTTTGCCAACTCATAATAACTAACTAAAGTTTCGCAAGTGAAAATTCACAAGCGTGATTTAACGTAATTTTGGAA
>OIYP01001477.1_pt1 | contig 11314 bp, 10 predicted proteins | sample 1588261 | NCBI WGS metagenome assembly OIYP01 (sample SAMN03283293) | human gut metagenome | biome: human-associated habitat; material: feces | host: Homo sapiens | place: Peru | collected 2012
AAGAAAAAGGATATTCTTCCGCATGGCTGCACCATAAAGGAAGAAATAAACATCATTATGAGTACTGGATCGATTACAGTGCAGATGGAAATGGGACGATCGGGCAGAGTGTACTGTCAGGGATGAGAATGCCAGAGAAATCTGTAGGGCAGCAGAGAAATTGCATTTGTTCCCGGTGGCAGTGGGGGCGGATGCTGACCGCGAAAACCTTCGGCGTATTTCGGGGTGGACGGAATCAAATGCCAGAGTATATGAAGCCGCCGAGGTACTGGACGCAGTTCGGAAACTTTCATTCCGATTGGCTGTGGAGGCAGGAGAATGCGATTGAATGGCTATTCGCAGAAGGGCAGCTATCATTCACAGAATCAGGATGCTTTCTGCTGCGCAGCAGGAGAAAATGGCTGCTTTGCATTGGCCGTTTCGGACGGCCTTGGCAGCAAAAAACAGTCGGCTGTTGGCGCAGCAGCATTTTGTCGAAGCGTGAATCGGCTGTTTTGCACCGAAAACTCGATACCAACAGAAGAAATCGCGCTGACACTGCACCGGCAATGGCTGGAAGAACTTGGTGACGCCCTGCCGGAAGAATGCAGTGCGACTGCGTTGTTTGCATTCTGGAAGGATGGCGTATTCACGCTGGGCGCACTGGGAGACGGCATTGCTGCAGCGTGGATGGAAGGTGGGCAGACATTGGTGCTGCTTGACCCAAAGGATGAACATTTTCTGAATGAAACGGATTGTCTTACTGCGGAGTACAGAGCGGATCTATGGCGTATCCGCCAGGTGCAGCAGGCCCCGAAAGCAGTGCTGCTGTGCACAGATGGCATTGAGATCTATCCCGGGACAGAACAAACCGTTTCCAGGTTTATTCAGGATATGACGCAGAGCTATGAGGGAATGGAAGCGGAGGCAGTGCAGGAGGACATTTGGAAGTGGATCGGAGATTGGCCCGGAGCAGATGATAAAACGATCGCGTATTACCTGGGTGACCCAATAGCACGACGGGAAGAGGAGTGAGCGGATGGAACAGGAAAAACCGGGTGTGCGGTATATCGTGTTTACCAATGATATGGAGCGTGCAAGGGAAGCACTTGCCTCCATATTAGAAAGTCAGAAACAGGAAGCAGGCGGGGATCAGCTGAAAAATGAAGTGTGTCAAATGGAAAACAGGCTGAAGTTTGTCACGCAGCTTGGAAAATTTTCTGACGTGGACGAATTTTTCCTGATGGCAGCATGCCAGAACCAGATATTGTCAAACAGTACATTTTCGACATGGGCAGCTTATCTGAATCAGAATCCGGATAAGACGGTCATTATGCCGGATGATCTTTTAAGTGAGCGGATGTGTCAGAAAAACTGGATAATTTTAAAATAAGAAAGGCAAAAGAATGAAAGATTTGGTAAAAAGTGTATTAAAAGTTTTTGACGGAAAACAGAAGCGGAAACTTGTCGGAATGATGTTTCTGATACTGATCAATTCCGGCGTCAGCCTGCTTGGTGTTTCTGTGTTATCCCCGTTTATCACAGCGGTAATGAATCCGGAACAGTTATTAAAAAATGATATCATACGTTCTGTTTATGATGGATTTCATATGCAGAATACAAATCAGCTGATCACATTTTTATGTGTGCTGATCATTATTGTGTATATTGCCAAAAATGCATTTATTATTTTCATCAATAATATGCTGTATTGTTTTTCCTATTATGGAAAGCGCGAGATGCAGGATCGTATGATGAAATATTATATCAGCAGGGATTATACATTTTTTCTGAATCATAACAGTGCAGAGCTGATGCGTGATATCAATACAGATCCGGAAATGTTTTATGCTGCGGTATTAAATATGCTTCAGCTTATGTCAGAGCTCTGTGTCAGCCTGATCTTAGTCGGATATCTACTGGTAAAAGATGCCCTGCTTACTTTAGGTGTTGCATTTGCAATGGTTATTATGGTGTTTATCTTTATGAAAAAACTGCGCCGTACCTTAGCGCGTTTCGGTGATGACAGAAGAAAACACAATGCCAATATCTTACAGTGCATGCAGCAGGCGTTTGGTGGCATCAAAGAGATCAAGATTGCAAACCGTGAGGCATATTTTGAAGGGGAATTTGTAAAGCAGAACGGTCTTTATACGTATGTGATCAAACAGAACTCTTTCTTAAGTTCCATTCCAAAGCCGATCATGGAAGCACTCTGCATCACAGGACTGATGGCAGCGATCGTTGTCCGTATCAATGCAACTTCCACAAGCCCGGAGCAGTTTGTCGGAACACTTGCGGTGTTTGCAGCGGCAGCATTTGCCCTGCTTCCTTCGGCAAATAAGATGTCTGAATATTTAGGATCGATCATCCATAATGGTGTCGTGATCCACAAGATCGGCGAGGAGTACGCAGCGATCCGTGACATGGAGATCCAGACAGAAAAAGAAGAAAACTACAAAAAAGTAACCTTGGACAAAGAAATCAAAGTCGAAGACATGACCTTCCATTACCCGGACACAGAGGATGCTGTATTATCCCATGTAAATGTGACAATCCCAAAGAACAAGTCCGTTGCATTTATTGGACCATCCGGTGCAGGAAAGACCACGATGGTCGATCTGATTCTTGGAGTTTTAAAACCACAGGCAGGAAAGATCACGGTAGATGGCATGGATATCAAAGAATCTTATCGTGGATGGCATGACAAGATCGGTTATATTCCGCAGACAATCTATATGTTAGACGATACGATCCGCAACAATATTGCATTTGGAAGGACAGAAGGCATTGATGATGCAGATATCTGGGAAGCCTTAAAACAGGCGCAGCTGGATGAATTTGTGAAGTCACTGGATGAAGGGCTTGATACAATGATCGGAGAAGCAGGTGTCCGCTTATCCGGTGGACAGCGTCAGCGTATCGGTATTGCGCGGGCACTTTACCGCAGACCGGAAGTGCTTGTCCTTGACGAGGCAACTTCCGCACTGGATACGGAAACAGAGGCTGCTGTCATGGAAGCAATCGACAGCCTGCAGGGAAAAATGACAATGCTTATCATTGCACACCGTCTGTCTACCATTAAAAACTGTGATATGGTATATCAGGTAGAGGGCGGAAGTGTGACAAGGAAAGAAAAGGAAAGCGTATGAGTAGTGAACCGATGATAATTATAGAACCGTGTGCAGGGCTTGGAAACAGGCTGCTTGGTTTAGGATCTGCCTATGCAGTGGCAAAGAAATTAGACCGTAAACTGGTCGTGATGTGGAAACGTGAAGTCGGATGCAATATCCGTTTTCAGGAATTATTTGATCTGCCATTTGAAGTCGTTGAGATCAGTGAGAATGGTCTCAAAAAAGAGCCGGTAGCACAGATACTTGGAGACCGTGCCAAAAAGAAATGGAGAAATTCGGCAGACCGTTTTCTGGAGTGTGATGAGGTGGAAAAAATCAAAGAGCGGGAAGGAGATGAGGGATTATTCCGCCTGATCGAACAGACTCCGGTTATTTATTTAAAGGCATTTGGACCGATCTGCGAAGTTACAGCAGAGAGTTATTCCTTTGTAAAACCAAGTAAAAATATTGAAGAAAAAGGTGCATATCTGTTCCGGGAACTGACCGGGCAATGTGTGGGGGTACATGTCAGAAGAACCGATCATACGGAGGCGATCGCAAACAGTCCGCTGGCACTCTTTGCCGAACGAATGAAAAAAGAACTGGAAACAGCAGCAGACACCAGCTTTTTTGTAGCAACCGATGATAAAGAAGTGCGCAGGGAGTTAAAAGAATTACTGCCGGACGCAAAACTGATTTTCCCACAGTCGGATGTGATTGACCGTGATTCGAAAGAGGGAATTGAGGAGGCATTTATTGAAATGCTTGCGTTGTCAAAGTGCAGAAAGATTTTAGGAAGTTATAATAGTACATTCAGTTTACTGCCATCGTATATTGGTAATATACCGCTTGAGACGGTGCACAAGTAAATGCGGGAATGTTTTTGACAAAGATGCTGTCATTTAGAAAAGACAGTGCAGGGACGGAGAAAATATGGAACTTACGACATGCAATATTTTAGGTCTTGATATCCTTGTGACGGATATGAAAAAGACCATAAATCTGATCGAGCAGAATATAGAGCAGTTGAGAGGGCAGTATATCTGTGTGGGAAACGTGCATACGACAGTGATGGCGCACGATGATCCGCAGTATCATACTGTACAGGCAGGTGCGGCATTTGTCCTGCCGGATGGCGGACCACTTTCCGGTTACAGCAGGAAACACGGATTCCCGGATGCAGAGCGTGTGACAGGACCGGATCTGATGCTTGCATTATTTGCACGCGATAACGGACTGAAACATTATTTTTACGGAAGCAGTGAAGAGACGCTTTCACTGTTAAAAGAAAAACTGACGGAAAAATATCCGCATCTGCAGATTGCGGGAATGGTGTCGCCGCCATTTCGTGAGTTATCCGAAGAGGAGGATAAAGAAATGGTGGATAAGATCAATGCGTCCGGAGCAGATATTATCTGGGTGGGATTAGGTGCTCCGAAACAGGAAAAGTGGATGTATGCACACAAAGACTGTGTCAATGGCGTGATGATCGGTGTTGGAGCCGGATTTGATTATCATGCAGGAAATATTAAGCGTGCACCGGGCTGGATGCAGAAATTAAGTTTAGAATGGCTGTATCGTCTCATGCAGGATCCGAAGAGACTGTTTAAACGCTATCTGGTAACCAATACACGTTATCTGTGGCTGATTCACCGGAAATAATTGTGAAATATAAATTTGAGATATAAAAGTATGGAATTGTTACAATTTTTGTAACTATACAAGAATGGAGATCAGTGTGAAAAATGGAATTTTTCGCACACGGGAATGGAGAGTAGTATGTGTGGAATTTACGGTGTAGTCAATAAAAAGATAGACCGGGAACTGGCAATGAAATGTTTAAATACGATGATCCATCGTGGACCAGATGGCTATGGATTGTGGCAGGAGGACGGTGTGACATTAGGACACCGCAGACTGTCGATCCTAGATCTTTCAAATGCCGGGAGTCAGCCGATGTCCTATGCCAATGAACGTTACTGGATGACATTTAACGGTGAGATCTATAACTTTATCGAGATCAGGGACGAATTGCAGAAAAAAGGATATACATTCCGCAGTGCCAGTGATTCCGAGGTGATCATGGCTTCATTCTGCGAGTGGGGTGAAGCATGCGTAGACCGTTTCAATGGCATGTGGACATTTGCTATCTGGGATAAACAGACAAAACAGCTTTTCATTTCCAGAGACCGTTTCGGGGTAAAACCATTATTTTATGCTGAACTGCCGGATGGCGGTTTTGCATTTGCATCGGAGATGAAAGTTATTCTGCCGTTACTTCCGAAAGTGGAGGCAAATAAGCCGATGTTTGACCGTTATTTTGCGGACAACCATTATGAATCACAGCCGGAGTGTCTGATCCGTGGAATCAAACGTTTCCCGGCGGGACACAATGCATGGGTAAAAGATGGGAAAATCATCCTGAAGCGTTACTGGAATACCTTAGACCATCTGATCTGTGTACCGGATTCCTATGAGGAGCAGGTAGAGCAGTTTCGTGAGCTGTTTTTAGATGCCTGCAAGATCCGTATGAGAAGTGACGTGACACTTGGTACCGGACTTTCCGGTGGCCTTGACTCCTCTGCTGTCATCTGTGCGATGTCTTATATTTCAAAGAATATGACAGATGAGCGCACCAACAATGACTGGCAGCACGCCTATGTGGCATGTTTTCCGGGAACAGCACAGGATGAGACAAAATATGCAAAACAGGTTACGGATTTCCTTGGAATCAGCCACACCTTTATGAATATCGATTCCGCAGTGTCTGAGCGTGAGTTTTTGCGACAGCTATACTGTTTCGAGGAACTCTGGGGCAATCCGCAGGTGCCGATGATGGAACTTTACAAGAAAGAGAGAGAACTTGGAACCACAGTTTCCCTTGATGGGCATGCAGCGGACGAACTGTTTGCGGGATATGGGTTTGACGTATTAAAAGCGTACCCGGATGCAAAGACAAAAGAAGAGATCGACATGATCACGACTGCATATCTAAATCAGGATGCGGAAGATGGAGTGAGTCAGCAGTCTGCTGCATTTAAAAAGCAGAGAAATAAACTCTATCGCGAGTATATGCTGAAATATCATGCCAAAAAACTGCTCGGCAGGGAGACTGTAAAGAGTGCATATTCGGATCATCCCAACTGGAACCAACTGGATAATCTCAATAAAACATTATTTGTTTCCACACATGAGACGATCCTGCCGACACTTTTACGTAACTATGACAGGGACAGTATGGCAGCCGGAGTTGAGATCCGTATGCCGTTTCTGGATTACCGGATCGTGGAATTTGCATTTTCCATTGGCTGGCGTTCAAAACTTCATGGCGGTTTTTCAAAATCGATCGTCCGTGATGCAGGTGCGTCTTTTATGCCAAAAGAGATTGCTTACCGCCGTACCAAGCTGGGATTTAATGCGCCGATCCTTGACTGGATGCGTGGACCATACCGGGAGTTTTTTGAAGATACTGTGGCATCGGCAGATTTTGCAAACTGCAGCCTGATCGATGATCCCGCAAAAGTGCGCAGTGACCTTTCCGATTTTCTTGCAGGTAAAAATGCCACGTTTCATCAGGCGGCAGATATCTGGAACAGGATTCAGCCGTATCTGTGGGAGCGTGCACTGATCAAACAGGATTGGATACAGGAGTAAACAATGAAACGATATCAATATCTGGATGTGGCAAGGGGATTTGGACTTTTACTTGTCATCATTTCACATAGCTGCGGACTGAGCCGCTTTCTGATCAATTATTATATTCCGCTGTTTTTTGTGGTGTCGGGATATATTTATAAAGAAGGCAGAAGTTATAAAGAAAATATTTCTCACAAGGCAAAGCGCCTTTTGATACCATATTTTGGTTACAGTGCAGTACTTTTAGCAATCTATGCGTTAATGGGAAGGACATTTGCAGAGACAAAAGAGTCTGTATTTGGGATACTTTATTCCAGATACTGCCTATATGATACAACCGTTGTAACAGATAACGTTTACCTGTTTACGGTGGCAAATGGTGCGATGTGGTATCTGACAGCATTTTTTGCAGCAAGTCTTGTGTATCATCTGGTGATCGACCGCTGCCTTGCGGATAAGAAGTTCCTGATCGGTACGCTGATCGTTTTAACTGCGATCACCATGGCACTTGCTGACATTCCGGTACTCCTTCCGTGGAGCATTGATCTTGCCTGTGTTGGAACCATCTTCATGATCGCAGGAACTCTGCTTGGCAGAACGCAGTTTTTCGAAAAGAAATGGAACATTCCACTGATCGTGGCAGTGCTTGCTATCTACATCCTGACAAGCTGCCTTGATCCTGGTATTAACATGTCCATCCGCGAATACGGCATCTACGGAGCGCTCAGTGTACCATTCTTTATCATTGTAGGACTTACGGGCTCACTGCTCTGCATCTGGTTTGGAAAACTGATCGAAAACACTGCCCCAGGCAGATTCATCGCCTATGTCGGAAAAAATACGATCTTCCTGCTCGCCTTCCACATATTTGCCTTAGAAGTTGTCGAGCGTATCGCATCAAAATTCATCACAATCCCTGCACCGGGCGGCACAGCAGTACCATTCGTACTGTATCACGCACTGCGCATCACAGTTGCAGTCTTAGGATGTCTTGTAGCTTCGGAATTATTGAACCGCATAAAAAAAAGCCTGCAGCAGAAGAATGTATAGAGCCAGTTCGCATTAAACCGCCTGCGCCGAAAGATCAGGTAGAGATAGGTCGCGTTGAAATACCTACGGGGAAAACCAGGTAGAGCCATGTCGTAATGAAACGCCTACGACGAAAGCCAAAGTAAAGATAGGACGCGGTGAAACGCCTATCGAAAACATAACGTAAAGCCAGGTGGGCGGGAGAGTTTTAAAAGAAGGTGCTGGGGAGCCGCCGGTCCTTAGGGAGCGTATTTTGCTCCCTTAGTACCGTTGCGAGCGACACGCAGCGCAAGCGTGCCTTCTTATAAAACCCTCCCGCCCACCTGGCTTTTGTAATCCTACCCAGGCGTTTCCCCGCGTCCGAGCCATTTACTGCAAATTCCACCCAGCCGTTTCCCACGTCCGAGCCACCCACTTCTACCAGCGTTTCCGGTACTCCGACGCCGTACACCCCTCCATCTTCCGGAACACCTTATTAAAATAACTCGCATCATCAATGCCGCAAAGGTGCGCAATCTCTTCAATGGAAGAATTGCTGTACCGGAGCAGTTCCTTGGCATTATTGATCTTTTTTGCCAGGACATACTGGATGATCGTCGTTCCAAATTCTTTTTTAAATTCCCGTGAAAGATAATATTTACTGATAAAAAACTGTTCTGCGAGCTGGTCTAAGGAGATATTTTCCGTATAATGATCGTCCAGATAGTGCAGAATTGTTTTGAGTTTATCTGAGAGCAGCTCATTTTTTTCGTTGGACTCGGTACAGATGAGCGTTAAAATATTAATGATCTGCTGGGCAGTCAAAAGATCGGTGTCATCGGTTGGTTCTTCGTTGTAACGGATGATATTCTCTATCGAGGTAATCAGTTCTGTGAAATGAGCAGAGCGGAAATGCCAGTTATGGTGCTCCCTGAAATAGGTATAATATGCTTTGACCTGAGGACCGTTGAAATGAATCCAGAGCAGTTCCCATGGGTCTTCATCCGTACTTATGTGGGTGTATTCTCCAGAACAGTCGAGAAAAAAACAGTCCCCTGTGTGGGCAGTCCTAGAGATCATACCACCCTCGGATAATGGTTCCCGATAGGTGACTTCGCCACTGCCGGAGAGCACGACAAAAAACAGGTAGGAATTAAGCTCACTGCGTCGGCTTAAGTGTGATTTCAGACTTTTTAAATAGCCGGCTTCCTGTATATAAAAGAAGTTCTGGCGGGTAAATGCAGAGGGAGTATTGATGACGCTTCGCGTATTTGTAACTTCGGAGGTTTTGTATTTTTCAAAAAATAATTTTTTCATAGCAATATAATACTATTTTAGACCAATATATTCAATTGTAAAATGCAAAAAATTAGATTAATCTATACAACGGCTTAAAAATTTGATATTAGCAAAATAATTATAGAATTCATAAAAGGAGAGATGAAATGAGTAAAAAAGCATTGATCACAGGTGTAACAGGACAGGATGGAAGCTACCTTGCAGAGCTTCTTTTGGAAAAAGGATATGAAGTACATGGTATGGTACGCCGTTCTTCCGTAGAAAAGAGAGAGCGTATTGACCATTTAGAGGGCAATCCGAACTTTACCGTTCATTATGGAGATCTTTCCGATTCTTTAAGTCTGGTACGTCTGATCGGAAGCATTAAACCGGATGAGATTTATAACCTTGCTGCACAGAGCCATGTTGGTGTCAGCTTTGATGTGCCGGAATATACAGCAGATGTTGTCGCAACCGGAGTACTCCGCGTACTTGAGGCAGTACGAATCTGTGGATTAGAGAAGACCTGCCGTATCTATCAGGCTTCCACATCTGAGTTATACGGAAAAGTAGAAGAGGTTCCACAGCGCGAGACAACACCATTCCACCCATACAGCCCATATGCAGTTGCAAAACAGTACGGTTTCTGGATCGTAAAAGAGTACCGTGAGGCATACAATATGTTCTGCTGCAACGGTATCTTATTTAACCATGAGTCAGAGCGCCGCGGTGAGACTTTCGTAACAAGAAAGATTTCCCTTGCAGCAGCAAGAATCGCTCAGGGCAAACAGGATGTTCTTTACCTTGGAAACTTATCATCCCTGCGTGACTGGGGTTATGCAAAAGATTATGTTGAGTGTATGTGGCTGATCTTACAGAATGAGAAACCGGAAGATTTTGTTATTGCAACCGGCGAGCAGCACTCTGTACGTGAATTCTGTGAGCATGCATTCCGTGAAGCAGGTATTGAATTAGAGTTTAAGGGTGAAGGAATGGATGAAGTCGGAATAGACAAAGCAACCGGAAAAACAGTTATCAAAGTATCACCGGAGTTCTATCGTCCGACCGATGTTGTAAATCTCTGGGGAGATCCGACAAAAGCAAAAACAGAGCTTGGCTGGAATCCGACAAAGACTACTTTTGAGGAACTTGTAAAGATCATGGTAGCTCATGACATGGAGCTTGTAAAAAACGAGAAATAATATATTTGGAGAAAAGTGTGAAAAATAAAATTTTTCACACACAAGTTTGTGCTTGCGCTCAAACTTGTTATGCCTTGAGAAACAGGCAGGAATGGAGAAAAGATCATGGAAAAAGATGCAAAAATATATGTTGCCGGACACAGAGGAATGGTAGGTTCCGCAATTGTCCGTCAGCTTGAAAAAGAAGGATATACAAATATTATCACAAGAACACATAAAGAGTTAGATCTCTGCCGTCAGGATGCTGTTGAGGCATTCTTTGCAGAGGAAAAACCGGATTATGTATTCCTTGCAGCCGCAAAAGTAGGCGGTATAATGGCAAACAGCGAAGCACTTGCTGATTTTATGTATGACAATATGGTTCTTGAGATGAATGTGATCCATGAGGCATGGAAAAATGGATGCAAAAAACTGATGTTTTTAGGTTCTTCCTGCATTTATCCGCGTATGGCACCACAGCCGATGAAAGAGAGCTGCCTTCTGACAAGTGAACTGGAGAAAACAAATGAGGCATATGCACTTGCTAAGATCAGTGGCCTGAAATACTGTGAATTTTTAAACCGTCAGTACGGAACCGATTATATTTCCGTAATGCCGACAAACCTTTACGGACCAAACGATAACTATCATCCACAGCACAGCCATGTGCTGCCGGCATTGATCCGCCGTTTCCATGAGGCAAAAGAGGCGGGATTAAAAGAAGTAACCTGCTGGGGAACCGGTACACCGCTTCGTGAGTTCCTTTATGTAGATGATCTTGCAGATGCCTGTGTATATCTGATGAACCATTACAGTGGAAATGAGACTGTAAACCTTGGTACCGGCAAAGAGCTGACCATCAAAGAACTGACAGAACTGGTAGCAAAAGTAGTCGGATTTGAGGGTGAGATCAAATGGGATACTACAAAACCGGACGGAACACCGAGAAAACTTCTTGATGTAAGCAAATTAGAAGGACTCGGATGGAAGTATAAAACAGAGTTAGAGGAAGGAATCCGTCTGACTTATGACGATTTCCTGCACAATCCAATGCGTGCAGAACGCTAAGAGAGCAATGTGAAAAATAAGATTTTTCACATGCAAGATTTGCGCTTACGC
>OIYP01001479.1_pt1 | contig 11268 bp, 10 predicted proteins | sample 1588261 | NCBI WGS metagenome assembly OIYP01 (sample SAMN03283293) | human gut metagenome | biome: human-associated habitat; material: feces | host: Homo sapiens | place: Peru | collected 2012
CCCAGGTGCTTAAAGACATTGAACGCCCGCAGACGGGCGCCGATGAATTATATGTGGAAGGCATCGGCCGCCTGCTGGAAAACACGACCGAAGCCGATTACGAAGATTTGAAACAAATGATGCGTGTAGTGGAAGAGCGCGAACGGTTTTCCTCGTTATTAAACGAGAAAATGACGGATATGGAGAAATCCAACCAGAAATTAAACGTGAGCATCGGCAGTGAAAACGCGCTGCAGGAACTAAAAAACCTCAGCATCGTTTCTACGGCGTGCCGCGTGGGGGACAAAACGGTGGGCATGCTGGGCATTATCGGCCCGAAGCATATGGAATATACAAGAGTAATGTCTTTGGTAAATTTTATTGGGGACCTCTTGGAAGCGTCCATGAAAAACTGGACGGCGCTGCCCGCCGGGGAAGAAAACGATTATGAGTAAAAAACATCAGCATAAACACGGCGCGCCCGAGGCCGCCGGGCAAGAACTGGATGAACGGGAGTTGCCGGAAGTTTGTGAACCGGAAATTGAAGTAAAACCGGAAGACGAACCCGCCGCCGAAAAGAAGCCCGACTATTACGAACAGTTGGTGCGTCTGAGCGCGGATTTTGACAATTACCGTAAACGCACCGAGCGTGAAAAAGCGGCTTTCCTGGCGTACGGAAAAAAAGAATTCGCCGAGAAACTGCTTCCCGCTTACGAGGTGCTCCTGCGCCAGCGTGCGGAACTGGCCAAAGACCAGGACGCCGGGGAGTGCAGCGCTTCGCTCAAGGCCGTCAAAGACGGGCTGAATATGGTGTTTGCGGAGCTGGAAAAAGCTTTTAAGGCCGAGGGAATTGAGCATATGGACGTGCTGGATAAACCCTACGATCCGGCCGCCCAGGAAGTGGTGGCGATGATTCCGTCTTCGGAAGACCAGGACGGGCTCGTGCTTCAGGAAGTGCAGATGGGATTTACCATGGACGGCAAAGTGCTGCGCCCCGCGCGCGTGATTGTCGGCCAGCATGCGGAAGGGTAATGCTTTCCGCCGGTGGGGTAAAAATTTGATTTAAAAGGAGAAACAACAGTATGGCAAAAATTATTGGTATTGATTTGGGCACCTCCAACACCGCCGCCGCGGTGATGGAAGGCGGCAGAGGAACGATTATTCCGTCTGCCGAAGGCAGTTCTATCGGCGGCAAGGCGTTTCCGTCTTATGTCGCTTTTACCAAAGACGGCCAGCGCTTGGTGGGTGAACCGGCCCGCCGCCAGGCCATCGCCAACCCGGAAGGGACCGTAACCGCGTTCAAGCGCAAAATGGGGGAAAATTACAAATATAACTTGCGCGGACAGGAATTTACGCCTCAGCAGCTTTCGGCTTTCGTCTTGCAGAAAGTGAAAAAAGACGCCGAAGCCTTCCTGGGCGAACCGGTGGAAAAAGCCGTTATCACGGTACCCGCTTATTTTAACGACAACCAGCGCCAGGCCACGAAAGACGCGGGCCGCATCGCGGGGCTGGAAGTGGTGCGCCTGGTCAACGAACCGACTGCGGCGGCTTTGGCCTTCGGCATTGATAAAGCCGGCAAAGAACAGAAAGTAATGGTGTTTGACTTGGGCGGCGGTACGCTGGATGTAACCATTATGGAAATGGGTAAAGAAGGTACTTTTGACGTGCTTTCCACCTCCGGCGATACGCATTTGGGCGGTACGGATATGGATAATGCCGTTATCAAATGGATGGAAGATGAATTCCGCAAACAAACCGGTATTGATTTGTCCAAAGATATTCAAGCCCAACAACGCTTGAAAGACGCGGCCGAAAAAGCCAAGATTGAATTGTCCACCACTATGGAAACGGACATCAACTTGCCTTACATCTCTGCCGATGCCACCGGCCCCAAACACCTCGCTTTGACGCTTTCCCGCGCAAAACTGGAAAGTTTGGTGGACGACATTGTCAAACGCTGTGGCAAGTCTGTGGAACAGGCTTTGAGCGACGCCAAATTGTCCGCCTCTCAAATTGACCGCATCATCTTGGTCGGTGGTCCGACCCGTATGCCGATTGTGCAGAAATATGTGGAAGACTTGGTCGGCAAAAAGATTGAACGCGGTATTGACCCGATGGAGTGCGTGGCAATCGGTGCCTCTGTGCAAGCCGGTATTTTGACGGGCGACGTGAAAGACGTCCTCTTGTTGGACGTTACCCCCTTGTCCTTGGGCTTGGAAACTTTGGGCGGCGTATGCACGCGCCTTATTGAACGCAACACCACTATCCCGGTGCGCAAGACGCAAATCTTCTCTACGGCTTCTGATAACCAGCCGGCCGTAACCATTAACGTCTTGCAGGGTGAACGCCCGATGGCCAAAGACAACGTACCGCTGGGCAAGTTTGACTTGGACGGTATTCCGCCAGCTCCTCGTGGCGTGCCGCAGATTGAAGTTACGTTTGATATTGATGCCAACGGTATCTTGAACGTATCCGCCAAAGACTTGGGTACTAACAAGGAACAGCACATTACCATTAGTTCGCCTAACAAACTCAGCGATGCCGAAGTGGAAAAATTCGTCAAAGATGCGGAAAAATTCGCCGACGAAGATAAAAAGCACAAAGAAGTTATTGAAGCCAAAAACCAGGGCGACAGCGTGCTCTATCAGACCGAAAAGGCCTTGAAAGAATACGGTGATAAAGTGTCCCAGGACGACCGTTTGGCCATTGACCGCGCTTTGAATGACTTGCGCGATGCCTTGAAAGGCGAAGACGCTGCCAAGATGAAATCGGCCACTGATGCGGCCTTGCAAGCCAGCCAGAAACTTGGCGAAGCGATGTACAAATCGCAGCAGGCTAACGCGGGTGCCCAGGCCCAACAGGCCGGAGCCCAAGCGGGCGCCAATGCCGGCAAGCAAGCCGGTGCCGCCAGCAACGACGGAAAAGACGACGTAGTGGAAGCGGAAGTCGTTGATAAATAATCTAATAATACAGCCGCTAAAAAGGGGGACCCGAAAGGTTCCCCTTTTTTTGTAAAATATCCCTATGCCGCAGTATTTTGCCGATATCAAAGAAACAGAATTTTTTTTAACCGACGCAGAAGCACACCACGCGTCCGCCGTCGCCCGTCATAAAGAGGGCGATGAAATCCGTGTTTTTGACGGAAAAGGCAAGCAGTTTTTGGCCCGCATAGACCGCGTACAAAAAAAGTTTGTCCGCGGAACATTGTTAAAACCTTGTGCGGTGCGCCGCGTTCCCTTAGAGTTGGAACTTTGCTTTGCGCCAAATTCCCGTACAGGGTTGGAAGAAGTATTAGACAAGGGAACCCAATTGGGGGTAGCCGCTTTTCGCCCGATTATAACGGAGCGCAGCGAGTATGATGTACTCAAAAAATGGGACGGTAAAAACGACCGCTGGCACCAAATTATGATTGCCGCCTGCAAACAATGTAATACCCCCTTTGTGCCCGAAATTCTGCCGCCTGTTAAATTTCCGGCGGCCTTGGTGCAGGAAATACCTTCTTTAATTGCTTACGAGGCCGAGGAAACGCATACTTTGCAATGGGGACTTGAAAAGTTAGGCAATCCCAAGCGGGTGCGCGTGTTTGTAGGGCCTGCCGGCGGGTGGACGGACGAGGAAATTGTCGTAGCCGCCCAATACAATGTACTCCCGGTTACGCTAGGGGTAAATATTTTGCGTGCAGAAACGGCCTGTATTGCGGTAGCCGCTAAACTCTTATGACCACATTTTTTATTAAAACCTTCGGTTGCCGCGTCAACCAAGTGGAAAGCCAGGCATTATTGGAGCAATTTTTAAACTCCGGGGCTGTTCCTGCGGACTCCTTTGAAACCGCCGATATTTGCGTGCTTAATACCTGCACGGTTACGCACCAGGCCGATAAAGACGTGGAAAAGCAAATCCGCCAAATTCTGCGCCGTAATCCGCACGCACGCCTTGTGCTGACAGGGTGCTATGCCGCGGCACACGCGGACGAAGTCCGCCAAAAATTTCCGCAAGCCGAAATTGTAGGAAAATATGATTTGGGCAAGACCCTGTTTCATACGGACGATATTTGTTGGACGGTTTCCGGACACGAAGGACATAGCCGCGCATTTATCAAAATTCAGGACGGGTGCGATTGTTTTTGTTCCTATTGTATTGTACCGTATGCCCGCCCCGTAAAACGTTCCAAACCTTTAAAAGATGTACTCAAAGAAATTGATGCCTTGGAACAGAAGGGCTTTGCCGAGGTCGTTTTGACGGGTATTAACATTGGTAATTACAAATGCCCGCAAACGGGGGCCGATTTGGCTGAACTGTGCCGCCATATTGCCCAAATGCAGGGCAATTTCCGCGTACGCTTTTCGTCTATTGAACTCCAAACGGTTACGGACGGCGTGATAGAAATGATGCACCGATACCCCGCCCGCTTTTGCAATTATTTCCACTTGCCCTTGCAGGCCGGGTGCGATAAGGTGCTAAAAGATATGAACCGCCATTACGACACCGCCGCCTACGAAGCCAAAGTGCAGGAGTTGCGCGCCCGCGTGCCGCAAATGGGTATTTTTGCAGATGTAATTGCCGGATACCCCACCGAAACGGAAGCGGATTTTGAAGCCACTTACGCATTTATTAAACAGGTAAAGTTGGCGGGACTCCACGTTTTTAGTTATTCCCCGCGTCCCGGCACGCCGGCGGCCGCTTTAAAGCAACTGCCGCACGAAGAAATCAAGCGCCGCGCAGAGGCTTTGCGCGCGCTGGATAAAGAATTGCGCGCCGCCTTTGCGGCCTCTTTGGTGGGTACGGCACAGGAAGTGTTTGTGGAAGAACATAAGGACGGACGCCCGCACGGCATTACGTCTAACTTTCAGCCAGTCGTGTTGGAAGCCTCAGCCCCTGTCCACGGTTTGGTCCGCGTACAAATTACCCGCGCCGAAGGCCCGATTTGCTTTGGGCGGCTCCAATAGTCCCGGTGAAAATGGTAAAATAAAGTAATGCCCGGGCCTAAGGCAGGATGTATCAAAAGACTGCGCTTGGACTGGTGGTGGGATTTTGATATAATATATATATAATTTGTTTTTAAACAAGTTAGATTCTTTTTTAGGCAAGAGTTAAACAAAATGGTAGCCAAAAAAAATCTGTGTGTACTCATCTTGGCGGCCGGAAAGGGCACCCGGATGAAATCTCCTCTTCCCAAACCGCTTCACCTGGTTTGCGGAATCCCGATACTTGCACATATTTTAAAGGCGGCCCAGGAATTGGGTCCCGCCGCTATCGGCATTGTGGTCGGCCACGGGGCTGACGAAGTTGTTTCGGCTGTTAAGGCCGGGCTGACCGATTGGGGCATTACTGCCCCGGTAGTGTTTATCCCGCAGACAGATTTATCCGGCTCTGCTTCCGCTGTAAAAGCCGCGGTGCCTCTCTTGCAAAAATTTGAAACGATAATGGTGTTAAACGGTGATACTCCGCTTTTGAAAGCCAAAACGCTTGCCCATATGGCAGATGTGTTTGAAGGCGGCGAAATGGGAGCGTTGGTTTTAGGCGTAAATGTACCAAATCCTACGGGATACGGGCGCATTATCCGCGCGGAGGACGGCGCGTTTGAAAAAATTGTAGAAGAAACCGACGCCGACGAGGACACCAAAAAGATTTCCGAAATCAACAGCGGTATGTACGTTTTTAATTCCAAAGCCTTACAAGCCGCACTTATCCAGTTAACTCCGCAAGGGCCGAAACAGGAATATTATTTAACCGACACCTTGGCTTTAATTAAAGAAATGCAAAAGCCCGTCCTGGTATTTGCCGGGCCGGACTACCGCGAAGCCATTGGCGTGAATAGTAAGGCGCAACTGGCCGAGGCCGAGCAGATTATGCGCGACCGCGTAGCCAGCGAGTTAATGGACGAAGGTGTAACCCTGGTCCGCCCGCACGAGGTATTTATTGACCCGGGCGTAAAAATCGGTGTGGATACGTTCATTTGCCCCGGTTGCTATATTTGCGGCAAAACGGTTATCGGCAAAAATTGCACGATTGAGGGCAACGTCTATATTAAAGATTCCATTATCGGTGATAACGTAACCCTTAAAATGGGAACGTATATTGAGGAGTCCGAAGTGGCCGAAGAATGCCAGTTGGGGCCTTATGCCCATCTGCGCCCGAAATCCGTGTTAAAGAAAGGTGCGAAGGTTGGCAATTTTTCGGAAATTAAGAAATCTGTTATTGGGGAAGGGTCCAAGGTCAACCATTTAAGTTACATTGGCGATACCCAAATGGGCGCGGGTGTTAATATTGGTGCGGGAACCATTACCTGTAATTACGACGGAAAAAACAAACACCAAACCGTCATCGGGGACCACGCTTTTGTGGGTTCCAATGTGAATTTTGTAGCACCTGTAACGGTGCACGAATATACAAAAATCGGCGCGGGTTCAACCATAACCAAAGAGGTTCCGGCGGAATCATTGGCTATTGCCCGCTCGCGCCAGGTCGTTCTAGAAAACAAAGGTATCAAAAAAAATGACTAAAAGCGTAAACGGCGATTTGAGAATCTTCTCCGGCAATTCCAACATTGCCCTGGCTCAAAAGATTTGCAATCACCTGAATATGGAGATGGGAAAGTTGCGCGTGGAGCGTTTTGCCGACGGCGAAATTGACGTGCAGATTTTGGAAAGTGTGCGCGCGCACGATTGCTATATTATTCAGCCCACCTGCCCGCCCGTCAACGAAAACTTGATGGAACTTCTCATTATGATTGACGCGTTCAAACGCGCCAGTGCAGGGAAAATTACAGCGGTGCTCCCCTATTTCGGCTATGCCCGTGCGGACCGCAAGGCCTCTCCCCGTGTGCCGATTACGGCCAAACTGGCTTCCAACTTAATTACTACGGCCGGGGCGGACCGCATTATGACGGTAGATTTGCACGCGGGCCAAATTCAGGGGTTCTTTGATATCCCGGTGGACCACCTGCGCGCCCGCAAAGTATTTTTGGATTATTTTAAAGATTTTGATAAAAAAGATATCGTGGTTATCTCCCCCGACGTGGGCGGTGTGGAACGCGCCCGCAAATTTGCCGCCCGTATGGACGCGGGGCTAGTGATTATTGATAAACGCCGCCCGAAACCGAACGAAGCCGTGGTTTATAACGTTATCGGTGATGTAAAAGACAAAGTGGCGATTATTTTTGACGATATCGTGGATACGGCCGGCACGCTGACCACCGTAGCCCAAAAAATCAAAGAACGCGGCGCGCGTGAAATTTACGCCGTCTGCACGCACGGGTTGCTCTCGCGCAACGCCATGGAAAAGATTAACAAGTCCGATATTAAAAAATTAATCATTTCCGATTCGCTGCCTATCCGCGACCTGGGCCCGAAAGTGGACGTACTGTCCGTTTCGTACTTGCTGGCGGACGCCATTAAACGCAACCACGATGGCCGCTCTATCAGCGATATGTTTAACTAAATTTTGTAAATACTTTGGAGGAAACAAATGGAAAAAGTAAATATTGCTGCCGAATCCCGCGAAGGTATCGGTGTCAAAGGGGCTCTTTCTAAAATCAGAGCCGAAAAGAAAGTACCGGCCGTAATCTACGGCGGTCATAAAGAACCTGTTAGCGTAACCGTAACCGTAAAAGATTTGGATAAAATCGTTAAAGCCGGTAAAAACACGCTGGTAGAAATTGCCTTGGGCAAAGATAACGAACTTGCCCTGGTAAAAGAAATCCAATACCACGCTGTAACCGACAACCCGATTCACGCCGATTTTCAGCGCGTTAGTATGAAGGACAAAATGGACGTTATCGTTCCGCTCAAACTGGAAGGTACGCCTGCCGATGTGGCCAACTATGGTGCTATCATTGAACACATTATGCGCGAAATTGAAGTCCGCGCCCTGGTAAGCGCTATCCCGCACGAAATTGTGCTTGATATTACGCCGATGACCATCAACAAAGGTATTGTCGCGGGCGAAGTGAAATTGCCGGAAGGCGTTGAACTTTTAACCGATCCGGAAGCCCCGGTCGTACACTTGATGATTCCGAAAGAAGAAGAAGAAGCCCCTGCTCCTGCCGCGGCTGATGCCGCTGCTGCGCAGCCGGAAAGTTCTTCTACCAAAGGCAAAAAGGACGAAGAAGGCAACCTCACCAAGAACGCTGCCGCCGCCCCTGCCAAGGACGCTGCGAAGAAATAACCTATGCAATATCTCCTGGCTGGGCTGGGCAACCCCGGAACCCAATACGAGCATACGCGGCACAACGCCGGATTTATGGTGTTGGACCACGCTGCGCGCCAATGGGGGGCCGAGTGGAAAGCCTGGCAAAACCTGGGAGTGTATGCCAAGGTCTTTGTGGCCGGGTGTGATGTCTTTCTCATCAAACCATCCACTTATATGAACGAATCGGGTCGGGCTGTATCCAGCCTGGCCCGGTTCTATAAAATTCCGCCGCAAAATTGCCTGGTTTGCTTTGATGATGTATCGCTCAATGTGGGCAAATTGCGTATCCGCAAAAACGGCTCTGCGGGCGGACAGAAGGGTATGAAGAGCGTGATTGAGCAGTTGGGTACGCAGGAAATTGCCCGTCTGCGCGTGGGTATTGGTCCAAAACCCGAAAAGTTTGATTTGGCCAATTTTGTACTGTCTAATTTTCCCAAGGCAGATGCTCCTTTGTTGGAAGAAGCGCTTAACCACGCGGTGGAAGCACTGGAAGTGTTTTTTAAAGACGGCATAGAAAAGGCGATGAACCGCTTTAATTAATATAAATTTGTTTAGATAAAACACCGCCCCGGAGTATTTTTCACTCCGGGGCGGTGTTTCATATATTACGGCAAGGTTATTTGGTGTAGGCCATACAACAGTTGCCCAGCATACAGGTTTTGCACGGCTCTGCCGGCTGGCGGTCTTTTAAAGAAGCCAACAACTTGCGGGCAAAATCTGTTAAAGTGGGGTCGCGCGCACCCAAAACCAGCAAGATATCCCCCGGCTGGGCCGCGCCGGCCATTTCTTGCAAAATGCGTTCGCGGCAGTCGTCGTAACTTACGTTTGTGCCGCGCGCCTTTAAGCCCTCAAAAATCGTCCGGCAGGAAATCCCTTGCGGAACCGTTCCGCCCGGATAATATACCTCGGTCAGCCACAGGTGGTCATTGGGGCCGATATGGTTAGCAAAACTGTCCACAAAGTCCGCTGCCAGCATTTTGATAGAAGTAAATGCGTGGGGCTGGTAAAAGGCCAGCACACGTTTGCCGCGCAAGTGGGCCGCTTCAATGGTGGCTGCCAGTTTGTGCGGGTTGTGGGCAAAGTCATCTATTACCTCAATTTTGTTGTAACTGCCTACACTGGCAAAGCGGCGGGCAATTCCGGTAAATTTGTTTAATGCCTTGGCACAGGTTTCCAAATCTACCCCCATTTGCAGGGCTACGGCTACTGCCGCAGTGGCGTTGCATACATTGTGAAGCCCCGGAATATGCAGGCGGAAGGGTTGTCCTTGAATCGTAAAATCCGAGCCGAATCCGTCGGCCTTGATTTCGCTCGGGTGTACATCGCCCATAGAAAGCCCGAAGGTTTTGGCTTGGGGGGCCAGCACGCGCAGGTTTTCTTCCTCGGCATTAATAACAGCCGTTTTACAATGGGAGATAAACTCTTTAAAATATCCTTGTAAAATATTGATTTCTTTGTGGTCTTTTTGCAGATTTAAGCAAAGGCCCAAATGAGGATGGTATTTGACAATAGAGCCGTCGCTTTCGTCGGCTTCAATAACCAAAATATCGCTATTTCCCTTATATACGTTACCGAAAACGCCCTGTTCTTTTTGCAAAGACAAAATAGATGCCCCTGTAATGACGGACGGGCTTAATCCCGCAAAAGCCAAAATGTCGTAAACCATAGCGGTTGTGGTGCTTTTGCCGCTGGTGCCGGAAACGGCAATCGTGCGGTGTTCCTCCACGTGTTTGGCCAATAGTTCCGAGCGGTGCATAGTGGGAATACCCAGGGCCTTGGCTTTGATAATTTCGGGGTTGGTTTCCTCAATGGCCGAGGACAAAATAACCAAATCGGTTTTGTGGTCAATGCCGCTGCCGTCTTGCGGAAAGAGTTGTATGCCCAATTTTTTAAGATATTCCCATAAGGCCATATCGGTATAACCTTTGCTGATTAAACGGTCGGACCCGGTTACCTGGTCCTTGCCCATAGCGTGCAGTTGCGCCAGTGCGCTCATCCCTACACCGCCAATACCTACGAAGTGAATTTTCATTTGCGTTTTTCCTTCAATTTAAATTTTGCATAGTCCGACATTGTGTAAAACCCGCTCTCGCGCTTCATCAGCCACAGGGCTACCTGTATAGCCGATTCGGCAAACAAGTCCCGGTTTTTGGCCTCGTGCGTGAGCGTAATTTCATCAAAGGGGGAAACAAACTTAGCCGTGTGCGTGCCCACCGTTTCGCCAATCCGTTCGTAAGTAACGGCCTCATATGGCAGGCCGATTCCGTCGGCCAAAGTTTTGGCTGTGCCGCTGGGAGCATCTTTTTTATGGACATGGTGTATTTCGTGCAGGGCGGCCGAATATTGCGGAAACATTTTACCTGCCAGGCGTACCAGTTCGGTAAAGAAATAAACGCTTAAACTGACGTTTGGGGCATAAAAAACAGGTATTTTTTCTTCTGCCTGCATTTGGAACAAAAAGGTTTCGGGCAAGTTCGTGGTGCCCGTTAAAAAAGGCCGGCGGTGCTTATGCGCAATAGTAAAGGCTTCCTGCGCGCCTTGCGGGGTGGAAAAATCAATCACAATATCAAAATCGCCGATTACCTTTTGTCCGCTTTCGCGCTTAACGGCTACGGAGAGTCCCCATTGGGGGTTGGTTTCAATTAAGCGCGTAATGGCTTTGCCCATTTTCCCTTCCGCGCCGTTTAATAAAACTTTCTTCATACAAAACGCTCCAATAACAGTTCTGCAATTTGGCGGCCGTTCATCGCGGCCCCCTTTAATAAATTATCAAAAGTTACAAAATAGTGAATTACATTTGGTTCTTCTACATCTTGGCGCAGGCGGCAGATGTAAGTGGTTTCTTGTCCGCTGGCTTCTTTGGGGGTAACTACGCTTTCGCTGTATGATAAATTCGGAAAGGCGTTCCACTGTTGCTTTACCTGGGCCAAGTCAAACGGCTCCTTGGCTTTTACGGTAACGCCTAACGAGTGGGAATTTTCCACCGATACGCGCACCGTGTGGCAATATACTTTTAAGCCCGGAAGCCCTAAAATTTTGCGTGATTCGTACAAGCCCTTTAATTCCTCGGCGGTGTGGCCGTTGGGTTGCACCGAGCCG